>Ga0326513_10004385_pt1 | contig 10124 bp, 6 predicted proteins | sample 2_2465_0518_D_FD_203654 | JGI IMG/M metagenome (GOLD analysis project Ga0326513, IMG submission 203654) | Bovine rumen microbial communities from UC Davis, California, United States - 2_2465_0518 | ecosystem: Host-associated > Mammals > Digestive system > Stomach > Rumen | place: USA: California...
GCGTGATGTCGCCTACCGACGCTGTCAATACCAAGGAACTCGTCTCGTTCAATGTTCACTACCTGCATGAGGCAGGAGGCTTGGCCATTGCCGTGCCGGGTGACAAGTGGGTGCTGAACACCAATGCGCAGATGGATTCGAAGCGCGGCTGGTACTTGCCTGTCACCATCAACGGCTTCGACCGTCACCAGCACAACTTCGACCATATTGAGTTCCAGTACAAGGAGTCGCAGCGCGGCGATGACTCGTGGACGAACATCTGCTCGTTCTATGCAGACCCGACGCTGATGGCCAATGCCAACGGCGTTCGCAAGCTGATTCCAGAGAACGGTAACATCGTGACTGAGTTCTTCGGCGAGAGCTGGGTGATTGAACGCAGCTACGACCTGCGAGCTGTGCTCTTCTGCCGCAATGGCAGTGACTTCCTGACCACATCGTCGAAGATCATCAGCGGTATCAAGGACACGCGCCGTCCACAACTGTTCGGCACACCTGAGCCGAAGAGCGGTCTGCTGACCAATGGCGACGACATTGTGTTCAACTTCTCTGAGGATATTGAATATAACTATCTGAGCGCCATCACCAACTTCGAGGTGAAGGGCGAAGTGAACAACGACAACCTCTCTGAGATGGTCAGCGTGCAGTTTGCAGGCAAGGCCAGTGTGGAGAGCGAGGCTAAGCGCAACTTCAGCGGTAAGAATCTGACCATCGACATGATGGTAAAGCCTGCCGAGACGGGACGCGACATGCCGCTGTTCTCACACGGCACGAACGGTCAGAAGCTGCAACTGTGGCTGACCAAGGACTTCAAGCTGAAGGCTGTGGTGAACGACAAGACGTTCACGTCTGACGAGGCCATCGTGAAGGAAGGCTTCACACAGGTGGCTGTCAGCATCAACCAGACGGATAGCACGCTGACGTTCTTCAACGGCGGCGTGGAGATTGGGCGCAACAAGCTCAGTGCCCTGTACACCGGTACAGGTCCGCTGATCTTCGGTCGCACCAACGAACTGGACCGCTCGGAGAGCCAGTACTATGAGGGTCGCATGATGGAAGCCCGCCTGTGGTATACTGCCATGGACGGTGGGCTCATCGGCACAACCTACGGCAGCCGCCGACTGACGGGCTACGAGAAGGATCTTGTAGATTACTACCCGATGAATGAGGGCTCAGGTGACTATGTCATTGACCATACCCAGGGTGCCAACGCCAAGTTGATTGATGCTTCTTGGGCCATCCCACAGGGCCTGTCGCTGCACGTGGACAAGGCCGACAAGGGCGTGCTCTTGGATAAGAACGCCATAAACCGCACCGCCGAGCAGGACTACACGCTGATGTTCTGGTTTAAGACCGATGCTGACGGAAGCGGCACGCTGCTCTCCAACGGCCGAGGCCTGAGAGAGGACAACGGCGCTGTGAACCAGTTCCACATCGGATTTGAGGCCGACACGCTGAGATATCGCTCCAACGGTTTTGTCGCCGACGTTCCGGGCAAGTGGAGCGACGGCAAGTGGCACCACTACGCCATGACCGTGAACCGTGGCCACAGCGTGGCTAACATCTACATGGACAAGGAGCTTGTAACCACTTTCGAGACCGACACGCTGGGCGGCATCAGCGGCGGCTATCCGCTCATCGGTGCCAGCCGCTACGACATCGTCAACGAGACGGACACCCTGCTGAGACAGGACGGTCTGACCCCGCTGAAGGGTAACGTGGACGAACTGCTGTTCTTTGAACAGGCACTGCCGCAGCAGCTCATCAGCACCTACGCAACGAAGAGTCCGAACGGTGACGAGAAGGGTCTGCTGACCTACCTTGGCTTCGACCGCATTGAGCGTCAGAAGGACAACGACCTGGAACTGGTGCCCTACGCCTACAGCAAGAAGATATATCTGGACGACAAGGGCCAACCCCGCTATCAGCTCAACCCGGAGACAAAGGAGCCGACCGAAACGCTGGTACGTGATTATGTGTTCATCGATGATGAAACTATCGTCAAGACGCACTTCGACCAGTCGACGGCAGCACCCGTGGTGCCTTACGAGGAGGTGAAGAACCTGAAGTTCGGCTTCATCGGCAGGGGCAACCAGTTGCTGATAGAGCTTGACGAGAATGCCGCCCGACTGAACCACCGCAACATCTACGTGACGGTGCGCGACATCGAGGACAAGAACGGTAACACGATGGCTTCACCGCAGACGGCCTGCTACTATGTGAACAACAGCAGCTTGCAGTGGCTGGTGAACAAACTGGACGCAACAATCAAGTATGGTAGTGGTGAGGAATGTGAACTGCCGTTCTACAACTACAGTGCAACAAGCCATACCTATACGATAGAGAATTGTCCGAAGTGGCTCACGCTCGACAAATACACCGACGTGATGGCACCACTTGATGTGGAATCTGTCACGGCAACGGTGAGCAAGGACCTGAGCATCGGTACGTATAACGAAATCATCTATCTGACTGACGAGGAGGGCATCACGGAGCCGTTCTACCTGAACCTGACGGTGGAGGGCGAACAGCCTGAGTGGGCAGAGAGCGTGTCGGGTGACTTGCTGAAACACACGATGAGCATCAGCGGTCAGGTCTATCTGTATGATGAACTGGACACTGATTCGCGTGACATCGTGGGTGTCTTCGACAACGAGAACGTATGTCACGGCTTTGCCAACATCAGCCACTCGGCTCAGACTGGTGAGACCGGTCTGTACCTGACCGTCTATGATAACGAGGACAGCGGCCGTGAGCTGAACTTCCGTCTGTGGCAATACAGCACAGGACGCGAGATTGTGCTGACTCCAGAGATGACTATCACATTCGAGAAGTCTGCGGTCTTGGGTACCGATAAGCCGGTACGTTTCGACGGCGGTGAAGACTTTGTACAGTATTTCAATCTGAAGGAAGGTTGGAACTGGGTATCGTTCAATGTGAACAGCTATCAGCTGGAAAATGTGAACACTTTGCTGAGCCGTATGTCATGGAGCGAGGGCGATATTTTGACCGACCTGAGCAGCGATACGACGCTTGTGTATAAGGGCGGCAAATGGCTGGCTTCGGGCAACACTTCGGAAATGGCTATCTCGCCGAAGAAGGCGTATGCCATCAAGGTGCAGGAGGATTGCTCTTTCCCAATCGGAGGTCGCATTATCAAAGAAAAGGATGCGCGCACCATCGTGCTAGAACCTGGATGGAACGGCATAGGCTACACACCGATGGCGAACCTGAGCGTGGAGACGGCTCTGAGCGACTACTACGATGAGGCGGAGCCTGGCGATGTGATTAAGAGTCATACGGAGTTTGCCTACTTCACCAAGACGGGTAGCACGGGACGCTGGCGTGGCAGTCTGCAGTACATGAAGCCAGGTGAGGGCTACATGATGCTTCGCAAGGGCACCACGGGAGCATCGTTCACGTATCCGTTCTTTGAGATGAACAGCTATTTCGGCACTGATGGACAGAACAACGCAAGTCGCCGGGCACTGCCGATGCGCAGCACCATGAGCGTCTCTGCTGCTGTGGCTGGCATAGAATTGGAGGAAGGCGACCGTCTGCTGGCATACGCGGATGGCGAGGTGGTAGGTGAGGCCTCTGTGCCCAGTGCCTACGCTGCCAAGACTCGGGGCATTGCCGCTGACACCGCAGAACCGATTTATCTCAACATTGCGGGCAATGGCTCAAAGGCTATTTGGTTTGCTATTGAACGTGGTGGCGAGGTGGTGGCTTCCTCTGGCGAGGTGATGACCTTCAGGGCGAATGCAGTCGTGGGCAGTCCTGATGAGCCTATCGCCATTCTGTTTGCGGACTCTGCCTGTGAGAACGCCAAGTGGTACACCCTCAGCGGTCTGCAATTGCAGCGAAAGCCAACGGAAAAGGGTGTGTATATTTATAGTGGTAAAAAAGTAATCATCAAGTGATATGAAAAAGATATATTTATCTATCGTTCTGCTGGCAAGCCTTGTGTGGGGGGCTTGCAGCAGCGACGATGGCAGCGAGAATGCAGCCTATACGGTGACAGCTCTTAGCGAGGCTCCTAACTGGCAGATGGACTGGAATAACGGGCAGGAGCGCCCTGACTGGGTGGCTCCCGATGAGGCAATCTATGAGAACTGGACCATTCTGATGGTTCGGATAGAGGAAGCGCTGCGGCCTTTCGTTTCGGAGGACGACATGATGGCGCTTTTTGTGGACGGCGAACTGCGAGGGCTGGCAAAGCCTGCCGCCTCTCTGGATGGTGCCCAGGCGGACGATGCTACGTTTGTGATGAAGGCCTATGGCAACGAGGGGGGCACGGAGAAGGTGAATGTGGCGCTGAAATTCTACTGTCACAATTTGAGGCACGTTTTCACGTTGTCGGAGGACATTGTGATGAGTTCGGATGAGAGTACTGGTACAGATGAGGACTTCATCCCGGAGTTTACCCGTGGCTCTGCCAAATATCCTGCCGTGAAGGAGGTGAGTGTGTGGGGTATTTTGGCAAAGGCTGGTGTCGCGCCTGTTGCTGGTAACATGGTGGGGGCTTTTGTAGGGGATGAGTGTCGTGGCACGGTGACGCTTGCACCATCTGGTCACACTGTGCTTCTCATCTATGGCCGCCACACAGGGGAATGGGTGACGCTGAAATACTATGATGCGGCAAAGGGTGTATTGTACACGATTGCCAATGCAGTGAATATCTAAGGGAGTTCCCTATATCGAAAAAAGGTTGGCACATTGATGTTCTTGAATGTGCCAACCTTTTTGTATGTGTGGGCGGTTATGAGCGATATTTCTCCTCCAGCCCTCCGTTGATAACGTCAAAGACTTCCTGCATGATGACTTTAGTCTGTTTCCCTTGGCGTTCCTCAGCGGTGATGGGCTTGTGGATAGTCAGCGTGACGGTGCCTCGGCTGATAGATTTAGCGTTGCGGCTGAACACATCGAAGGAACCATTGATGGTGAGAGGCACGATGGGGAGACCGATTTCATTGGCGAGCATGAAAGAGCCGCGTTTGAAAGGGGCCATTTTACCTGTGCGTGTGCGTGTGCCTTCGGGGAAAATGACCATGGACATGCCGCCTTGGAGTGTCTCACGAGACTGTTGCACAGCTTTGGAAATGCCTGATATGCCATCTGCCAAATAGATTTGCTTGCACTTGGTGCAGGCATAGCCTACAAAGGGAATTTTGCGCAGGTATTCTTTCATCATCCACTTGAAATTGTGGCCAAGGTATCCGTAGACCAGAAAAATGTCATAATAGCCTTGGTGATTGGCGAGAAATACGTAGCTGTCTTCTTTCTTGATGTTCTCGCGTCCTTCTATTTTTACGCGTAGCAGAAAGAGCCAAAAGGCGCACTTCGACCAAAATTTGGGCAGATAGTATGACACAATGTCGGTGTCGCCAAGAAAGCCTGCGATGATGACGCTGGTGGACACGAATATGGTGATGATGACGAAGATGGGAAGGGCTATGCAGAAGGAGTAAACCTTATAGAGAATGTTTAAGAAATTCATATGTTGTTTGGGAAACTAATGATGCTTTATGTGTTATTGTTGTTGTTTCTGGGGTGTTCCTCTTCTGAGGGTGATGACATTGACCTCTGGCCATGCACCAAAGCGGAAAGGGAACATAACTGCACCAATGCCATCGCTGACATTGAGCACTTGGTTGCCTTCTGCGTATGCTCCTGACCATTCGCGGTAAACGTATGACACTGGCGACCATCCGAAGACCTTGAACTGGCCGGCATGGGTGTGCCCGGAGAGGGTTAGCTGAATGCTAGTGCGGGGAAGAATAGCCCTTCTCCAATGTGTGGGGTCATGACTCATCAGCACGGTGAAGCACGAACGCTTCAGTCCTTTCATGGTTTTGGGCAAATCGCCGAGCGCAGGCCATGGAGGCAGGCCGTCGTTTTCTACACCTGCAATGATTAATGAGTCTGTGCCGCGGCGCAAGACTCTATGCTCGTTGAGCAGCAGTGTCCAGCCGTAACTGCGGATGCGTCGATGAAGTTCTTCCACATCTGCCTCGCGCTCTTTCTCGCTGGGGTATTTAATGTACATGCTGTAATCATGGTTGCCCATCACAGCATAAACCCCATCGGGGGCAGACAGTTTGCTGAGGTCGCGCTGAAAACCGTCCAGTTCTATGCTTTGGTGATTCACCAAGTCGCCTGTGAAGAGGATGGCGTCGCAATGCTGCGCATTGATGAGCTCCACTATCTTCTTGGCATCTTCTTCATGCCCGTCGCGCAAGGTGCCGATGTGCATATCCGAGAACTGGGCAATGCGGTAGCCTTCAAAACGTTTAGGAAGGTCTGGGAAATAGAAGGTTTGACGATGAATCACGTAGTAATGCCTGCCCACGAAATAGCCGAAGCTCAGCAAGGCTAAGGTAAAGATGGCCAGTGCCATCCCGATGATGCGGAAGATGCGGACAAAGATGCAGTCTCCTTCCTCTTCTCGGTTCTTAGCTCCTCGGCTGACCATCCAGTTGATGGCATGCCCAAGTCCGTCCCATAGCATAAATAGCGCTTTGGGTGCACAACAGGCTAAAAAGAAAAACATGAAGATGCTCACCCATGCCTGATGCTCAGGCTTCATGTCGTTGCTTCCGATGATGATACCTGCTGAGATAGCTATCAGCAAGGAAGGCGCAAACCACAGCAGGCGTAACCATCGCTTATTCGTCCACCGGCGTGCGTACATATAATATATGTATAAATCGGGTAACGAAAGCAGTGCACAAATCAATATGAGAATTCTTAGCAGCATTGAATGTATTTATTGATTTCTTCTACAGTCATATTGCGCCTTTTGGCATAGTCCTGTAATTGTGTCTTGTCCACTTTCCCTACAGAGAAGTAGTGTGCTTGGGGCAGGCTAATCATCAGTCCGCTGACAGAAGCGTGTGGACGCATCATTGCCGAAGATGTCAGTGTCACGCCGATGCTTTTCAGTCCTAAAATCTCATCGATGAGGTAGTTGATGGAGATGTCTGGCAGACAGGGGTAACCTACGGCAGGGCGGATTCCCTGAAACTTCTCTTGGTGCAGCTCGCTGATGGTCAAATTCTCTTGGGGCGCATATCCCCAGATGGTTCGTCGCACTTCCTGATGCAACCGCTCCGTGCCTGCTTCAGCTAATCGGTCGGCCAGTGTCTGCAGCAGCATCCCGTTGAAATCATCGTCCGGATAGGTTTTGCCTACATCGATGGCTGTTGACGAGGCAAAGATGCCTATCTTGTCTTGTTTAAAGACCGACTTGGGACGGATGAAATCGCTCAGGCATAAGCAAATTCCGTCTTTATCTGGGGTCTGTTGCCGCAGCATAGGGAGACGGATAGGGTCTCCAACAGGGTGGGCCTGTCCACACTCACATGAGCGAGTTTTCTGCACCACAATGTCATCTCCTTCGCTATAGGCAGGCAATATTTCAACAACGCATTTAATCTTCAAATATGGCTGCAAGTGCTTGAGCATCTCTTGCGCCTCCGCATAGAGCCGTTGCCCTTCGTCCGACTGCTGTGGCACGGACCAGGCGTGGAAGAAGTACACCCAATTGATGTAGTCTTTCAGGTCGCTGATGCGGTAGTTTCGTCTCATCCCACACGATTCTAAGCCCTAAACTTTCAACTGAATCTCAGTTCATGGCCTCTGATGCCATCCACCACGATGCCATCGCTATAAGCTGTAATGCCATTCACGATGGTCCGGCGTACACGCCATTTGAACACACGTTCATCCATGGGCGTCCAGCCGCATTTTGTGTAATATCGGCCTTCCTTTACCTGCCAGTTGGCATGGGGGTCGACTAAGACGAGGTCTGCGTAATAGCCAGGACGGATGAAGCCTCGTTTTATGATATGGAAGAGTTGGGCCGGATTGTGCGACATCAGGTACGGTATGCGTTCGATAGGCAATACGCCTTCGTCACTCATCTCCAACATGGATACCAGCGAGAACTGAATCATAGGCATGCCCGACGCTGCTTTCAACGCGCCTCCCTTCTTTTCTTCTTCCATGTGGGGAGCATGGTCTGTGGCCACCACATCGATGAGTCCATTCGTCAAAGCTGCCCGTAAAGCAGCCCTGTCTTCTGGTGTTTTGATGGCAGGATTGCATTTGATGCGTGTTCCCATCGTGTCATAATCCTCTGTTGTGAACATCAAATGTGCAATAACAGCTTCGGCAGTAATTTTCTTTTCGGCTAAAGGTTTGTTCTCGAAAAGTTCCAGCTCTTTGGCGCTGGAGATATGGGCGATGTGTAGTCGTGCACCAGTATCTTTTGCCATTTGAACAGCCAAGGATGAAGATTCGTAACAAGCTTCCACGCTGCGGATGCGAGAGTGGTAGCGTACGGGGAAATCATTCTGCCCTTTATACTTCTTCTTGAATTGCCGGATGTTTTCTTCAATGATGGACGTGTCCTCGCAATGTGCCATCAGCAGCAGGGGTGAAGTGGCAAAGATACGGCGTAAAGACTCCTCTCGGTCCACCAGCATGTTGCCTGTGCTGCTGCCCATGAAGACCTTGACACCTGGCACTCGTGTTGTGTCTAATAACTGCAGGGTGTCCACATTGTCGTTTGTGGCGCCAAAATAGAAAGAATAGTTTACACGGCTGTTTCGTGCGGCCAATTGGAATTTTTCTTCTAAGAGCTGTAGAGTGGTTGTTGGCGGGTTGGTGTTAGGCATCTCCATATAGGATGTCACACCGCCAGCCGCAGCCGTTCTGCTCTCGCTCGCAATGTCTGCCTTGTATGTCAGCCCTGGCTCGCGGAAGTGCACATGGTCGTCAATCACCCCCGGGAACAGATACAAGTCAGTGGCGTCAATCTCAAGGTCATAGGCTTGAGTTGAGTCGTCACCTTCCAGCACCTGCTGAATCATCTCGTCTTCTATCACCACCGAACCGACGAACTTGCGTCCCTCGTTCACTATTGTTGCATTTCTGATGATTGTTCTCATTAGGTATTAGTTAGCCAACATTAGTCTTGTTTCATCTGATTGTCAATGGGCTTCGGGTATTTGCGGAACCACCCGTCCCAACGCAAGCGCATCACGCCAAAAAACGCTTCACCGAAAATGCCGCTGTTCATTTTCGACACTCCTTCCACGCGGTTGACGAAGATGACGGGCACTTCCTTAATCTTGAAGCCACATTTGTATGTAGTGAACTTCATCTCGATTTGGAATGCATATCCCTTGAAGCGGATGGCATCAAGGTCAATCGTTTCCAACACACGGCGTTTGTAGCATTTGAAGCCCGCAGTGGTGTCATGCACCTGAAAGCCTGTGATGAAACGTACGTATTTCGAAGCAAAATATGACATGAGCACACGTCCCATGGGCCAATTGACCACATTGACGCCCGACACATAACGGCTGCCGATGGCCAAGTCGTACCCGTCGTCAGCGCAAGCAGAGTAGAGTCGAGGCAGGTCGCTAGGCGCATGCGAAAAGTCGGCATCCATCTCGAAGATGTAGTCGTATCCATGCGCCAAGCCCCATTTGAAGCCTGCGATATAAGCTGTGCCAAGCCCCAGTTTGCCTGTGCGCTCCTGTATGAACAGACGGTCGGCAAACTCATCTTGCATCAGCCCTTTCACAATAGCAGCGGTTCCGTCAGGCGAACCGTCATCAATGACCAGAATGTGAAAGCACTTCTCCAGCGCAAACACCGCCCGGATGATTTTCTCTATATTCTCCCGTTCGTTGTAGGTTGGAATGATAACGATACTGTCGCTTTTATTCATGTCAAAAGGTTGTTTTCTTTAAGTTGCAAAGTTAACATAAACCGCCCACTCCTCAAAATAATAGCATTTATTTTTTGTTAAAGTGGCTTAAAATGGAACATTCGGCATGATTCTGGTTGGACCATGTTGCGTGTCGTGGGGCAGTGAGCACGTTAAACAAACTTAAAAGCGGCAAATGGAACGCTTTTGTCTCCCGTTTTGTCACTACAGTTTGGCGTCTTTTCTGTATCTTTGCAACAATTTGTGAATAATCAGTCAACTAAATAATAGATTCAGAAATGGAAAATAAAAACGTGAAGCCTGCAGAAGGCAAGCTTGGCATCATGGTCGTAGGACTGGGTGCAGTCACTTCCACCTTCATGACAGGCGTGCTGATGGCTCGCAA
>Ga0326513_10004387_pt1 | contig 10122 bp, 4 predicted proteins | sample 2_2465_0518_D_FD_203654 | JGI IMG/M metagenome (GOLD analysis project Ga0326513, IMG submission 203654) | Bovine rumen microbial communities from UC Davis, California, United States - 2_2465_0518 | ecosystem: Host-associated > Mammals > Digestive system > Stomach > Rumen | place: USA: California...
TATAAAAAACGAAGGTAAAAAGTTTGAAGAAGATTTTAAAAAAAGTGTGCCTAATGACCATTGTTGGTTGTATCGATTAAGAGATAATGCGGCGAGTTTTTCTGGTGGCACAAATGTAAGATTTGCTAGTTCAAATATATGTGATTATATTTTATTTGATGATACTACCTCTACTCTTCTACTCTTAGAGTTAAAGTCTACAAAGGGAAAATCTTTAACTTATTGGAGAAAAGATTTTGATGGTAAAAGTTTTATGATTAAGAAAAATCAAATATTAGGTTTGACGGAAGCAAATAAACATAATTTAATTGCAGGTCTTGTTATTAACTTTAGAGAGTATGATAACAGGACTTTTTTTATTGATATAGATGAATTTAATAAACTGACAAAAGACTTAAATAAAAAGTCTATAAATATAGATGATATAGAAAAATGTAAACATATTGAGATATCAAATGTACAAAAGAAAATACGGTATCTGTATGATATTGAAAAATTTTTAGAAGAGATAAATGGAGGAAATTGGGATGAAGAAAAACGATCCTACAATTAAAAACGAATTAACATTTGAAGACAGAATTGGTATGGCGAATTATATCGTAAGTGGTTATTTCACTGATGGTATGTACACTCCTTATTATGCTGATATCCATAGGATTGTTGCATTCTTTACTTATTGCGTAGAAGGTCTTGAGTTTGAAAAAGATGAAAATATATTTGTTGCTACTGCATCAGATGAAAGTCTTATGTATATGTATTCAATTGGAACAAGACCAAATAGCATTATTAGTAATGATCTTAATATTGTAGAAGGTTATGTATCAGATATGCTTGACTATGAGAAAAAAAAGAGATTGATTGAATCTTCTGAGGTAATAAGTAAATTGAAAGAGATTTTAGATAAAGAGTCAAGAAATAAAGATGAGGAACTTCGTCTTACAAAACAGATGGAAAAATTAACAGAGGAGAATGAAAAGCAACTTCAAGCAAATAATAAGATTTCTGCGTTGTTAACTCCTGAAGAAACTGCTTCTCTTCTTAAGAAATTTAATGATCCAGCTTTTAGTGTAGAAAATATTACAAAGGCTGTTTCTGATTCGTATATGGAATCTATGGTAAGAGATTCAAAGAATAATGAGTTATTAGATGAAAAAAATAATAAGATTATTGAACTTGAATCTCATTTAGAAAAGTGATGGTGATCTGTAAATGCATTCTTGTAAATCTTCTGAAGAATTAAGACAGGCGATAATGAATGAGATGCAAAGTACAATGACTGAATTAAGGGGTATGGCTGAGTCTATTAATGAAGTGAATATTGCAAATTATTATGGTAGTGGAGAACCCAAATATTATGAAAGGACTATCACATTGCCAAACGCTGCTTTTACTACTCCTCTTCGTAGGCTTGGTCAATACTCTATGATTTTTAGTGTACAACTTGATGAAGGTAGAGTTGGTTGGAGTACTGGAACATTTACACCCGCAGAAGTTCTTATGGCAACAGAAGAACATACTGCTGGTGTATTAGGAAGATCACATTTCTTTGAAAAAACAACACAGCAAACAGAAGAATTAACAAACAATATGTTTGCTTTAAAGTTTAAGTAAGGGGTGAGTATCTATGGCACTGTTCCAAGCTACGGTTCAAGCTATATTAGATAGTGGTTCAGTCAAGAATATAGAATCTCAGATTAGTAATATAGGAAAAAATAATCCTACAAAAGTACAGATTGATATTGATCAAGGATATTTTTCTGGACAAATTGACCAACTAAAAACTAAGTTGGAGAATGCATTATCTAATATTACTGTAAGTGGTAGAAAGTTTGATATTGGACAGGTAATAGATGCATCTAAACTTAATAATGTTGGTAAACAGGCTGGTAATAGCTTCAATCAAGGCTTTAATGGAGAAATTCAAAAAGCCGCAAGCGGTATATATACCGAATTAAAAAATAAAATAAATTTTAAAGATATTCAAGGAATGTTTAACCTTGGTATCGGAACTAAAGGCACTGATGCTTTTTTAGAACAGTTATATAAATTAGAAACTGAGGGTGTTAGAGTTACAAAAATTGTTGATTCTATTAACAGTAAAGGTAATGTAAAAATTACTATGCAAGGCATTGATAGTCTTGGACAAGCTGTAACTGTTGTTTCTCAGTTGGATCAAAAAACAAATCAGTGGATAAATTCTTTAACCAGGACTCAAGGTGTTTCTGTTCAAGATATTTCTAGTCAATTGAATAAAGCATTTAGTGCTATAGACACAAGAGCGTTTGAAAGTAAAATAGATAATATTAGAAGCAAGATGTCACAGTTTGCTTCTTCTTCAACCGAATATCAAAACCTATCAAATACACTTAATATTGCAGAAGCTGAATATAGAGAGTTACTTCAAGCTAGACAGCAATATGAAGCTACTGGAGAACAGTCTTATGCTGAACGTGCTGTAAATGCATACAACTCTCTCACTGGCACAATGAAGCAATTAAATAATGAATATACTATTTTAAATGCTTCTCAAGACAAGTTAATTACTGCTTCACAGAAAACTTCAGCAGAAAAGAATTTTCAACAGTGGTGTCAAAATAATAGTAAGGCTGTCAGAGCTTATAAAACTGAGATTGAACAACTTGGAGAACAATTAAAGAATGTTCAAACTAAGGGGCAATTAGATTCTTTTAATGCAAGTTTTAATGCATTGCAATCAAGGGCGATGGCTGAAGGTAATACTGGTAGATCTTTGATCGATAGTTTTACTGGTGCATATCAGTCTGCAATACAATTTGCTTCTGCTTATGTAAGTATATATAGAGTTTTCTCTACAATCAAACAAGGTATAAACACAGTTATCGAATTAGACAATGCTCTTATTGATTTGAAGAAAACTACAACCATGTCTGCCACTGACTTGAATGATTTCTATAGTGAAGCAAATGAAATTGCCAAACAATATGGATCTACCACAAAAGAAATTATTCAAGCCGCTGCTGATTGGTCTAGGTTAGGATATAGTTCTAAAAATGAATCTGAGCAGATGGCTGCTTTCTCAAGTCAGTTTGCAACTATCTCTCCAGGTATGAATATAGAAAGTGCTACAGAAGCACTTACATCTATTATGAAAGCGTATGATGTAGAAGTTGAAGATGTTAAATCAATCATGTCTAAAATCAATGAGATTGGTAACACACAGGCTACATCAAATGCTGATATCTCTGAAGGTTTAAAACAGGCTGCTTCAAGTATGTCCTTAACAGGAACATCATTTGATCAAACAGTTGCTTTATTCACTTCAGCACAGGAAGTTATACAAAATGCTTCAAGAGTAGGTAATGGTCTTAAGACAATTGCGATGCGTATTCGGGGTAGACATCAATTGCCCATCTATTGTGAAAACAATAGTCTATGTTACGCAGTATAAACAAATGACATAGATAGATAACTATATAAGTCAAAGGGTAAGCGAATACCAGAGACTTAGGAAAGACTTAAATTACATTTTACATTAGGAAAGCGGTGATAGATATAAAATATACGCAATCTGATGTAGAAAAAATATTTAGAGATAATAACTTAATTTTAATGGATAAATATATTAATGCAAAAACAAAATTATTGGCTTTAGATAATGAAGGATATTATATAGATATTTCTTTAACTAATTTGTTAAGTGGGAAAAGTGGACGAAGATTTTCAAAGAGTAATAGAAATGTAATAGAAAATATAAAACATTTTATTGATTTAGATACTAATGGTGAGTATGAATATGTTGATGGAGATTATGATAATGCCCATTCTTTGATTTCTGTTAGGCATAAAAAATGTGGGAGAATATATCAATCAAAATGGTGTAACCTTAATAGGAAACCATGTGATAATGATGTAAATCGTAATGGAACTAGATGTCCACATTGTAATGCAACACAATTAGAATCTAGTCATGCAATAGTACTAAAGCAGGTGTGGTTACATGAAGTTGATGGCACTGTTGTTGAAGATGAATCATGTATTAACCCACTTACTAACCATCCACTTCCAACAGATATAGTGAATCATAATTTAAAAATTGCTATTGAAATTCAAAGCTGGTTTCATGATTTTGATGATCAAAAGAAAAAAGATGACATTAAAAAAAATTATTGGTTAGACAATGGTTATGAATTTTATGCTATAGACCAAAGAGATTATACTATTTTAGAAATGGTTCAATTATTCTTTCCATATATAAAATCAATTCCAAGTTATATAGATTTAGAATATTCAAATAGAATAGATGATGTAAAAATACAGCAATTATTAAATGATGGCAAAAAAGTTCAAGAAATATCAAAGATTGTAAATTGCAATCCACATGCAATTTATGATGCTATAAGGTATGGCAGAATTAAATATCCTAAAAATTATATTAATGATTCGTTTAGTCCAATAATACAATTAGATTTGAATAAAAATTTTATTAAAGAGTATCCATCTATTAATGAAGCTATAAGAAATACTGGTGTAAAATATATTTCATCGGCACTGTTTCATAATAGACATTATAGCGGTGGATATTTGTGGTACTATAAAAATGATTTTGAAGAAAATGTAATTTAAGAATCCTCAGAGACTACGGGGTGTCTATGGTAACGTAGATACTGAAGTTATCCCACTCCCCTATCAAATAGGGAATGGTAATATATAGTCCGTACTAGCACTATAATTCGCAATTTTAATGAAATGCTAGAATTAGCCAGAAATGACTAATCGCCATATATAAATATGGTCAGTAGTGTTGTAAAACAACATGAAAGTAACAGACAGTATGATGAAGAAGGAAATGCTCTTGAAGAAAATATATCTGGTAAACTTTATGATTTAACTGGTGTATCTGTTTGGGCTGATGATGCCAAAACTACATATAAAGAACTTGGTACTTATATGTCTGAAGTTGCTGAAAAGTGGGATCAGATTGATGCCGAAACTCAAACTAAAGCACTTGAAACAATGTTTGGTAAGAATAGGTCAAACATTGGTGCGGCTATTATTGGTAACATTCAAGCATATAAAGATACCATGGCAACTCTTACAGATGATGACACATTGAAATCTGCTGACAAAGAGTTGGAAACTGCAAGTCAAGCAGTTAGTTTTCATCTTAATGCATTAAAAGAAACCTGGACTGGAGTAGCACAGAACTTATTTCAAACAGATCAAATGAATGCTTTTATAGATGCATTAAGAGTATTATCTACTGTTGTACAAAAAGCTACAAGTGTACTTGGTTTGTTTGGAAGTTCAGCTGCTGTATTTTTAATATTTGATATTATCAAATCAAAGATAAAAGGCACAACTCCTTTTGTTACCACTTTCTTTTCTAATTTAGTAAAAGGCATTAGAGAGTATTTTGTTGCTGCTAAAGAATTAGCAGCCATGAAAGGCACTTCAATTTTATCTGAAGCATTTGGTGGTATTTCTGAATTTGTAACAGTACCTGGTATTATTGGTGGTATCGCTGCTGCAATTGGTGCTTTAGTTTTAATTACAAATAAATTTAGTAAAGAAAATCGTTTCTCAGAAATACTTAGTGACTTTACAGATTCTTCAGGTAAACTCGACTCCGCAAAAGATGAATTAAAATCTTTAAATAGTGAGTTAGAAACTACAAAAAGTAGAATTGAAGAACTTGAGTCTAAGAAATCTTTAACTTTAACAGAGCAATCTGAACTTGCTAATTTAAAAGCACAAAACAAGGAACTTGAAAATCAAGTGAAAATCCAAGAAAGACTTGTTCAGAATGCTCAAGTTCAAGCAGAAACTGAAGCTGGTAAAGTTTTAAATGCCGATTTAGTAACAGATTATTCCAAAGAGTCAACAATTGGAACATCTACTACAACAAGTGCTACTGTTTATGGTACTTCCAATATTGAAGAAGCAACTAAAAATAATATTGATCATATCAAGCAGTTAAAAGAAGAAGAACGTAAGGCTCAAGAAGAATATGCTCAAGTAATGGTTGATGATAAATCAACATTACAACAACAAGAGAATGCTAGGGCAAAACTTGAATCAATACAAAAAGATATTACGAATATTGATAATCAAGTTTCTGAAAATATTAAATCGCTTCAAAGTGTATCTGATGTTTATAGACAATCATCTGATGAATCTTTAGTTCAACGTGGAGAAGCCATTCAAAAAATAGTTGATGCATATGCTAATATTGATGCTTCTACTTTAGATAAAAATATTAGTGCAATGGATTCTTTCTTCTCTACAACTAGTGGAGAAGTATTAAAACAGCAATTAATTGATATTGCTAAATCTGGTGGAGATGTATCTATTGCACTTCGTGAAATGGGCATACACCTAGAAGACATTGGTCTTGAAGGTAATAGATCAGAAGCACTTAATAAATATTTTAAAGATTTAGCAAATTCAGCTGGAGAAGCTGCCTCTGCTACTAAACAAGTTGCTGATGCAATTACATCATATAGTGATGTAGAGGAAAGTGTGAAGTCTTCCGATAAAGGTTCTGGTTATACATCTATGGTAACCAGTTATAAAAAAATAAAAGATGAAATGGAAGAAGGTTTGTATGGTACAGACCAAGCTAAAGATTTCATTAGATACTTTACTGGGGATTTGGATGAAGATGCTACTGCTGAAGAAATAAAAAAGAAATTTGAAAGTGTAAAGAAAAAAGCAGATAGATGGTTTGCTGAAGATAATGGCGATAAAGATAACCCAGATACGTCTTATGGTGTTAAACAGTTTGTTAAAGATTTCAATGCCACAAAAGGTGTTGGAACAATTAATTGGGATAAACGTACTTTTGATTTTTCTGATGGTATAAAGAATACAGAAGATGCTGCTAAGAAATTAGGAGTTAGTGTTTCTGTTGTTGAAGATATGTTTAAGAGATTACAAGACTATGGTTTTGATTTCTCAAAGTTTTTCTTTAATGACGAAAGTAAGGAAACTTTTGCAAATACACTCGATGGTCTTCAAGGTCTTTATGATTCAATGGAAGAAGGGTCTGAAAAAGATGCATTGGGTAAAAGACTTGAAAGTTATCGTAAAGCATTAGAAGATGATAAAGTAGACAATAAAATCTTAATGCAAATTCAGTTTGATTATGATAAAGCACAACTTAATCAAGAAATTCAAGCGATACAAGACGAAATTAACAAAGATCCTAATGGTGGAACTTCTGCTCAATATTCTGCTTTAAATACTAAGAATCGTGAAATGCTTATTAATGCTAAAAAATATAGTGGATATAAGACTGGTATGGATTCCGGGTATGATCAAGCAACTGAATTTAGAAAAGGTTTAGCATCTGAGATTTCATCTGAAAATACAGATGAAGAGAATGTAGCAATTCAGCAACAAATTGCAGGGATATATCAATTGCAAACTGCATATCAAGAATATTTTGCTACATTGTCTGATGAAGAGAAAAAGAAATTTGATTGGAATGCTTTTCTTCAAACGGATCAAGCGAGTCAAGTGTTTCAAACTATTCAATCTCAATATGGAAATCTTCAATTTATTCTTGATAGTCTTGATTATCAACCAAAAGTTAAAGTTGATAAATCTGATATTGAGAAACAATTATCTGACACTGATTTTAAAGGTGGCGTAAGAACCATTACTTATAAAGCCGATGTAAGCGGTGTTGAAACAGAAGTTAAGGCAGTTCAAGATAAAGATGGTAATATTAAATATTATGCTAATATTGATGGTGCTGAAGTAGAACTTAAACAGATAGAAACAAGTAATGGAATTATTTATGTCACTGCTGATACATCGCAAGCAGAAGAAGATATTGATAATGCTACTAATAATGATGGTAAAAATACAGAAATCAATCTTGTTATTGCTTCTGATAATTCAAAAGCAATAAAGAGTATTGATGATGTTGACAAAAAGAATATTAAACCTAAAAAAGTTGATATTAGTGCAAAAGGGAATGGCTTACGAGCTGTTCATGTTATTGACGCACAAGGAAACCCAAAGAATAAATATTATACTATAACTACTCATTATAAAAGAACTGGTGCAGTTCCAAAAGGGGGGAAGCCTTCTGATGGTTTAGATGGTACTGCACATCTTGGTGGCACTTCTTATGCTAGTGGTTCTCTTAGAGATTTAGATTTAGATTATTCTTCTATGCCACAAAAATGGAAGACAAATCGTTCTGATGTTGCACTTGTTGGTGAGGAAGCACCAGAGATTGTTGCAACTAGAAATGGCTATTGGTACACAGTTGGAGATTCTGGAGCTGAATTTGCTTCTATACCTAAAGGATCTGTTATCTTCAATGCTAATCAGACACAGAAGCTGTTAAAGCATGGTCACATTAATTCAAGAGGTAAAAATGCTTTAGGTGGCACTGCTTATAAAAAAGGTAGTGGAGAAGATAAGAGACTTAAAAGATTAGAAAATAAATTAAATAAATATACTACTCGTGGTGATTATAATTCTGATATTGGTAATCTTTCTGGAGCAATTAGTAATTATTATAAGGCTTTTGTTAAGGCTTCAAAAGGTATTGCTAAAGTTGCAAAGAAATCTGTTCAAACTGTTAAAGGTTATATTGCTGATTATATTAGTAAGTTAAAAGAACTTAGAAGTGAACAGCTTAAGACAAAGACAGATTCTATTGATATGTTCACTAAGATTGGTACATCTACTTCTATTTCTGCTGATACTACAGGAATAGGTTTGTCGATGGCTAATAGCCAACTATCTTATAAGAATTCTCAGTTGTCTAGTGAGAATTCTGCATATTCTACTTATGTTGGTAATGTAGAAGGTGATACAAATAAGGTAGGCTCTAAAGCAAGTTCTGCGATTAAAAAAGCACAGAAGAAAAACAAGAAAAATAAAGCCTATCAACAAGCTTTAAAGAATGCCAAAGCTGCTATTGCTAATAAAACAAAAGTTTCTTCTGGCGATTTAAAAGTTATCAATAAAGTAAATCGTTCTGTTTATGCAAATTTAATTGCTTATAATCAGCAGTTAGATACTCTTGAGAATGCAAAATTAGAACAAGCACTTTCTTATGCAGAAAATTCTAGTGAGATTTATAATAATAAATTAGAACAGAATGAAAATAAAAATAAATATGCAGACTCTCGTGCTGATTACTATGCTTCTCTCGCTGACAATGCTTCAAGTATTGTTGGTGAGGCTGGGTATAAAACAGCGAATAGTTATGCAGATGAACAACTAAAACAATCTGCTCAGAAGGTTGCGAATACTACTTCGCTACTTAATAGTTTGAATTCAGATATTAGTAGCTATACATCTACTATTTCTAAAGGTGGAGCAACTAGTGGTCTTAGTAAAGAGAATGCCAATGTTAGAACTGCTGTTGCTAATGTTGTTAATTCCGCAGTAAATTCTGCTAAGTCTGGAAGTGCTATAGATGCAAGTATTATTTCAGCACTTGCACAGTATTATAGTAAAGGTTGGATTTCTGCTGCTTTTTATCAATCATGTGTAAATTATAATAATGCTTTGGCTGCTAAACAGACAGCATTAGCACAACAAGAAATTGATCAAGCAGCTTATGAACAAGCTAAAGTTAGCAATGTTAAACAGAAAATGTCTAATGTGTCTGACTTTTATGATTCTCAATCTAATTATGTTGAAAATGGAAATAAAAAGATTGGTAATTATGATTCATCAGCTAGAGAAATTGCTCTTAGAGATATTCAAGCTAAAAGAACTGTTGAGTTAGAAACTATCCTTAACGAAGGTGTTAAGAGTGGAGTAATTAAAAAATATTCTCAAGATTGGTTTGAATTAAGACTTCAAATAGAAGAATCTAAAAATAAGACAAATGAATTAAATGAGTCTGTTATAAAACTTCAATTTGAAGAAAAATTTGATAGGGCAATTAAGAAAGCAGATCAATATATTGATAGGCTTGAATCTATTAATCGATTGATTTCTAGTGAAATGCTTTATGATAGTGATAGGAATCGTACTGATATGTGGTGGCTTTCTCTTGGATTGAATTCAAGGTCTATGGCTGAAGAACAAGGTAATCTTGAAAAATTTTTTGCTAAACGTGAAGAGATAATTCAGAAATATAACGAAGGTGCTAATGATTATTTTAGTGAT
>Ga0326513_10004388_pt1 | contig 10122 bp, 3 predicted proteins | sample 2_2465_0518_D_FD_203654 | JGI IMG/M metagenome (GOLD analysis project Ga0326513, IMG submission 203654) | Bovine rumen microbial communities from UC Davis, California, United States - 2_2465_0518 | ecosystem: Host-associated > Mammals > Digestive system > Stomach > Rumen | place: USA: California...
AATGAACCAGCATCTAAGTAAGTATGTTTAGTTTCATCATACCATTTTTGAGATGATACATTCCAAGTAAATTTAAATGTGGCATCTGTTGTTGGTTTATAACGATTATATAGTTTTAGTTCATCCCCAGTGGTTGTATAACCTCCAGAAATAGCAACGTGATTATTTGTGTCAAAGCTAACCGTTACTGGGCCTTTATCTGGATCATAATTCCATTCTTCCACTGCACCAACAATAAAGTAATTACCACGTTGATATTGATAACCATTATCTAAGTATCTAGCATTATGTCCATTTTTATTACAATCCCAAATTGCTAAGAATTGACCAATAGATTCCAATGTATCAATTTGTTCTTGTAGGACTCTACCTTGATTTGCAGATAATGCATCAGTTGTAGAAGTAGATGTAACATTATCAACTACAGTTGCATTATCTTGAACGTTTATTTGATTCCATACATAACCAAATGGTGCATCTACATTAGTAGACTTGATATAGTTCATATAAACTGCATCATCTGTCTGTGGTTCATTACTACCTGAATAATCTACATATATACCACAATATTGTAAGTTATTTTTACTAATCTGGAAAAATTCATGTCCATCTTTTGCAAGATGCCAGTTATTATCACCTTCATCAAAGTCACAAACATAATTACCTTCAGTTGGATCAAAATCTGCATATGTCTTACAATATTCTTCAAATCTTCTTGCATCAAATGTTACATTAAATCTATTTTCATCTGATGTATAACCTGTAATCTGAGATACTTTTCTATATTGACATTCATATACATATCCATGCTTGTATAATAAATCTGAAATACCAATATATTGCACCACTTTATTATTATAATCATTTGATGCTTTAGGTAATTCTTGTGTCTGTTCAAACTTACTATCTAATGCTTCTTTCAAATCTGTTTGGTCTTCTAAGTTTCCAGTGATTTGTCCCCAGACGCCATCTCCGCCGCCGGAACCTCCAGTTACAGATAAAACACCAGTTTCAGAATTAATAGATAAACCAGTACCTACTTTTATACCACCAAGTGTAGATGCAGAAGCTATTGGTAATACATAACTACCACCACCTTCTCCATTTTCTACCCAAGTCAAACTATCATTTGCTTCATCATATGCTAATACATATCCATTTGTTGGAGCATCTAATGACAATCTATCATAAGGTATAATACCATTAGAATCTACTAATGGATAACCACGGAATTGTAAAGAATAAGAATTACTATTAGTACCTTCACCTAACTGAATTGCATTTGGAGCACTTGAAGATACTTGTGCTCTTAAACCAAGAGCAATACTATTTTCTGCAGAAGCACTAGTGTCAGCACCAATTGCGACCGTTCGTAAACCATTTGAAGCATTTGCAACATTACCTAACGCAACAGATCTGTTTGAAGCACTTGCACTTTCACCAATCGCTATACCACCAGAACCAAATGTATTTGCAGCAGACCCAATTGCTACTTCATTATTATTAGTTGCTCTAGCACCCTGACCAATAGCAACATTAAATCCACTTGCAAATGCTTGATAACCAAGTGCAATTGCATTACTAGTATCTACAGACGATTCAGAGCCAATTGCAATACTATGTAAACATGGGTCTCCTGATGTTGCACCTGAATTTATTACATGTGCACCACTACCAATTGCAACACTATAAGAACCTTCTGTTTTACTTTCATTACCTAATGCAACTGACCAAGAACCACCAATTGTTGCATTATATCCAATACCAACAGAATAATTCAAAGCAGTACCTGTATCATGAGCCCCATAACCTAATGCAACTGAATAAGCACTTAATATTTTTGATGTTTGACCAATTGCAACTGAATAATTACCTGCTCTTGCACCAGAACCACTATCTGAACCATTCTTACTACCAATAGCGACACCACCTTGGCCAACATATGATTTACTACCAATCGCAATACTTTCAGGTTGAGTAGTTGCACCATAACCAACCGCAACATTATATCCGCCAATCACTTGAGCACTATGTCCTATACCGACTGAATAAGTAATACCAGAATTAGTAAAAATCCTAGCACCGATTAAGGTCATACCAACTGCTTGAGCACCACGTGCAAGATAACCGATTAAAACACTTTCGTTTCCTGCATAATATGCTGGATCTGGACCACCACTTACACCAATTGCAATACCATAATTTCCAACAGATTGTGTACTATAACCAATTGCAATACTGTTCATTTGTCTTGCAGAAGCACCAGAACCAACCGCAATTGAATAATTCATATTTGCTCTTGCAGTATTACCGATTGCAACATTATTAGATGCATAAGAATATGCACTATTTCCAATTACAACATTGGAATTTTGACTTTCAGTAGCACCTGCATCAGAACCCATAATTGTATTATAATCACCTTTACTGTGTGCATTAATACCTAATACTGTGTTATGTTGTTTAGATAAATCAGAATAACTATCACTAAGATTAGTATCAGATACAATCATATTTCTTAAACTGATTGCACTATCACCTGCTTGGTTTTCTAATACATTATCTAAATTTTTTGATAGAGAGATAGTTGCTGATTTGATTGGGCCTGCAATAGGAGTACCCTTTGGATTAATGTTTGGACAGAATACACCATTTATTTTATCATAGAAACCTAATTCACCATCAGATTTACGTCTTACTGGTATAAATTCAGAATAAACAAATGTCCTAGACGGTGCAATTCTTTCAACTACTTTAGATATTCTACCAATAAATCCAGGAGCAAAATAACCTGCACCTTGTATTGCATTTGGTGCGCTAAAGATATAGAAATTTTTATTATGTGCATTTGTGGATATTGTAGAAGCTAATGACCTTACTGTTTTACCATCTAAAAATAATTTTGCCTGATTGAAACTAAAGGTATGCCACCGATTTAGACTTTCCATGAATAAATCATCTACATGTGTGTTTCCAGTGCCACTTGTATAATAGAATGAAGCTTTACTATTAAAAAATCTAAAGTCAATACGACTAAATGGTTGACCCATATCTGCAAAATAACCATCACCAAATACATATTGTATAGTCGAACTAGTTGTTTGTTGAGTTTGATAATATGTAATTTCCCAAGATGTTGATGCAGTATACCCTGCATATCCATCACCCCATTTTCTTTGTGTATTGAATGCAAGGTTACCATCTGTAGATTCAATATATTCTAATTCTTCATAGTCTGGATGTGTAAAACCACTTTCTATAATAACACCATTTGTACCAGAGAATGCAGTTAATACACCACTACTATTTAGACCTAAAGCTACATCATTACCTTTTATACCTAAAGTAACTTCTCCAATGCCAGAAATTACAGGACCTGCAACAAATTCATTACCTTCAATTGCAGATTTGAAGAATTGTTTAGATACTATATCATACATACCTGCAATACCAGTAGAATTTTCAATACAAGGTACACCATCAAAGACTAAGGTATTGTTTTTGTAGATTCTGGTTTTCTTCATTGACACGCCAGAATCATAAACACCATCTTCTTTTGATTGACCAAATAAAATAAAGTGTTGTTCTGGTACTGTTCTTATATCACCAGATGTAGAGAAAGTTGTAACATTTGTATTTACTGTCAATTGTCCTGGTGTTACTGTAACATTATTCCAATCCCCTTGTACATATTTTGTATCTAAACCAGAATAATTTACTATATAATGTCTAAAAACTATACCATCATTATAACCACATGAAATACCACAACCAAAGTTACCAGATTGAGAAACACTACCTGCAATATAGTTACGAGTTTTAGTTGATGTAAGTTCAGAATCAAGTAATTTAAATGTTGTTTCTATACCCCAATTATCATATTCTGAATCTGTATAATTGAAGTAAATTTCATCACCAACTGTAAAATTAGACCAGTTGAAATAGATACCACAATCACTTAGAGTTGAAGTTGCATCATTATATGTTGTGTAAGGTGTTGATGCTTCTTTTCCTACTGGGTATAGATCTAAAGTATCAGTTGCACTATAAACAAATTTAAATCCTCTAACACCACCACTATAATGACCATTCATTGCACTTATTCTACTTTTAGTTGCAGATGAATAAGTCGGTGACCATGAAGGAGCTAATTCTGGGTTTGTATAACTGGAATTTTCAGTATCTAATGTTGCATGACCATTTGGATAGTTATCAATAGTAATTCCTGTATCAATATATTGATGTTTGCCTTCTAAGTTTACAATATAAAATTCATCATCTAGTTCTTCTCCAGATACATCGATACCGTATGTATTATGTAAACTACTTGTAGATTCATGTTCATATACTACACCTTCTTCACCATCTGCACTTACACCAGATAATTCCCAGCATTTGTAACCACTATAATCTATACAAACAAATTTTATTTTTACAGCGGTGAATCCTAATCTGGAACTAAATTGAGTAAACATATCTTGTATTATTGAAAGTCTACTATAAGATACTTGTAAACTCAGACCAGTGATAATTTGTATTTCTGCGTTATCTTCACCACCAGTACCAGTAATATATTCAACATTTGTATAACCTTCAGGAGCTACTTCAGTAGAGAAAAGACTTGAAACATCATAAGTAGTTTGATTACCTACAGAATCAGTACCATAAAACACAGAAGGAGTAGAAACTTTATCTACTTTTCCGTCTAGTGCATTACTTAAATCTTCATTATTGAGAATTTCTATAATATCATCACCGTGATAAGATGGAATATTTCTTACAGGTACGACATGTTTTTTATCTATAATCATTTCTGCCATAGTGAGAATTCCTTAAATTATACTTTTGCTAGCATTTATAAATGAAAAGGTATGATTCATATATAAGAATAGAACTGGAAAATATTAAAATTTTCTTTACCATTTGACTATAAAAAGATAAAGAAAGAACTAATAAAAGCTCTTTCTTATTAGTATTTCAATAAAAACTATAATACTCTTTATGACTCTTCCTCTTCTGGTTCAAAATCTCTAAATATTACACCTGATTTTTTATTTAATTCTTCTGTAATAACCTTATTTTGAACCGGATTTTCTGAAGTTAAAGATAATTCATTATCAACTACATCTAGTTGAACTGGTATTGCTACCCAAGAATAAGCTATAGTAGATTCTGTATATTGAATATACATATTATCACCAGAACTATATGTTATACCTTCTTGTATACTGATACCATAATCTGCCAAATCAACCACAGTACCACTTAAAGTCCAATCTGTTCCATCATAATTAAAGACATATTCACCTGATGTAGTGATTTGTGTTTCAAAAGTATCTTTATCAATAGTAATATGATAAGGGTACAATGTTGAAGAATCAGTACCTGTACATTCTATTGAACTTGGGTCACCTGAGACTTTTGCTTCATAAAAATAACCATGAACATAATCTTCTTCACCACTTTCTTCTTCACCGATATATTGTATTATTCTACCTACATAATCTGCTGAAGCAGTTGGCATAGTACCTTTTTGTTCAACAACTAATAAGTTAGCAACCTTATTTACAACTTTTGAATCACCATAAATTTGAACATCATCTACTTGTCCAAAACCATTTTTATCATAAGTCGTTTGATTACCTTGATCATCTGTTCCATAAATTTTATTTCCAGTATCTGTGGTTGTAACTTTATTATCTAATGCAGTTTGTAAATCTAATTGATCTGATAAAGTTCCTTCGATATTACCCCAAGCTAAATTTACTGCTGGTTGACTTACTTGTTCCCAGTAATATATTTCTCCCGATTCTTCTTCATTACTTTCATCTAATATTACGCATTCATAAAAACAATTATGCATTAAATCTAATACATCATCATCTGGACCAATATATTGTACAACTCTTCCAAAATAATCTTCAGAAGCAATCGGTAGTATATCAAACTGCTCTACAACTTTTAAGTCTACAGCTTTATTAGCATCGATATTAGAAGAATTACCATATATTTTAATATCTTCTATAAGATTGGTATTACTTATAATCTGACCGTTATGTCTTATACTCATCTTACTATTCCTATCTAGATTTTATATTTTGCTTGTATAATAGAACTTTACTATAATTTTTATTTTTTTGATTAGAAAATAGTTCAGCTAGATATTGCTGTTTTAAACCTTCATCTATAGAAACTTTCGGTGCCCAATTTAGCAATTCTTTAGCTTTTTTATTATCACCATATGTTAAATTTACATCACCTAACTTTTTATCTTCATATACAATGTTTGCTTTTTTACCTATTATTTTTGATATTTTTTCAATAAGTTGATTTACAGTAACTGTATAATTTGAACATAAATTAACCGATTCACATATGTCTTCTGTTTTTAATATTTTTTCTACTGCTTTTTCTATACCACTTACTATATCACCCACATATGTATAATCTCTACTTTGCTTACCATTACCATATACATGTATTTCAGAACCTTCCATTATAGCTTTTATAAATTTTGATATAGCTAAATCTGTTCTCTGATTTGGTCCATATACAGTAAAAAATCTTGTTGATATAGATTGAAAACTAAATGTATCATGATATAATTTTAACATATCTTCAACAGTAGATTTTGTATAAGCATAAGGACTTATTGGTCTTTTTACATCTATTTCTGAACTAGCTTTATTAGAAAAATTATTACCATAAACAGAACTAGAAGAAGCAAAAACTATTTTATTACAATGATATCTTCTCATAACTTCTAATAATGTCATAGTTCCTTTTACATTATTTTCTAAATATAATAAAGGTTGTTCAATACTTGGTCTTACACCGGCAAAAGCAGCAAGATGGACTACACAATCTATTTTATGCTTTCTAAATACATCATTTAAATCTTCAAATATTCTTATATCTTTACCAATAGCTTTATCAAAACAAAGTATTTTATACTTACCTTCTAGTTGTTTTACTAAATGGCTTCCAATAAATCCCTCTGAACCTGTTATCAATAAAGTTTTCATTAATTATTCTTTGCTGGTGCTTTTGGTTGAGGTAAATATCCACTAACAATATAATTATTATCTTCTTTCAATAATCTAGTTTGTGCAAATGTCTGGAAAATATTACATTCCCAATCAAAATCTACAAATTTATTATTTATATCTTCACTATATTTTGCATAACAATGTCTTATAATATATTGCTCTGAATTAAATATTTCAACATCTTTTAAAGTAGGTATAAGTTCTTTACATTCCTTATAAAATTTTAGTAATGCATCTGTTTCACCTATACAACAACCTGCATTAAAATATTTAAAATTTCCTCGCCAATCTCTATCATGTAATTTATCTATTTCTACTCTTGGAAAGTTATTTTTAGTAGCATTAAATAGAATATTCAAACCAGTAGATTTATATTTTTCTATAATTCCTTCAAATGTATTAATAATAACATCTCTGCCATCTAATATTAATGCATATTCTGTTTCTGTTTTTTCTAATGCATCAATCAAAAAATCTATTTTATTAATATTTGACCATTCTAACAAATCATCATTTACGGAATTTATATATGATATGTCATTCAAATATAATTGTTGTGTTAGAATTGCATTTTCTGGATCAGTTTCTGTAGTAATGATTGTTATATTTTTAGGCTTTTCACCACTAATCTTTTTATTATAAAGAAACTGTATCACTAATGGATATTCTGCCATTGAACGACCTTGGAGATGACAAACATTTATTTCACCTCCATGATAATTCAATAACTTTTTAGTTCTTGGTCGTTGATTGTCTTTAATAAACTTTTCTCTATCTAAATTTCTCATATAGGTCTCCTTTTTATTTTTACCTATTAAGCATTTTGTAGTAATTGTTCAAGTTTATTCAACTTTGTAGCATTCAACATACAAGAACCAGTAACATCTCCATTTATATCTCTCAATACCAATGTGATACTGTTATTGTTCATAATAATTGATTCTTGGAATATATCGGTAAATTGAGAAGATGTGATAAGCATTGGATTTGCTCTTCTAATACATAAATTGTTATCATATATTTCATCATCTTCTAATAACTGTCTAATCAAACTATAAACAACCTTACCAGAAGTAGAAGTCCATGTAAATACTTGAGTTGGTGTTTCAATAACATTATTGATTGTATATTCTGATTTTTCTGTACAATCTGCATTTAAATATAAATCATCCTCACCGGAAACATCAGTATTAGGTGTGTAATATACAATTTCAGGATTTGTTTCAGATTGCCATTTGCAATAATTTAATCCTAATTCAACTGGTTCACATCTGTTTGAGTTATCAGAAGAATCTTCTATTGCAAGACGATTTACAATGTTTACACTTGTATAAATGTAATCTGCACCATTATAGTTAATAGTAGTAACATTAGTAATTTTACCACCATTTACTTCAAGATAACCATCTCTTGTTGTTACTGTTCCATAAGGACTTTCAATGGATTTTGCATATACATTATTCCAAGGAGTACGTACTTTACCTAAGTTATTATCTTCACCATAGATTGTAATAGATTTGTAAAGTTTTTCAGCTTCTACAAAAATATTGCCATTCCAGAAATAACGACCAGATTCACCAGATGGAATTGTTTCCACTTCATAGAATGTTCCTGCTTTAGGTTCGCCATCTAATATTTCTTGAACCAAACCGTATTCAGATTCAAATTCTATTTCATTATAGAATACGTCTCCAACTTCTGGGTTAGGTGTTCTTGAAAAACGTCCTTCTCCCCCTTCATCAACCCAAAGGAAGCCACCCAAGTTTATATTATCTTGATATAAATTCAATGTATATTCTATATTATTTACTTTTACTTTTTCGTTTGAATATGTAATATTAGAAATAGAACCAACTTCTGAATCAAGTGATGAATCAGAATAAATCTTATCTCCAACATGATTTACATCAATAGTTGCATCAGTATAACGAATAAGAGATTCAGTTCTATAGTCTCTCCATGCCTTACCATCATTAGCATCACCAGCAGGATAGCGTTTCCAGTATATATTATCATAACCAGATTCAGTTATTGTTATAAGATCTGGTCTTGGTAAATTATCTTTTGTTGCAACAACTTCATGTTCTTTACCATCAAGGAATGTATAAGAACCATCTAATGCTCTCCAATAATAAAAGTTATTAAGTTTTATATCTGAATAAATATTATCTTGAACTTCTTTATGATAGAAACATTCTTGGAAGTTGCTTCCATTATAATACACATACTGTGAAGTTGAATTAATATAATATATACCAGAAATTGAAGCAGGTACAACAGTTCCTACTACTCTCCAGTCAACAGGAGAATATATGCCACCCCACATATCATGACTCCAATAATGTGAACCTGTATCTGGATTTCTTTCAAAAGTATAATTTAAACCATTACTACTATTTCTCCAACGGTGTGCTTTTACAAGAGTTCTTGCTTTTACTACTGGTCTATTTGTAGCAAAAGGGTTAATGTTAATAGGAGCATTACCCCAATAAGCATACAAAGTATCTCCTACTTGAGGATTTCTTATCTTTCTAGTAGTCCAAGACCCTGTCTTTTCTACACTATTTATAAAGTATTCAAAACGATATTGTACAGCATTCGCAAGACCACCAGTGGTAGTACTACCTACCATACAGAACATGCAATCACTAGCATTTCCTTGATAAGAATCTGCATAGAATGCCCATACCAAATCAGATTTATCTATTAAAGTTGTATTTTGATATACAGGTGAATTATCATTAGCATTCAAACTATATTGAACAACATTTGCATTTGCACCAAATCTTACTTTAATAGAAGTATTTTCATCAACTGTAGTTACACCTACAAGTTGAAAACCAAAATAAACACATTTACCTTCAGAAGTAAGATTATTTTCAATTGATGATGCCAATGTTCCATCAGAATAATATAAATCTATTTTAATATCTGTATCAACAGAATCACTCTTTGAAATAATTATATAATCTGTATTTTGTTGAGCTTGTAATATACGCATGAAGTAACTTTCATTATATATTACAAAAGATTGATTCATAGCTAAAGTAGATTCCCAATTATCTACATAAGC
>Ga0326513_10004389_pt1 | contig 10122 bp, 12 predicted proteins | sample 2_2465_0518_D_FD_203654 | JGI IMG/M metagenome (GOLD analysis project Ga0326513, IMG submission 203654) | Bovine rumen microbial communities from UC Davis, California, United States - 2_2465_0518 | ecosystem: Host-associated > Mammals > Digestive system > Stomach > Rumen | place: USA...
GAACATAATGAAGCTGTCAAGAAACTTGATGCAGAGAATGCATTTAAGGATGATACGGACGATATTTTTAAACAATTAGGATTATGATCCTGAGATCATAATCCGGCGGAAATGGATCTTTGATCCATTTCCTTTTAGGCCTTTAATTTGTTAAGTGTTTGAAAATCCAGAAAATTAAGTTCTGGATTTTTTATGCATAATTCTTTATAATATAAGCATAAGGTTAAGAAATGGAGATATGATTATGATCGCAGACGATATCAAAAAAGTTGTTAATCAGTATGGCAAGTACACCGTAATTGATGCCATAGAAAATGATGAATCTACTTTTGTTGAAGTAACCAACGGCAGAGATGAAGTTTATATGAAGCTAGGAACTTTTAGTCATGATGTCCATGAGATTACTCCACGTCCTCAAAAGAACACAATCAGGAATTTCAATGCATGTGTGCAGATGGCTAAATATGTTGAAAAATTCGCTAAAACACTTTAAGGAGAATAAAAATGGGCGCAATTAGTTTTGATTTTGAGACGGAAGGCTACGATGCTAAATCAGTTTTCAGCCGTGAGTATGCATTAGCAAGAGAAGAATACGGTTCAGACCCTTACAATGGTACAATCTCAACTACTAGTTACTGTGGTCTTGTTAAACTAGGATTTGGCGGTTCTAAATTCAAGGATTCCAACTTAAAGAAGGCGCGTAAAGAGCTTGAAAAACACTTCAATGACTGGGTTTATAAACGTGATTGTAAGATCATTAACCTAGGAGTTCTGTACTGGGAAGTTACCAGTTACAAGATGAAGAAAGGTAAGTCTTTAACTAAAGCCCCTAGACCAACAGTTGTATACGAAGCTCACGGTAATGGACAGGTCTTCAAGTACAATAAGGAAGAAGACGCTCATAAGAAGGCTCAGGAAATGGCTTCATGCGGTCATAACAGTAGTGTAGTTAAGACTTATGAAGTTCCTCGCGTTCAGGCAGTAACTGCAACTTATACTACTGAAGTTAAGAAGGTTACCCGTGAGCCTAAGAAAGTTCCTAAGGGTGCAATTGTCCGTGCTGTTAATAAGTACCTAGTATTTGGTCTTGCTGCTGAATAAGGAGGCAAAATGACCGCAAATGAGTTTAAGATTTATAATCTAGGTGCGGTCAATATTTTAGGCCGAATTCTAGAAATTGTCGAGAAGGATGATAAGATTGATGACCTTCATACACTTTTAGACGTGATCGAAGGATTAAAGATTGAGTTAGAAAAACTAACTGATCTAAACTATGATCCTCAAAATGCATTGATTGAACACTTAAAAGAGAAATTGAAACAGGAAAAGGAAGAATTAAATCTATGAAAACATTATTTCAGGTAATGACATCAGTAACTAAAGGTTATGAACCTACTGATGAGGAAATTAAGATGATTCCGGCTTTTATTTGGTGTCGTTACTTAAGTGGTGATCCCAGATTACTTCCTTATGCAATCATGTTTAACAATAGCGATATTCCTATGCGTTTACAGTATAAGACCATCGCTTGCCTTTGCCAAAAGTTTAAGATAAAATATATTCCATATCCAAAGAATGTCCAGATATCAGAGGATAAGACGATCAATATGATTCAGGAACATTTTAAAATTAACTCCGAAAAGGCTAGGGAATATTTGGAACTTATGAGTCCTGAGGAGTTAAATTACATTAAAAAATTACGAGGTAAGTAAATGAAAACTAATAGTCCGTGCCCTTATGGCACAAATTTAAAATTCATAATCACAATCTTAACAATCATAGCTATAGCTATAGCCATAACCTGTGTTTCATTAGTTCAGGTTAATAAAGTGCAAGCAAACCCAAATGATGGTGTCTTTGAAATTAGAATGGAGAAAGACAATCCCATCAAGCTATCCCGATCAGATTTCGAAAAGCTGATCTATACAGTTGAACAGGAGGCTCATGATTTGAGCCTCGAACACAAGATGATGATTGCACAGGTAATCATCAATCGTAAGTTTCATAAAGCTTTTCCAAATACCGTTGGCGAAGTCTTAGCACAGAAAGGACAATTTCAAGGTTATATTAACTATAAAACTAAGAAACACATTCCAACTGTTGATACCATTTTGGCTTGTAAAAAAGTCCTGAATGCGGGAAAAGTTACTAATGTGATGTTTTTCTACAATCGTGACATCTCCCATCCTAAACATCGTAAGTTTTTCGAAAACAATGCAAAACTTACTCATGTCAAGACACTTGAAGGGCATAGGTTCTTTGCAATGAACTAAAGGACTAACACTTCTTCATTATTCTTAAGATCTTTAAAGTCTTCCTGCATTGATTGCCAGTCAGGAAGACCTTCTGCTTCCGTCCTTAGCTCCAAAAAGCCATCATGTCCATTAAATTCATTATCTTCATCCCTATATTGAACGACAACAAATAAATCTCCATATTTGCTTTTGAACCCTTCAAGCTCTTTTAATAATTGTGATATTCTCATGTATTTCCTTAGATACGGGTAATCTTATAGTAATCATATGCAAAGTTAACTGTAAATGACATAAATTCCTGATCGTTTTGCGAATCAAGAGTTATATCATCAGTACTTGAAAGTTTACAGTTAAAGTAATCAACTCTAAATAACGGATCTCCTTGATTATCATTTATCTGAACATAACAATTAAAATCATCACAAAAATAAGTTCCATCTTCAGGATTAAATCCCTGCATAAACTTATCATAGAATTCAAGATAACTTTTAAAATCTTCATCTATCAGAATTGTGATGCTAAGATCATTATAATTTACGGTGTCGCCCTGAATATGTAATTTTGCACCTCTGCGAGACCCGGTTTCAAAATGAGATAGTTGTAACCCGGGTATGTTTGTTTGGATTACATGTTTTTCTGAATATGAAAACTGTGGACAGCCAAATTCATAGTTACTACTTTGTGCTAAATTGTTCATATAACTCTCTAATTATTATTGGTTACACTACGAAAACCAAGATCTAAACCAGTAAAAGCTTTTAAGAGTTCCTTAGTGCTGGTTCCAGATAATGGAATAAACTCGGAATAAGTCATGGTAACTGTTGTCTCCAGAATTTGATCATTAACTGTACCATCTAATGGGCTAGTAGATAAACCACTTATAAAAGCATTCTGTAGTTGGATTCCGTATTTTTTGTTTTGATTATTATCTAAAGACCATATATTAACTTCAGTCTGATAATGAGCCGTACTATTGGTTGCACCGTTTAAAGCTTCACTAATACTGGTGCGAACTGTATCGCCAATGTTAGACACACTACTGAAAAGGTCTTTATAGGTATCAACTGCGTTTTGGATATGCCAAAATACACCGCCTTTGGATGCTATGTTTCCACCTTCATAATTCTTACCCGCTAATTGATAGAATCTACTACTATCATCCACAATTTGCAGATATGCATCAAATTGACGACGGATACTAAGATTGCTATCTTCGTAAAAAATCATGTTAACGCTTTGGCCATAATCGGTTTCGCCGCGAACATTGTATTTTCTGCCGTGTTTGGAGATAGTCTGAACCTGAATATTCTTTGGCGGAAAGTCAACAGATTTACAGAGGATGCTGACTTTTACGGAGTCAAGACCTCTAAAACTCATCTCCAATAAGTAGCGGTTGGTTCTAGCACCGTAACCTATCTCATGTTTTATATCTCTAATGTTCATTTATACCCCTATGTTTGGTATGTCTTTTGCAGGATGTTAGCATTCAGGTTTTGAGCTTGAACTTTAGATTCATTGTATTGATCACCAAGTTTTTCCTTTAACTTGCCATTAGCAGATCCCAGTAAACTGCTAAGTCCTGTCATATTGGCAATGCTGCTCGCGATTGATTTCAGGGAATTTCCTATAAATGCAGTAGCTTTTCCTGCAAGGTTGCCAATCTCGGCTGCAGCCTGACTTGCAAGATTTGTGGCTGAGCTAATTATGGAGTTTGCAGCTGAACTTAAGAATCCTATACCACTGGTAATTGATCCGATGCCGTTTGCAAAACTACTACTGAATTCAGATCCGCCGTCTCCGGATAAACCTTTTGATAGGGCTTCACTGAATGCGTCTCCGAAAGCACTTCCTATGCCATCCATGAGGTTTCCGGGAAGATTTGCAAGATTATCTGCAAGACTATTGATACCACTATTATTAAGGAATGAATCGATTTCATTGGTCAGTTTTCCGGTTAAAGATGCGACCATACCTTTAGTTGCATCCTTAAGTTTTTGCATAAATCCGCCTACAAAATTACCGGCTTCGCCTTTGATGTTATCAATTTCAAAGTGACTGTATGAAAAGGTAACATCGAAAGTTTCAACTTGACCTACATCACTGTCCAAAGTAATAGTTGAGACTTCAGTCGGAAAAACGTTATGGATGATATAACGACAGGTATTCTGTGTTTCATCAAAATCACATTGATAGATGCAAATGTCCTTCACATAACCAGTTTTCGCGTGTTCCATGATATTCTTTTCAGTATCGATATCAGGATCTTCATATTGTAAACCTTCGTCACAAGCATTGATCCAAGTCTCGAAAGCATGTTTGAGTTTATGACTAGGATCACTATAGAAAGTGCATTGCCAAGTGTTACTATACTTAACCTGACCACGAACTGGGATTGTTCTTCCTTTAATCTTAATAGGAATAGTATGCATACCTCTAGCCGGTAACTGACTTGCCTTGCACATCACTGCAACATTTTCCGGTGTTGGAAATATGCTAGGTGAACTAAATGAAAACGCAATGTCCCACTTAGAACTTCTGGCACCATCTCCTAAAGCTTTTTGTAATAAATTTTGAACAGTATTTGCCATATCTTAAACCTTTTCATTATTTATTTGAGTCTATCGAATAGATCTTAAGATCAATGATTTGATACAATTTAATTTGATCAAATTGAATTTTACACAATCATTTAAGCCAAGATCTATATTGAATAAATAGTGAAAACAAAGGGAAATATAATGGCATTACCACTACTCGCATTGGCTAAAGGTTTTACTAAAGGCGGATTTCTGAAAACACTGGGAAAAGAAGCATTAAAGCAGTCTGTAGGAAAGACTTCTAAAAACGAGATTACTTCAAGTTCTGTAACTCGAGTTACAGAGCCAAACTCGATTTTGCCTAAACGAAATAATGATAAGCGTAACACTGAGAAGTATAATACTGTATCCAATCGTAAAAAGTTTGGCCCTTATAATGATATCGAGACCCTTTTAAGAGAAGATCGTAGAAACAAGGATATAAAATCCCGAATCGGCAACATGTTGTTCACCACTTCTCAATATATTGGAGGTTACTCAGCAAAAGATCTTAGAGATGCTAAGAATAAAGCTGCCGGAAAACCTCATGAACTTTCGAAGAAGGAACTCAAAAAACTTGCAGATAGTGTTAATAGGTTAAAGGATAAAGTGGTTGTCCATAATCAACCAACTGCAGTTACTGAAGAAACTGGCAGAAGAATTGTTGATTCCAATCAAAAGATCATTGCCTTACTTTCTCAAATTTCTGCAGATTTAATAGACGAGCAGAAGACTGATATTGATCAGAGTTTCAGAAATAAGAAACCAATTCAGCAAGTTCAAACAGTCCAACAAATCCAGCAAGGTCAAAATACATCTAATAATGGTGGTCTTCTAGATTTAATCGGCGACCTTGTTCTTGCTTCGATGGCCATGAAAGGTGCAGGAAGTATTGCGGGAGCTGCCCTTAATTGGTTAGGTAAAAAAGCTTTTGATAAAGTTAAAAATATATTTGGGCCAGATAAAGAGGTTAAAAAGAAATCCTTATTTGATAGAATCTTTAAGTCTGATGACAGTGAAAACCCAAACGAAACAAAAGCTTCTAAGGAAAATGTCGAAAGGGAAAAGAAAGAAACTAAAGAAACAAAAGCTTCTAAGGAAAATGTCGAAAAGGAAAAGATCCAGAAGTCTTCGGAAGTTGATCACAAGAAGTCAAAATTCGGCAAGTTGGGTAAGCTTGGGAAGCTTGCAAAGTTTGGAGGTCCAGCTCTTGCAGCTTTAGGTTTTGGACTAGAAGCATTTGATATTGAGTCTGAAGCAGCTGGTGCAAAAACTCAGGAAGATAAGGATAAAATCCGCGGTAAAGGTTACACTAAAATGGCAGGAGTCGGTGCTGCGATGACCGCGGGAGCTATTGCAGGTCAGGCCTTGATACCTATCCCGGGTGTTGGTGCTTTAATAGGTGGTGTGGCTGGATTACTAGGCGGTGAAGAGTTAATGAATAGTGAAATAGGTAAGAAAGCTCAGGATTTAGGTGTAAGTGCCTTTAAATATACTTCTGATAACGATATCATGGAAGATCTTGATAGTAAAGGTATCATTGATTACAACCGTATTGGTAGTTCTGAGATCCTAGATAAACAAGCCTTGATGAAACTAGATAAGGAAGACATCAAAAAACTTATCGATTTTAATGATTTTGATGGTAAAGATCTTGAGTACCTGAAATATGTTTATGATGTTAAGCTTGGAAAAGTCGAAGCGATTACTACGAAGAAAATCGATGAATTTTATAGTAAACTGAATGAACATAATGAAAAGATAGATGATATCATGCAAATGCTTTACTCCAAGAACCAGAATGTGGATACACTCTATGCTTGGAATAAGTTGAAAGGTATGAAAGCTGAAGACATATTAAAGAGTAAGGAGCTGGAAATCATCGAGAAAGAAGACCCTAGAGTTGCTAATATAATACGTACGAATGCAAGATCAGACATTCGCTTAAGAACTCTCGCAAAGGATAAGCTAGGAATGACTGAAGAAGATCTGGATCGTAAGTATAAGACCGGAAAGTTCTCGCAAGCTTACATGAAGTCAAAGAAAGTTGATGCTTTGGATATCATAAAGCATGTTCCAGTTCTTAGTCCTTTGGCTCAGGTTTATGACATTGTAAAGCCAGAACAGGTTTCACTAGATCACTTAGCCGAATATGATAATGAAGATAATAAATTACTTGATACCATAACTAAATCCTACGAAACCGACATCCCTGAATCGCAAAGATTTGCCGGAGATGTTAAACTTGTAGGTGGTCAAGCTTTGAATGCAACCGGGTCTAAATGTCAAGGTCCTTTTGTTAAGCCAAGTGCTCCTCGAGGAATCAGGAATAATAATCCGGGTAATATTAGAATCTCAAATGCAGCTTGGCTAGGTAAGATCCCAATGCAGTATAATACGGATGGAAGTTTTGAACAATTTACTTATGCAGAGTTTGGTATTAGGGCCTTAGCTATGAACCTGAAGAATTATCAGGCAAAACACCATCTTTATACAGTTAGAGGTATGATCAATAGATTTGCTCCAAGCAATGAGAACAACACAAATAGTTATGTTAATATTGTTTCAAAATCTTTAGGTGTAAGCCCCGATACACCTATTGATTTTGCTGATCCAAATGTAAGTCTGAATTTAGTCAAGGCAATTATAAAACATGAAAATGGTGTAAATCCATATCCTGATGATATAATAACCCGCGGTATCAATAGTGCCTTAGGTCTACAGAATCTTGAGGTTAATGAAGCGCAAGGTGTCACCAAATATGATAATACCGAAGCTATTGCACCCGAACCAGTTCAGGTAGAACAAAGACCGGTTGATATGCAAAACGCAGATAATGTTGACAAATTCATCGATAAGAAATCAACGGCCGATACCTCAAGATTAAATCCCGAATTCAAGGCAAGGCTTGCTGAAGCTTCGAAAACATATTATGAGGAGACTGGTGATAAAATCAGAGTCAATACTGCGTACCGCGATAGCCATAAGCAAGCAGAATTATATTTAAGAAAGGCTCTCGGAGATCCGGAACTTAAGTATGATTGCGCTTTGCCAGCTAATGATGAAGCTTTTACAATTGGTTCCTCTGTAGGCAGATTCAAGGTGGATCCGTCTAAAATTCGTTTTAATCGGAATATTAGTGTTCAGGGGAATCAGGTTATTGTACATGGTTCCGGCAGAGTTAATGCCCACGGCAGAGGCTTAGCAGTTGATATTGATAGTGTTCAAGCTTCGAAATTTGAAAACATCTCAAAACAATTTGGTTTATTCCGACCTATATCCACTGACCCCGTTCACTTCCAGATGTTTAAGGGATCACAGGTTGTTGGTGATGTAAAACCCGAAGTCGTTGAGGAACCTCAGGTTCCAGTAGAGAATGTAAAGACTCCAAGTCCAGCTATTACTGCGCCAACAATACAACAACCAACTCAGACCACTAATGAATCATCGGTCTTTATAAACCAAGGCACTGAAGTTCCGGATAAGACAAAGGAATCAGTTCTTGCATTAGCAATTCCTCCTAGTGCTGAGGAACTTTTGCGTAAATAATTGAAAAGAGGTTTTATAATGATATATGTAATCAATGGCTTAAGAACAAGCGACATGTTGATGATTTATGCAAACATAATTGGACTTAATTATAAAGGGAAAAGATTCTTTACTAGTGGTAGGAATTATTTTGAGAAAAGCGTTTACTTTGATCTAAGTGAACCGGATGAGTTGTGTACTGAGTTCCATGATTTTTTGATGAGTAAGAATATCATCATTACCGATCATACAGTTACTGATGCTGAAATAAAACCAAATAACGCGATCAGGGATTTTGAACGTATCGAATCAACTGAAAATAAACGAATCCTTATTGAACGTAATAAAGATTATTTAATAGGCCCTTGCTTAAGCGATAAGGTCATTAAAAAGCTTAAGTCGTTGATAGGAAGCACCAATGTCAGAGTTCTTAACTTCAGATATCCACTATCCAAGCTATACGCAAAATTCAAACATGAAGATTTCTTCACATCGATGAAAGATTACAATGTAAAAAGAAGCTGTGGGTTAGGATATATGTTGTGCTGTATGATTATAGATCAGTTGAATCTAAGGAACTTAAGTCAATATCCAACCTTTGATCTTAAAGACAAAATCACAATTGAACTTAATGATAAAGTTTTTGATATATTACCGGACTGGTATGAACTTGACGAGTACGATAGTGATGACCTCAAATGTATAGAGGATGCGATAAGTGGTCTTTAGGATACCTCATGAACTGGCGATTTCTGTGGCGGTAGACGCGGGCCACAGAATTTCTGGACATATCTTTGAACAGATTGATTATTTTTATTATTTCTACTTTCTAAAACATCGTGATGCATGTATTGTAACTGATGAAAAATTTGACAAAGCTTTGGAAAAGTACGATTTCACTGATACTGAATTAGAAATAATAAAATCACGTACCTATGTCTATCCTAAAAACACTAAGATTATAGAGTGTCGTAATGTTTTGTTTGTTGATGGCTGTTCCAACTATCGAGGTCAATTGTTTATCAAAGGCAACATTTATTATTTTAGATGTAGCTGGAGTGACTTTAAAAAAGGAACTATTTTTCAGGACAACCGTTTATACGATGAACTTCCAAACGGCATCAACTACGTTAAAAAGATTTTATTCGATAAGTTGAAGAAACCAAAGGGAAACGGAAATTATAAGTTACTATACCTGACTAAGAACTGTCGGAGACTTCCAGAAAAGGAATTTAATGACGTTATCAGAAAGTACGAAGATGATCGTCAATTTTTGGTTATAAGCGATCAATTTGAAAATTATTATAGAATACCCGAGGTGGTATATGAAGAAGTGCCTGTGGACGATCTTTTCGGCAAATTTAGCACATATATCTATACTCCACTTCACTATAATGAGATGATGGATTGCTCTCCCAGATTTATTCCTGAATGCAAGTTCTTCGGTAAGGAAATAATCTACGATGCTCCTATCTATCATGGATTAAACGTAAGAAAGTATGATACAGAAAACAAGTTTGAGAGTCTTTTTCTAACAGAGGAGGATCCGTTAAATGAATTTATACGATATAGTTAAGTTTCCACATCGAATCAATGATGACGGAGACCATTTCTGTACTCGTGCAAAGGTGGATATAGGTACAATATGCAATTTTAAATGCAAATTCTGTTACTATGATCAACGTCGTTCCGTTAAACCTTTTCAGGAAATTAAAGACACCGTAGTTAAGCTTCATGAACTTGGCATGACATCGTTTGACCTT
>Ga0326513_10004391_pt1 | contig 10120 bp, 6 predicted proteins | sample 2_2465_0518_D_FD_203654 | JGI IMG/M metagenome (GOLD analysis project Ga0326513, IMG submission 203654) | Bovine rumen microbial communities from UC Davis, California, United States - 2_2465_0518 | ecosystem: Host-associated > Mammals > Digestive system > Stomach > Rumen | place: USA: California...
TCTTCTTGCGGATGGTGAATGACGGTACCGTGAGCCGACTGGATGTCTCGACCATCATCAGAAGTGATGACGACGATGATACAGAGCCTATTCTGGGCATCTACGACCATACGTTTGCCGCAGAACTGAAGCCCTACATCGACCGTCTGGAGGCTGCCAACGGACTGATTGAGTGTCCGCAGTCGAAGAAACTGTCACTAGAGATGAAGGGGGAGAACAAGGATGCTGCCAAACTCTATGAGAGCGAGGCCTACCGCGTGTTCAGTTATCGTGCTAACGTGATAGCCTGGCTGAAAGGAATGGTGCTCTATGTGGCGCACGGCTACAAATGGAGCAAGGAGATTGCGGACTTCGTACGATGGACTCAGCAGTATAACCTCTGGTGCAAGATGCTGTACTTCGGTCAGCAACTGGAGAAGGAACTGCGCGAGGAGGTGGAGATTCAGCGGCAGTCGGGGCCGCAGAACCTGCTGGAACTGTTGACCGATGAGTTCAACAAGGAGCAGTACCGCCAGATGCGTCAGCAGCAGGGGAAGTCAGGTGACGGCGAGAGCACGCTGCGCAGTTGGCAGAGTCGCGGGTACATTGTCTATGACGAGGTGAGCGGCCGCTACGTGAAGACAGAAAACTACAAGCGGCGCTTCGCTAGTGAATAGTGATTGTTAAATTCGTGTCATTCGTGAAATTAGTTTTAATTCGTTGTTTAAAAATAACAAAGATGTTTGAAGTTCAGAATAATCAAGAATGCTTTGTGCAGCTCTGGCGGATGCTGGAGCGCACGAGGCGCCTCCTCGGAGGACAGTATAAGCGGTTTTGTATCCGCAGAGTGTTGAAGTTGTGGTTTCCGGCAGAGGCCAACGACGATTTTATCTGGAAGGTCTGCCATCTGGCAGCCGTCGACGGGGAACCCCAGGAAGGGTGGAACGAACTGCCTGCACCGAGTCTTTATCCGCGCAAGCAGCGTGAACTGCTGCGGGCTATCGTCGCCGTCAAGACGGGCATCAGCTATTGGAAAGTCAATCTGAAAGCCCTCGACAAGGCTTACAGCATCGCATTCCCTCATAGTACCCCGATCAACGTCAACAAAAAGAAAAGAAGCCCGCTAAAACCGGCGGACTTCTAGTGATTACTGATGCTGGTCGCAGCGATTACTGATGCTGGTCGCGGAGGAGGTCGTTGACCGTCTTCACGGGGTTGAAGGTGCCAAGCGGCACTTCGACAAAGACGGTGCTCCAGTTGCTCATGGCGCCATTCCACAGACCCGGAAGCTCGAGGGCCTTCAATTCCTTACCGGCCTTTGACTTAGAAGAGATGAAGCCAGTGGTCTTGTCGACGAACTCAGGCAGATTGAAGGGCTGGCCCTTATAGTCCTTGACGGCGCAGACGAGGTCGACGGGGTTGAAGTGAGTGCCCTGTGTGAACATCTTCATATAGGCCTCGTTGTTGGTGTCGATCTGCGAACTCTCAAGGATCTGAAGCGAAACGGTGCCGTCCTGGTTGTAGGTGAGGAACGGGCCGCCACCAGGCTCTCCGACGTTCTTGACGACGCCGCAGACACGCATCGGACGGTTGAGCTTCTCGCGCAGATAGGCGGCATCGGCCTTCTTGCCCTTGGCATCGGTGCAGAGCTTCTCGCTGACGAACTGAGCTATCTCTGCCAACTGTGCCTCGGAGGCACCGGCATCGAGGATGCGCAGATACTCGAAGGCCTGCTTCTGCAGACTGACGAGCACACCGGCGATGACCTGCTTCCACTCGACGGTCTCAGGCTTCAGGCGGTCGGGAACGACATTGTCGATGTTCTTGATGAAGATGACGTCGGCATCGATCTCGTTGAGGTTCTCGATGAGGGCGCCGTGGCCTCCCGGACGGAAGAGCAGCGAACCGTCGTCGTTGCGGAACGGCGTATTGTCGGGATTGGCGGCAACGGTATCCGTCGACGGCTTCTGCTCGGAGAAAGTGATGTCGTACTTGATGCCGTACTTCTTGGCGAACGAGTCGGCCTTCTCAGCCACCTTGGCCTTGAAGAGCTCCATGTGCTCGTGAGAGACCGTGAAGTGGACATGCGCCTCACCATTGCTGGCGGCATAGAGGGCGCCCTCCACGAGGTGTTCCTCCATCGGGGTGCGCGGACCCTCGGCATACTTGTGGAAGAGCAGCAGGCCCTTCGGCAGCTGACCGTAGTTCAAGCCCTCGGCCTTCAGCATGTTGGCAGCCACAGCCTTGTAGTTGCCGTCGGCGATGAGGGCCTTGATGCCCTTGCCCTCGTTCTTCTGGCAGACAGCGTCGAGGGCCTCGTAGAAGGCGAACTTCTCGATCGAGTCGAAGTATTTCTTCTCGAAGTCGGTGGTAGGCACGTCGTAGTCGGCATCGACGAAGGCGAACATGTTCTTGAACATGCGGCTGGCAGCACCAGAGGCTGGCACGAACTTCACCACACGCTTGCCCTCAGCCTTATAGGCGTTCCAAACGTCCTCATACTGCTGGCGTGCAGCTGCGTCGGGGGCGATGATACCACGACCGATACTGGCGGCAGCCTCCAGCTTCAGGAAGGGGAAACCGGTTTTAAACTCATTCAACTGATTCTCGATTTGCTCCTGGGTGATACCCTTCTGAGCGATTTGCTTTAAGTCTTTTTCTGATAACATAAAGATAGGTGTTTAGTAAAATATGCTGCAAAGATACATAAAAAAGTGAAAAGTGAATCGAGAATAGTGAAAAATTTTGTAACTTTGCACAAAAAAAGAAGAATATGGCGGAAAAGTTCGCATTTACATACGAGGAAAAGAAGAGAATGGCGGCGCAGACGGCGGAGATCCTCACCGAGGAGATCGGACTGAAGGGCGACGCCATAGAGGCCGTCAGACTCATCCCAGAGATCGAGGCTGGAAACATGACCGTTGAGGAGGTGGAACAGACGCACGGTGAGTCTGTGGCAAGAATCCTGCACGGGCTGAACCGTATCCAACAGCTCTACGAGAAGAACCCCGCCGTGGAGAGCGAGAACTTCAGGAACCTGCTGTTGTCGTTTGCCGAGGACATGCGTGTGATCCTGATTATGATTGCCAACCGCGTGAACCTGATGCGGACCCTGCTCAAGTCGAACAAGGACGGCAGTCCCAATACCGTTTACATCGGTGGTTCGGCGGCGATGGAAGCCGTGAGTCAGGAGGCTGCCTATCTGTATGCGCCGCTGGCCCACAAACTGGGTCTGTATAAGCTGAAGAGTGAACTCGAGGACCTGTCGCTGAAGTATCTGGAGCACGATGCCTACTATCATATCCGCGAGAAGCTGAGTGCGACGAAGAGCGCGCGCGACGCGTATATAGAGCGGTTTATCAAACCTATCGAGGAGAAAGTCAAGGCTGCCGGCATCAAATGCCATATCAAGGGGCGCACGAAGTCGATACACTCCATCTGGCAGAAGATGCAGAAACAGAAGTGTCCGTTCGAGGGCGTGTATGACCTTTTTGCCATCCGTATCATCATCGACTGTCCTCAGGAACTGGAAAAAATGCAGTGCTGGCAGGCCTATTCGATCGTGACAGATATGTACCAGCCGAACCCCAAACGTCTGAGAGACTGGCTCTCGGTGCCGAAGTCCAACGGTTACGAATCGTTGCATATCACCGTGCTGGGACCTGAGCAGAAATGGGTGGAGGTACAGATTCGTACGGAACGCATGGACGAGATTGCAGAGTGCGGTGTGGCTGCACACTGGCGCTATAAGGGCGTGAAAGGCGAGACAGGACTCGACGAGTGGCTGACGAATATCCGTACGATGCTGGAGCACGCTGAGGGCCTGGAGGCGATGGACCAGTTCAAGATGGAACTCTACGAGGACGAGGTCTTTGTGTTCACACCCAAGGGCGACCTCTATAAGTTCCCCGTCGGTGCGACGGTGCTGGACTTTGCCTATCATATCCACTCGAAGATCGGCAACCAGTGTACGGGTGGCCGTATCAACGGTAAGGTGGTGCCCATCCGTTATGAACTGAAGAGTGGTGACCAGGTGGAGATCCTGACATCCGCCAACCAGAAGCCCCGTCAGGAATGGCTGAACATCGTGAAGACCTCGCGCGCCAAGTCGAAGATCCGTCTGGCACTGAAAGAGACGCAGGTGAAGGACGGTCTCTTTGCCAAGGAGATGCTGGAGCGGAAGTTCAAGAACCGCAAGATCGAACAGGACGAGGCAACGATGTTCCATGTCATCAAGAAGATGGGCTTCAAGGAGGTAAGTGACTTCTACAAGCAGATTGCCGATGGCGTGCTGGACACGAACACCGTCATCGACAAGTTCCTGGAACTGAAGGAGAGCGAGAAGACGGTAACGGGTGACAATATCGCCCGCAGTGCCTCGGAGTTTGAACTCGACGAGTCGAAGATTGCCGGTCTGAACACGCCTGTGAATGATGACGTGCTGGTGATTGACCGCAACCTGAAAGGACTGGACTACCAATTGGCAAAGTGCTGTTCGCCGATCTATGGTGATGAGGTCTTCGGTTTTGTCACCGTCAATGGCGGCATCAAGATCCACCGCTGCGATTGTCCTAATGCACCGGAACTGCGCAGACGGTTCGGCTATCGCATCGTCAGAGCCAAGTGGAGCGGAAAGGGATCGTCGCAGTACAGCATAGCCCTGAGGGTGATCGGGACAGACGACATTGGTATCGTGAATAATCTGACGAGTATTATCTCGAAAGACGAGAAACTGGTGCTGAGGAGTATCAATATCGACTCGCACGACGGTCTCTTCAGCGGTACGCTGGTGGTGATGATCAACGACAACACCCGACTGGAAGCCCTGATGAAGAAGCTCCGGACGGTGAGGGGTGTCAAGCAAGTGGACAGGATATAAGGCTTATCGCATTCGGATAAGCCTTACCTCCGAGTTCAGACCACTGGGAACGGGCTCCCAATTGTCGTAGGTCGTCTTCTTGTAGTTGATATCTACGACATTGATTTCTTCCATCTTACGCCATTTGATGCCTCTGCGGTCGTAGTCGGCAATGCGGTTGGCAGGCAGGTTGGTGACCTCGATACGGAGTTCGTTGTCGCCTGCCTTCAGGGTCTGCTGACAGTCGAGGATAAAGGGCACAGCCCATGCACAACCAATGAATTGACCATTGATATACACGCGTGCCGACTCGCGTACATCACCAAGGTCTATTTGCCAGTGACCCTTGGGATCATCCTGCTTCGTAAGTTTGAACTTCGTGGTGTAGACACCTGTGCCCATCGTCACTTTCACGCTGTCATCATCGAGTCGTTCCCAAGTTTGTAATTCATTGAGATTAAACGTTTTGCAAACTTTCGGTGATTCTTCGGTAAAAGTAAGGGTCCAAGGTCCTGTAAGGGGCTTGACGGCATGGACTGACATTCTGTTGTCTGTTGCCGTAGCCGATGGAGAGGCCTCGCTGGTACAGAGAATCATACTTTCTCCGCTGCGCAGGCAGATGTCGATGCTGTCGCCACTGATGCTGGCTGGCGTAACATCACCTGTCATCGGATTGTACCAGGTGGCAGACTTGAAGTCTACAGCCAATGGCAGACGGTCGTGGATGTCATTCGGCGTGAGGTTGGCGATAAAGTAATGATAGCCGTTCGGATTTTCCCTGCGGATGGCTTTCAGTCCGCATTCGGTCCTGATGGCCTCGGGCTTGGCAGACTGTTGGAGGTCACTGGCTTTCGTGCCGTAGATGACGGCTGCACCCTGGGCCCGCAGACGGTCGATATGGACTTTCGTGGCCTCAGGCATATTTTCGCTATCGGGGATGACGAGAGCCTTGTAACTGGTGCCCCCAGCTGTTACGAGACGTCCATCCTTGTAGCTTGTCGTCAGTAACAGACGGTCGGAGATGTAGTCGCAGTCGAAGCCTGCACGATCGATGTCCTGGATACTTTGGATGAAGGCTGGTGCCAGCACGCCCATTTGATGGATGGAGAACTGCATCAGGAGCTTTTGGGTGTTCTGATGCCACATGTGATGAACAGGCAGATAGACGAGGAAGTCGTTATCAGGCTGTCCCCATTGCAGGTAGCTCTGGCAGCGTTCGACATATTGCATGAAATAAGGTGCATCGCGCCAAATGGAATTCGTAGGCGACATGTCGATGGAGGCGTAGAATTTCCAACCTGGCCAGGGGTCATCCTTCGGTGAATAGCATGTACCGTGGAAGAACATGTGGTTGACACCGGCACAGAACATCAGGTCGATGTCGGGTTTCAGCTGTGAGAGCGACGTGCGGAAATGCTCGGTGAGCCAAGTGAAGGTCTCACTCGAGGTGTAGGGCTTGCCGCAGATGTGGGCGGCGCTCGGCGCATATTTCAGCATGGAGAAGTCGGAGTCGTTCTTACGGGTCTTTCCCGGATCGGTACGCAGACCTTTTATGCCGAAGTCGGAGAGTCCGAAACCTTCGATCTCAGGGATGTCGACAGCGGCGTAACAGTCAATTAAATTCGCAGGAGAACCATGAGCCTGATTTCGGGTGACAGCCCCATGACGGTGTGCCCAGGCGGTCCACTGACGGGTGAAATTCTCCAGCAACAGGTCACTGAGCGTCTCGCGATAGTCGGCCACAATCTTCGCGTTGCCTTCAGTCAGCAAAGGCAGATAGTCTTCCAAGGCATAGCCCCGACGTTTCTTGAACTCTTCGAAAAGCGTTGGGGTCCACGTAGCTTCGCTCACCTCGTAGGAGTCGTTGAAGAAGGTATGAGGGTAGGGGGTTCCCGTGCGTTCGAAAGCGGCTTCAATATGTGCGAGGTAATTCGCCACGGCCTGTTTGTCGAAATGGTCAATCACCAGACCTTCACCGCCAGGCGCCGCACGTTTCACCTTCATCACACCGTATCGGATGTAGAGGGCATAGATGTGCCACACATCGTCGTCAAGTTCTTTCAAACGTTGCTTGAGGGTCTTTCGGGCGGTCTTGTCTGTCGTGTTTTTTAACTGTTCCTTAAACATGGTCTCAGGCGACCACGTCAGGCTGTTTTCGCTGACATAGGAAGTGACGTCGTAGGCCTTGCCCTTGCAATAGGCCATCACCTTGTGCAGACGACTGTATTTGAGGTCTTTCTCAGGGACGGACAAGGGCAGGTTCACCACCTGTCGGCCTGTAAAGGCGGTATCGGTGATGACAGCCTTGCAGGCAGACTCCTCCAACGGCACCCAAGGGCCTCCGAAAGGCCATCCTGTGCCTGTAGACATATCAACTTCGATGCCCAACTGCTTGCCGTTCGTCTGGACTTCACGCAGCATCTCCATCCATTGGTCGGAGAGGTAGGGGATATTGTTCTTGTCGTTGCCTTGTACACCATAGATGGGGGTGATTTCCAAGGCACCGATTCCGTGATGGGCGTATTCCTCCATCGTCCAGCGGAGGTTCTCCTTATCGACGGCAGAACCCAGCCACCACCAGCGTGCACCAGGCTTGGCTTCGGGTTTCAACTCGGGTAATTGTTGTGCACCTGTTGTCAGTGAACAGACGACGAACACAAAGGTAAAAAATCTTGCTTTCATGTGGGCAAAGGTACGAAATAATCGGCAAATAGCTGCCGTTTTAACAAAAAATCAGTCTTTTTTTTGGTGGAATGAGATTTTATGCCTACATTTGCACTTCGTATGGATCTCAAAATTTGGAATTCCTAACTTATGAATAAGTTAAAGATATATTTTGTCGGTGCTGTCATTGCGATGACAGGAGGACGAGTGTCGGCACAGACAATGACCTTTGGCGATGTGGATTTGAAAGCTGGTGAAACGGACACTATGTGCATCAGCCTGATGAATCTCACGCCCATCTCTGCCTGGCAAATGAAGCTCTATCTGCCCAAGGGACTTAGCCTTGCAAAAAGTGCCACTAGCGGGGAGTGGATGTTCAGTCTGTCGTCGCGACATGCAAAGAACTTCGTCTATGCTATTGATCCGCGTGCCATAGACCCCAGACCTGAGGACGGGTGCTATACCATCCTTTGTTATGCCAAGTCGGATACGTATATCAGCAGTGGTGAGGGTGACCTCTGTGAGCTTACCTTCCAGGCCGATGACAGCTATACCGGTACAGCCTCTATCTTTGTGAAGGAAATCAATCTGAGTGACAGGACTGCAAGAAATATCGCCTTGGGAGATGTTGAGATCACCAATGAACCTACCGGTATCCGACAAATCATCAACGATGATACATCGGCAGTACTTTATTCCCTGAGTGGACAGCGTGTGAACAGAATACCCCGGAAAGGCCTTTATATCCGAAACGGGAAGAAGGTCATCATCAAATAAAGCGACATGAAGAAGATACTGACATTATTCCTCTGTCTTATCGCCTGTCAGATGACGTTTGCCGGACAAGTGACAGAAACACAGGCCAGACAGAAAGCCCAGAAATTCCTGAAAGACAGACTGATGGGAGAGGGTAGCCATGCCCGTCTGAAGACTGCTGCGCAGACTGTTGACCATCAGCTTTTCTATGTCTTCAATGCTGTAGACAACGGAGGTTATGTGATCGTCTCAGGTGATGACCGTACGAAGGACATCCTGGCATTCTCGGAATATGGTAACCTGGATCTGGCTAATATCCCGGAGCCTATGAGATGGTGGCTCGACTATTATGAACGGAGTATAGCGTCGTTAGGCCAGAAGACCTATGCCACACGCGCTGTGAGACGTGAAGCCAGGAAGGATGTGGATGTTCTCATCAATACGACTTGGCATCAGGAGTCGCCATTCAATGACGACTGTCCGGAAATCGGGACAGGGCGTTGTCTGACAGGATGCATGGCTACAGCGATGGCTCAGGTGATGAACTATTGGCAGTGGCCTAAGGCGGTGGAGGAGATTCCCGCCTATGACCCTTGGAAGGATCTGCTGTTCGGACCGTCTATGAAAGCCCTGCCTGCAACAAGTTTCAATTGGGAAGTCTTAGCCACAAACAATAGGAAGGACAGTGAGTTCAAGAAAGAAGTGGCTAAGTTGTGCCGCTATTGTGGACAGTCAGTCAGGATGGGATATGCCACAAACAACGAAGGCGGCTCGAAGGTGCTGGATGGTATGGGACCTGTAGGATTGGTGAATCATTTCGGCTACGACAAAGGTGTCCATAACGTATATCGCGGAGCTTTCTCAGATGAAGACTGGGAGAATATCATATACAATGAGCTGGCGAACGGAAGACCTGTGATCTACAGCGGTCAGACAGAAGCCATCTATTCCGGTAAGCCATACGGACACACGTTTATCTGCGATGGCTATAAAGAGATTGAAGGTGTCGGGTTCTTCAGTATCAATTGGGGCTGGGGCAACGCCGACACATGGTGCGTACTCTCATTACTTGACAGCGGACGAATAGCCCCATTCACAGAAGACCAGTCGGCCATCATCGGCATACAGCCTCCGACAGCAGAGAATGAAGCCAATTACAAGCAGCTGTCGATCACGAAATTGAATTTGCTGACTTCGCCCATCCTGACCCGGGAATCGCTGACAGAGAGCTTCCCGTCGGCCTATTTCAACTGGGTCGTGAAAAACACTGTTTTGGAATCCACTACGGCAGAAGTGAATTTCGTTCTGGTGCGTGACAATATGATGGCAGGCTTTGTACCAAATTCCTTTGAAATCAAGCCGGGTTGGCACATTTCCAATTCCGAGAACCAGATATCGCTGGGACCTGACACCAAAGACGGTGTCTACCGGTTTTATCCCAGCTATAAGATGAAGGGCGAGACAACCGGTCTGAAACCAGTAGAAGGCAGCGACTATCGCTATATAGAGATAAAGGTCAGTGGTCTGAAGATGATCATGAAAGTCTATCCCACAGAACATCTGCAAGGAGATGCCAATGATGACGGTGTCGTTTCGGAGACAGACAAATATACGATTATGGACACTATCGCTGCTGGCATCTACGACAAGAATTGTGATGTGAATACCGATGGTAAGGTGACGGTAGCAGATATCGTCGCTCTGCTTGACATCCTGGAGAATAATGAACAATAACAAATAAAATTTTATAAGTAACATGAAAAAGTTAGTATTTCTTTCTGTCATCGCCGTTGTAGCAATGGTTATGGCATCGTGCGGCAACAAAGCCGAAGAGTTACAGAAACAGGTTGACTCACTTCAGAC
>Ga0326513_10004392_pt1 | contig 10115 bp, 8 predicted proteins | sample 2_2465_0518_D_FD_203654 | JGI IMG/M metagenome (GOLD analysis project Ga0326513, IMG submission 203654) | Bovine rumen microbial communities from UC Davis, California, United States - 2_2465_0518 | ecosystem: Host-associated > Mammals > Digestive system > Stomach > Rumen | place: USA: California...
GACGACGACGATGATGAACACGAGCATGAGCATCATCACGAGCATGAGCATGAACATGAACATGAACACGAGCATGGACATCACCACCATCATCACCACCATGACGAAGGTGAAGCTGAGGAATACGGTATCGGGACCTATGTTTACTATTCCCGCCGTCCCTTCAACATCGGACTCTTCGACGAGTTCGTGGCCCGCAAATGGCCCAAGAGCATCATCCGCGCCAAGGGCATCTGCTGGTTCAAGGATGAGCCCGACATCTGCTACGTTTTCGAGCAAGCAGGCAAACAAGTCAGCCTACGCAATGCCGGACAGTGGTATGCCACCATGCCAAGCGACGAACTTCGGCAACTCTTGAAAGAGCAACCAAGCTTGCGACGTGACTGGGACATTCAATACGGCGACCGCATGCAAAAACTTGTCTTTATTGGCCAGCATTTGGATCGTGACCTGATTGCCCACGAGCTCGACTTCTGTTTAGAATAGAACCAGAAGGAAAACGGCAAGATGACAAAAGAGAAAATCATATTGGGCATTGACCCTGGCACAAACATCATGGGCTACGGACTTCTGAAAGTAGCCGACGGCAAGGCACAGATGATGACGATGGGTGTCATCGACCTGCGCAAAGCTGGCGACGGCTACCTGAAACTGGGCCACATCTTTGAACGCGTAACAGGCATCATCGACGAGTGGCTGCCCGACGAAATGGCCATCGAGGCGCCGTTCTTCGGCAAGAACGTGCAGTCGATGCTGAAGCTGGGGCGGGCACAAGGCGTAGCCATTGCCGCCGCCATCCACCACGGGGTACCCATCCATGAGTATGCGCCGATGAAGATTAAGATGGCACTGACGGGCAATGGCTCGGCTTCGAAGGAGCAGGTGGCCGGTATGCTGCAACGGTTGCTGAAGCTCAAGGAGGAGGATATGTCGAAGTTTATGGATGCTACCGATGCCCTTGGTGCTGCCTACTGCCACTTTATGCAGATAGGACGGCCAGAGAGCGACGTAAAATACCGCGGATGGAAGGATTTCGTCAACAAGAACCCTGAGAAGGTGAAGGGTGACTGGTGAAGGGTGAAGGGAGACTGGTGAAGAGTGAAGAGTGAAGCAATGAAAGTAATAGCTATAATAGGAAGAAACGCGAGCGGAAAGACGCAATACGTGGAAAGGATGCGTAAGCAGATGGCCAGCGACAAGGTGCGCTATGTGGCCTTCCGCGATTCCTACGGCGTGGCCACTGACCAGGCCTACTACCTGCAGCTGCGGTGGAATCAGCACGATATCGACGCCGAAACACCCAATACGGGCGAGCTGCTGGAACAGACATTCCACCTGACAGGCCCTGATACTGAGCAGCGCCGCCAGTGGCAGCGTCATCTGTATGAACTGTTCGACATGGGTCCGCTGATGGATAAGTACATCATCACCCTGTCAAGTGGTGAACTACGGAAATTCCAATTAGCCAAAACATTAATGGCGCAACCGACGACGCTGATTCTGGACAACCCCTTCATTGGTCTTGACAGCGAAGCTCGGCAACAACTGCGCGACCTGCTGCCCCTACTGGCCAACGAGCGGCAATTGGAAGTCTACCTCGTCGTATCACGTCGTGAGGACATACCCGACTACGTGACCGACACGATCAACATCGGCAATCTGCCCGAAGGCGACGTTGAAGGACTCAGCGACGAGAAGCGTCAGGCCATTCTCGCCCTACCCTACAAGGAAAAGGAGTATCAGGCCGACGAGGTGGTGAACATGCGGAAGGTCAGTATACGCTACGGCGAGCGTACCATATTGAAAGACCTCGACTGGCGGGTGATGAACGGCGAACGATGGGTGCTGACGGGACAGAACGGATCAGGCAAGTCGACGTTGCTGTCGCTGGTATGTGCCGACAACCCTCAGGGCTATGCTTGCGACATCGCTCTCTTCGGCCACCAGCGTGGCTCAGGCGAGAGCATCTGGGAAATCAAGCGTCACATAGGCTACGTGTCGCCCGAGATGCACCGCAGCTATCAACGCAATTTCCCTGCGCTCCAAATTGTAGCCAGCGGACTGAAGGACTCCGTGGGACTGTATGTCAGGACAACGGAACAAGAGCATGAGGTATGCCGGTGGTGGATGAGAATCTTCGGCATCGACCACTTGGCCGATCGGTCGTTCCTTAGTCTTTCGAGCGGTGAACAACGTATGGTGCTATTGGCCCGTGCCTTTGTGAAAGACCCTGAACTGCTGATACTTGACGAACCGCTCCACGGTCTCGACGATGTGAACCGCCGTCTGGCCAAAGACATCATCGAAACATTCTGCGAACGGCGGAACAAGACGCTCATCTTCGTGAGCCACTACAAGGACGAATATCCCTCTGTCATCAATCGGGAGCTCTTCTTGAAGCGCATATCATAGCCGGCAAAGTAAATAATAGACAGATAGTTTTGTGCATTCGGCTTTTTTGATTACCTTTGCAGGCCGAAAGCAATACAATAAATATATAATAATGTATAGAACGAATACTTGTGGTGAGCTTCGCCTCACTAATGCCGGACAGCAGGTGACGCTGGCCGGATGGGTGCAACGCACCCGAAAGATGGGCGGTATGACGTTTGTCGACCTGCGCGACCGCTATGGTCTGACTCAGTTGGTATTCGACGAGTCGAAGGACGCTGCCCTGTGTGAACGTGCCAACAAGCTGGGACGCGAATTCTGCATCCAGGTCAAGGGCACCGTCAGCGAACGACAGTCGAAGAACCCGAAGATGCCCACTGGCGACATCGAGATTCTGGCTCAGGAGCTGAACATCCTCAGCGAGAGCCTCACGCCTCCCTTCACCATCGAGGACCAGACCGATGGCGGCGACGACATCCGCATGAAGTACCGCTACCTCGACTTGCGCCGCGCCGCCGTTCGCAAGAACCTCGAGTTGCGCCACCGCATGACCATCCTCATCCGCAACTTCCTCGACAACCTGAACTTCATCGAGGTGGAGACACCTATCCTCATCGGTTCTACCCCTGAGGGAGCCCGCGACTTCGTGGTGCCCTCACGCATGAATCCCGGACAGTTCTACGCTCTGCCGCAGTCGCCTCAGACACTGAAGCAGCTGTTGATGGTATCAGGCTTCGACCGCTATTTCCAGATTGCCAAGTGCTTCCGCGACGAGGACCTGCGTGCCGACCGCCAGCCCGAGTTCACCCAGATTGACTGCGAGATGTCGTTTGCTGACCAGGAAGATGTGCTTGAGATTTTCGAGAACCTGGCCCGCCACCTCTTCAAGGAGGTTCGCGGCATCGAGCTGCCTCCCCTGCAGCGTATGACGTGGCACGAGGCCATGCGTCGCTTCGGTTCCGATAAGCCCGACCTCCGCTTCGGTATGGAGTTTGTCGAGCTGATGGACCAGCTGAAGGGCACGGGCACCTTCCCCGTCTTCAACGAGGCCAACTACATCGGCGGTATCTGTGTGCCCGGCGCTGCCGACTACACCCGCAAGCAGCTCGACCAGCTCACCGACTTCGTGAAGCGTCCGCAGGTGGGCGCCAAGGGTCTGGTCTATGTCAAGTTCAATGCCGACGGCACCGTCAAGTCCTCTATCGACAAGTTCTACGAGCCTGAGGTTTGGCAGAAGGTCAAGGAGGCCTGTGGCGCCAAGGACGGCGACCTCGTCCTCATCCTCAGCGGCGACAATGCCAACAAGACCCGCGTACAGCTCTGCACCCTCCGTCTGGAGATGGGCGACCGCCTCGGCCTGCGCGACAAGGACAAGTTCGTCTGCCTATGGATTGTCGACTTCCCCCTCTTCGAGTGGAGCGACGAGGAGCAGCGCCTCATGGCTACCCACCATCCGTTCACGTTGCCCAATCCCGACGATATTCCCCTGCTCGACACCGCTCCCGAGAAGGTACGTGCCGTGGCCTACGACTTCGTCTGCAACGGCGTCGAGGTGGGTGGCGGCTCACTCCGTATCCACGACGGCAAGCTGCAGGAGAAGATGTTCCAGATTCTCGGCTTCACACCCGAGAAGGCGATGGCACAGTTCGGCTTCCTTATCAACGCCTTCAAGTACGGCGCGCCCCCTCACGCTGGTCTCGCCTTCGGTCTCGACCGCTTCGTGTCGTTGATGGCCGGTCTCGACAGCATCCGCGACTGCATCGCCTTCCCGAAGAACAACTCGGGCCGTGATGTCATGCTCGATGCCCCCGGCTTCCTCGACCAGAAGCAGCTCGACGAGTTGAACCTTCAGGTAGTGGTTCCTGAGAAGAATGGAGAGTCACAATCATAAGACTATAGCACTCAACAATTCTCCAGTGATACGTTGGACGGTGCTTTTCATCGTAGCTACGGCTATGATGATGGGCTACTTTGTCAACGACGTTATGTCACCATTGGAGACGATACTCGAATTGCCGCGCTCCGAGGGAGGCCTGGGCTGGTCGTCAGCCGACTACGGTTTCTTCTCGGGCGCGGGCAGTTTTATCAACGTTTTCCTGCTGATGCTCTTCTTCTCAGGCATCATCCTCGACAAGATGGGCATTCGCTTCACAGGCACGCTGGCCTGCTCGCTGATGGTGGCAGGAACTCTCATCAAGTACTATGGTGTAACGGCACCGCTGACGGGTGAAGCCTTTGGCCTTCCGCAATCCGTGATTGTAGCCGCTACGGGGTTTGCTGTCTTCGGAGTGGGATATGAAATGACTGGCATCACCGTTTCGAAAGCCATGGTACGATGGTTTACGGGTCACGAGTTGGCCCTGGCTATGGGCCTTCAACTGGCCATGGCCCGGCTGGGAACAGCCGCTGCACTGAGCATTTCAGCCCCTATAGCGCGTCACTTCACGCTTTCTGCCCCACTCCTGCTGGCCTTGGGACTGCTCATCGTGGGACTGCTGGCTTTCCTCGTGTTCTGCCTCATGGACCGTCGATTAGATGCCACTGTCGAGGCCGCTGCCAACAGTCCAAGCGAGGAGTTCCGCTGGTCTGACATCGGACAAACCCTGCGTTCAACGGGCTTCTGGCTCATCACGCTGTTCTGCGTACTCTTCTATTCAGCCGTATCACCTTTCCTGAAATTCTCGACCAAGCTAATGGTCATGAAATATGGTGTCGATGCCGACATTGCCGGCTTCTTCTCGTCAATAGCTCCCTTCGGTACCATCCTGCTGACTCCCCTCTTCGGATTTGTCTACGACCGATACGGGCGCGGTGTCACACTGGTCATCACGGGCGCACTGCTACTTACCACTGTCCATTTCTGTTTCGCCCTTCCCTTGCACGACAGCACAGTAGCGCTGACACTCATGATTCTGCTTTCCATCGGTTACTCGCTGGCACCTGCTGCCTTGTGGCCCTGCGTACCAAAGATCATTCCGCTGAAGTGTCTGGGCACCGCCTATTCCATGATTTTCTTCATTCAGAATTTCGGACGAGCCATTATTCCCATGCTTGTAGGACAGGCCAATGAGCACGACCCATCCTACACCTCCTCCATGCTCATCTTTGGCGCCACTGCTCTTGGTGCTACTGCCGTTGCGGTAGCTATGCTTATAGCCGACCGACGCAAAGGTTACGGCTTGCAGCGTCCCAATATCTGCATACAGGAGTAATAATCATACAATTTTCACCCTTTTAGCATACTTTAGGGGCTTATTATTTGGCAGAACAAGGAAAAAACAGTACCTTTGCAGGCAAGGGAAATAATTAAAACTTTAAACCAACAGAGCAAGACAAATGATTTGGAATCCAAACAAAGAGTGCATGAGCCGCGACGAGATGAGCGCGCTCCAAGGCAAGCGCCTGCACAGAATCGTAGAGTACGTCTACCACAATGTTCCCTTCTACCGTAATAAACTTCAAGAGCTGGACATCCGTCCCGATGATATCCGTACCATCGAAGACATCACGAAACTGCCCTTCACAACCAAAAAGGACCTGCGCGACAACTATCCCTTTGGATTGCAGGCTGCGCCGCAGAGCGAGATTATCCGTGTCCACGCCTCTTCCGGCACCACGGGTAACCCCACCATTGTGGGCTATACCCGCAAGGACATCGGTGTGTGGAGTGAGTGTATGGCTCGCTGTCTGACGGCCTACGGTGTCACCCGTAATGATATATTCTCCGTGGCTTACGGCTACGGCCTGTTTACCGGTGGCTTGGGAGCCCACTATGGTGTAGAGCACCTGGGGGCCTCGGTCATTCCTGCCGGTACCGGTAATACGGAAAAGCACTTGAAGCTGATACGCGACCTCGGTATCACGGGTATTGCCTGCACACCGTCGTATGCCCTCTACCTGGCTGAGACGATGGAGAAGATGGGCATCCGCAAGGAGGACATCAAGCTGCGCATCGGTGCCTTCGGTGCCGAGCCCTGGACAGAGAGCATGCGTAAGGAGATTGAGGAACGCCTCGGACTGAAAGGCTTCAACATCTACGGACTGTCGGAAGTCATGGGACCAAGCGTCAGCTATGAGTGCCAGATGCAGCACGGCAGCCACATCTGCGAAGACCACTTCTATCCTGAGATTATCAATCCCACCACGTTGGAACCGCTACCCTTAGGACAAACGGGTGAGTTGGTGTTCACCACACTGACCAAGGAAGGCATGCCCGTTATCCGCTACCGCACCCGCGACCTCTGTACGTTGATTCCTGGCCAGTGCGACTGCGGCCGCACCAGCATCCGCATGGGACGCATCGAGGGCCGTTCCGACGATATGCTCATCATCCGCGGTATCAACGTCTTCCCGTCACAGGTAGAGAGCGTGGTACTGTCGATGCCAGAGTTCGCACCTCACTACCTGCTCATCGTCGACCGCGTCAAGAACCTCGACACGCTGCTGGTACAGGTGGAGATCCGTCAGGAATACTTTACCGGAACGTTCGACACACCTGCCGCCATCGACGCACTGGAGAAGAAGCTGGCGTCGAAGCTGAAGAGCGTGCTCAGCATTTCGGCTAAGGTGCAGCTCAAGGCTCCTGGCACCATCCAGCGCAGTCAGGGCAAGAGTGCACACGTCATTGACAATCGTAAACTATAAATAACACTATGAACAATTCAAACTATTTTAATCCAGAATTCGAGACCATGAGTCGCGAACAGATTGAGGCACTCCAGCTGGAACGCCTTAAGGCTACTGTAAAGCACTGCATGAACAACGAGTTCTATCAGAAAAAATTCAAAGAGTTAGGCATTACGCCAGATGACATTAAGACGCTTGCCGACGTGCGCAAGCTCCCCTTTACCACAAAGGCCGACCTGCGCGACACCTATCCCTTCGGCATGGCTTGCGTGCCCCTTAGGGACTGTGTGCGCCTGCACTCATCAAGTGGTACCACCGGTAACCCCACCGTTATCCTCCACACCAAGAAGGATTTGGACGAATGGGCCAACCAAGTGGCACGTAACCTCTGGATGGTGGGACTGCGCCCCGACGACGTGTTCCAGAACTCATCCGGCTACGGCATGTTCACTGGCGGCTTAGGCTTCCAGTATGGTGCCGAGAAATTAGGCATGCTTACCGTACCCGCCGCTGCCGGTAACTCGCTGCGTCAGATTAAGTTCATCAAGGACTTCGGCACGACGGCCATCCACGCCATTCCCTCATACGTCACCCGACTCTACGAAGTGATGAAGGAGCAGGGCGTCGACCCACGTCGCGACACAAAGCTCAAGATGCTGGCCATCGGTGCCGAGCCTCACTCTGAGGAGCAGCGTAAGCGCATCGAGGAGATGCTGGGCGTGAAGGCCTACAACTCGTTCGGCATGAGCGAGATGTGCGGACCCGGCGTAGGCTTCGAATGTAAGGAGCAAAACGGACTCCACTTCTGGGAAGACTACTACATCGTAGAGATTGTAGACCCCGAGACCCTGGAACCCGTGCCCGACGGCGAGATCGGCGAGCTGGTGCTCACCACACTCTGCCGCGAGGCTATGCCGTTGCTGCGCTACCGCACCCGCGACCTCACCCGCGTTCTTGGACGCTCCTGCCCCTGCGGACGCAACCATATCCGCCTCGACCGCATGCGCGGACGCTCCGACGATATGATTGTGCTGCGCGGCGTCAACATCTTCCCCATCCAGGTTGAGAAGATCCTGATGAAGTTCCCAGAAGTGGGTACCAACTACCTCATCACGCTCACCACCGAGGACAACAACGACCAGATGACCGTCGAGGTAGAGTTGAACGAGGGAACCGACGACTACGCCAAGCTGCAGGAACTGGCAGGCGAGCTGCGCCACCAGATAGGCGACGAAATCCTGCTGAAGCCCCGCATCCGCCTCGTCTCAAAGGGAACGCTCCCCGTCAGCGAGGGCAAGGCCGTCCGCGTCGTCGACAAGAGAAAGGTTTATCAATAATTTCCCGGAATACCGGAATCCCGTAATACCGTAATACCGAAATAACAAAAAAACAAGACTATTATGACTATCAATCAGTTATCAATCTTTATCGAGAACCGTTCCGGCACGCTCATCAAGGTGCTCGAGGTTCTGAAGCAGTCTGGCATCCAGATCGTTGCTTCCACCATTGCCGACACGGCAGAGTATGGTATCTACCGCCTCATCTGCAGCGAGCCCATACGCGCTTTCGACGAGCTGAAGAAAGCGGGCATAGCCGTTGCCATGAGCGACGTCTTCGCCATCGAGCTTGACAACCAGCCCGGACGCGCAGCCGACGCCATCGAGATTTTCAGCAAGGCTGGCATCAGCATCACCTACATGTATTCGTTCCTGTTCAACGGCAAGGGTATACTCATCTTCCGTACTGACAATTCAGAGCAGGCTCGTGAATCCATCATGCAGAACAACCTGAAGTTCATTGCCGAAGAGGACCTCCTGTCGTTCGCATAATCCAATCCCCCTCCAAACAAGCATCCAACCGCCATCACAGCAGTTGGATGCTTGTCATTTTATCAGAAACCATAAATCTAAACTATTTGTGATTTGACCTCCCTCTCTGGACCTTCAAGCTAAACTTTCAGTGTGACCTACCCTGTTGTTCAGATTAAGCGCCACTAAAGTGGGAATGAGGTGCCGAGTTCCAGGGAGTTTAGTGCCGAGTTATTAACGTTTGCGTACGCCCAAACAACTGTTTGCGTATACCCAAACAACCGTTCGCGTACGCCCAAACAACCGTTCGGGTATACGCAAACGCTGTTGTTGAATTTTATGAGGGGCAACCTTGGGCAAAGGACGAATCTGCTCCGACTGGCCATCGGGTTTGCTCCGACCAAGCTCCAGGCACTGCTAACAGAGAGTGGAAGAAATGTTGGGCTCCGCTATTTCCTTTCCCTGACAGAAGCGGTGCATTATCTGGCGATCGTCGCCGAGATAGATATAGCGCTCTAAACGCTCTAACAGCGAATAATGATCGTGATTCAGGTCACTGTCGTCGATGACGAGGGCATCGAACGCATAGCCAGGCTCGAAGGTCCCTACCCTACCAAAGAAGCTCCCTGCCGACTTGGTAGCGAGCCAGAAGGCTTCAGACAAGGTGATGAATCTGGCTTTAGAGCCCGAAGAGGGCTGCTCACGTTGACGCTGATAGTGGATCTTGCTTACCTGTATCGCATAGACCATCATCCGGAAGATGCTCAGGTCATGACCACCGCTGATGTCGCTGCCGAGTCCCACCTGCAATCCTTCGTCGAGGAATTTCCGAATGGGTGCCATACCTGATGCCACATTAAAATTCGACGTTGGACAGTGGGCCACCATAACGCCACGGCGTTTCATCAGTTCCAGCTCCTCGCCTTCCGTCCATACGCAATGGGCCATCACGGTCGGCGTCTGTCCGAAGAGACCATAGTGATCGTAGGCATCGCCGTAGCAGCTGCTTTCCTTCTCCAACAGCTGCACCAGGGCTATCTCATCCTTGTTCTCCGAGAGGTGTGACTGTACAGGCAACTGATACTTGGCAGCCAGCTCACCACAGGCATGGAGCATCTCGGGCGTACACGAGGGAATGAAACGGGGCGTGATAATCGGGCGCACCAGAGCTCCGTTCAACTCACCTATGATGGACTCATAGCCTCGTACCATCTCTTCTACGCTCTCTGAGAGGCCTTCTGGACAGTTGCGATTCATGGCCACCTTGCCCACCAGCGCTCCCATGCCTGC
>Ga0326513_10004395_pt1 | contig 10113 bp, 10 predicted proteins | sample 2_2465_0518_D_FD_203654 | JGI IMG/M metagenome (GOLD analysis project Ga0326513, IMG submission 203654) | Bovine rumen microbial communities from UC Davis, California, United States - 2_2465_0518 | ecosystem: Host-associated > Mammals > Digestive system > Stomach > Rumen | place: USA...
CTTCATCATACTGCGAATATCATCGAACATTTCTATACACATGTCCTTGTCATACTTGTGAAGTATGTCGTTCATCTTGATAACACTTGATTCTATCATGTCCGCACACATAAAGCATACGAGCATCCGACGCATCAACTCTTCCTTGTCCTCAACAGGAATGTCTGCGCTGGCTAATTCCACCTGTTCGACCTTTTGCCTGTTCTCCTCCATATATTCAAACACGCACTTGTTGTACAAGGATTCAATGTCCTGCGCCATAGCCAACGCAGCAGTTAGATTGCCGTTTCTTATGTACATCTGGCGAGTAACCTCCATCTGCCTAACCTTTGGCGTTGCATAGAACTGCTCCCTAATCCTTGAAAGCAGTCCCTGTGGTAAGTCGTTTACATTCATCTTTCTTTGTTTTCGTTGAACATTTTGTGTGTAGGGGTAACACGATTTGAACGTGTGATACAACTTCCAAAGAGTTGTGTGTTTCCGCTACACTATACCCCTAAAAAGTGTGCGCCACATCAAAATTAGCAAACACGAAACCTAAAACTAATAAAATTAACCCACTTGAAAAAGACAGATAATCTATGTGGCACACACGCCCCTCTTCACCAAGAGAGAAAATGAAATGAAAAATTCAATATCATTATAAAACTAAACATTAAGAGAAGGCACACCCTCACGGGCTTAGAATATACATTGTTAATCAATATGTCCTTTAAAAAACCTCCTTACCGTTTTCACAAACCTCGGAGGAAAAAACAATAACTAAAAATCTGAAACATATGAATTTATTTGCAAAGATATATATTTTCTTCTTTTATCCTTTCTTTTTTCTGCCACTTTAAGCAAACTTTAACATTTAGTAATACTTTTATACAAGTAACACCCTTGTTAAAGTATATACTTATACACATACATGCGTACACGCGCGTAATTCGGCAAAATGAGATTGTTTAACCATGCTTATTTGGTAGATAATAACTCTGGATTGTTATATATATTGCCGATGACCTCATAGTCATACTTGACTGGCACAGTACACTTTCCGTCATCATAAACGTCACTCGCCTCAAATCCCATGCGCATAGTCACACCATTGTTCTCAGAGTGGATTCGGAAACAACCTGTCTCGGAGTTGTAGACAACAACACCGTCAAACTTTAGACCAAACGTCAAATCGCGCTTGCGCACAACGTCGCCTTCAAATATCTTCACTCCATTCTTGTCACACAAGCCCGTAAACTGACCAACGGTGTCTGATTCCACAAGATGTTGTCTGTCGTAACCGCCATCTTCCTTGTATGTATGAATCCTCGCAATATCAGTCTTTCTATTGTACTCCAAGTCTCCGTAGTACCATTTTGTACCATCAAAACCCCTAAATTCAATTTCCCTGTTCATAATCCTTTTGTTTAAGTGAAACTTTCCGCAAAGATACACACAATGACAATATACACAATAAAACATTAACCATTTTTAGGTTAAAAAATACAAAAGCCATTTTAAAGCCCTATAAACGCTTAAAATCATCCAACCCTAACAACTACCCACACAAGACAAGAAAAGTCGTTAGAAAGCCTAAAAAGTACCAAATTTGGCATCTTACAACCCATCAAGGCTTATACCAAAGTAACTTTCAAGAAATTCCTTGCACGTTTGCCTATTTTCTACATCATCAAACAAAAATAAACCTTTTTCCGACCTACGAGGATGCTCTCTTCTAAAATCATCTATCGACTGATAGAACAAATTGCAGGTAAACCACTCAAACACGTCATCAAAATATTCATGCGTCTTGACATCAGGATGCGTGTCAAGGTATCGCTGACCATAACGACACCAGAACCTAACCATCTTTGGATGCAACTTGAAATCTTCTATGCGTTTCTTGTAGTATTGCAAAGGACAACCCATACAGCCCAATCGTCTTTCGACATGAAAATTACCCTGTTCATCATAATACAACGGATGACACTTAATACCACGCTCCTGTATGTACTCGGCAATGTCCTCATCAGTCCAATTCAACAATGGATAATACTGCATAGCACGACCACGACCATTGTAAGTAACTAAATCTTCATCACAAGTATATCGCTTCGCACGCTTGACACTTTCACTCTTTCTGACACCTACCAATACGTAATCCAAGACAGCATATTCTTTCAATTCTCCACAGCAATGACGAGTAAACATCGTAGGAAAACCACTCTGCAAGATACATTCCGCAAAATTCTTCCTTGGGCGCAATATCTCTACACAATTGTCACGACAATGTTTCAACGTACCCGACGGGTCTATCGTAGTACACCTGTGTATAGAACGCACCACAACAGCAGGATTGCTTGTACGACACAAATCTAACAAGACATCACTGTCCTTACCGCCACTATATGCCAACTCCAATTCCGCACCCTGCCACTTTGCATGACGGTAAGCATGACGTATCAACAACTGCGACTTAATGACTTTTTCCTCTAACTCCGAACGCATAATAACTAATTCTTTTGTTTTGTGTGGCAAAAGTACATAAAAGACATAAATCTACCAAGAAAACAAACACAAAAATTACAAAAAGGCATTTTACGACATTCTATAGCACCATACATACGGAAATATGCCCAATTTTTTCATATCACACGCACACACACGCACACGTAAAGCAAAAACCGCCAGCATCTCACGACGACAGCGGTTGAAATTATGTAAATAAGTCGGTGCAAAGGTAAGAAAATAACCCCACACCGACAAATTTTTAATCAATTAAGCGTTTTTGAAGCGTTGACTGACTAAAATCTGGAAGGTCAAGAGTATCACCCTCGTACCTGTAGATAAAATCACCGCACCGCCTTGTCTTCTTTCTCGCACATGCATGAATTGCAGAAGAATACACGTTGTTGTCGGAGGCTGCATAAATGGCATTTTCGTATGTGCATACATACTGCCCATCAAGCGTGTATTTCTCAATCCTTGGCTTCGGCTCTCTCTTAATCACTACCTTGGGGTTCTTTTCAACAACCTCTTTCTCAGGAACAGGCTCTAATACGAGAGATATGCGCTCTCCTATATTCTCAACATCGCCAAAAGCAAGAATATCATCGTAGAACATGGTGGTAAGGTTCTTCGACTTAAACGCACCCAAATGCTGTTTTATCTCGCCTCCGTTGTAGTGGAATATATACACACCCCTAAACTCACGTCCAAATGGCATCTTTGTGTCTTCCATCTTCAAATATTTCCTCGACTTACGAGCGTTATCAAACAACCCGACATAATCTCCATTCTTGTCATACATGATAGCAGCAGCGAAAAGTTCTTTTTGCTTGTAGACTTTCTTGGTCACAACATCGTATTCCGTCTTTGTCTTCTTTACCACATCTGGCTTGAATGGCAGTATCTTCTTGGGAGTATCGCCATATTTCTTCTCTCGGAGCATATAAGTGTTCCGTAGCAACTTAGCCTTACCAATAACTTCTTTTACGTTCTTTTCATCCACACCAAGCTCATAGGCGCAACGATTAACACTCGGATATTCAGCAACAAAGTTTCCATTTATGTCATAGGCAAGTATCGGCTTTGAAGCAAACTCCTTGCTGCGTACACCAAATTTCGTTTCTATCACATCGGCAGGAATACCAAGAACCTCTCCACCAATGCTCGTGTTATATCCATTTGGGTATATGCAATCCTGCTCACGAATGTACTTAATCTCCAAAATAGATAAACACAACTCAATGTCAGACTCAGAACGAGATGATACAGACGTTAAAACCTCAATCCCAACATTCTCAATTCCAAACTCCCTTAAAGCACACATGACACGAGAACTATCATCTAAATCATTCATCTTACGCTCATACAAGCGAACACGGTCACGCAAATCTTTCGTTTTCCCAATATAATACTTACCATCAGGGAAAACTAAACGATAAATACAATTCTTTACATTTTGACTTATTTCCATAATTACAGCATAATTAAAAGTTAAACTTAATAATTTACACCACAAAGTTACTAATTTATTTTTAAACAACCAAACAAAATCACAAGAAATATTGTGCATTTCTGAAATTTTTAAAATTTTTCAAAAATTTTTTCGGACAACGATTGTTGATACCATATAAAACGCATACCGATATACCCGCCCCCCACTTCATCACTCACGCAAAACAAATTGATTCTCACCCGTTTATGCAAGTCTAACGAACATCGTACAAAACCAAAACAAAGGTATATCAGGCAAAGATACACCAAACAACCAAAACGACCACAAAAATACTTCTCACCTTTGCCAGTTTTGGTTCGTTGGAAATTTTGGCAATATATAGTAATTAGAAAATAATAAAATAGTAATCATATAATTATATTAATTTATCTTCCAATAAATATCTATATTCAACACAAAATAAATATCATTCAATATAATAACAACAAAGAATAACAAAGTAAGAATAAATATATAATATCATTATCTTTGTATATATACCTATTTAATATATAATATATAAAGTATCAATATATTCTTAATTGTAAAAAAGTGTTTCAATAAATAGAAAAAAGTTAAGAAACAAACAAAAAATGAATAAATGTTTGCAAGTATAGAAAAAAGTTCGTATATTTGCAACGTGAAAAGGAGATGAGGGCTTCTTAAACAACCTCACACCGATACAGGCTCCGGAGGGATGCAACAAACGAGGGATTTATTGGTACAACGAACAGCGAGGGTGACAGACTTGCAAGCAACGAGCGCAAACATGTGCTGGCAATTACCTTTTATTTTCATATTCGTACTATAAAGTATTTATCCAGTCGGGGACTGGGACGGGAAGAGGCTCTGCCAAATATCAAACGAGCGCGAGTGTTGCTGTTCGGGCAAAGGTATATAACAATCGAGCAAAACGCCAACGAGCCGCGACCCTGCCAGCGGGCAGATAGCTCATCAAGTTGGGATTCGGAGTAGCTGTTAGTTGTTTGAACTTTGCGGCAAATAAACACTATTCAGACCGCCTACGCTGCAAAGATAGGCAACACAAAGTATATAAACGAACATTTTATTTCCTTTGCCTCATGTTTTTCGTACTTTTGCAAAGGTATTGAAACACTGGGAACAGAGCAAAAGAATAGCAAATATAAAGTACATAAAAAAGCAATAGAGCAAAGGTCGTTCAGGCTGGTGAGTTTTGCGACGTTTTAACCAGTCACTAAATAGTATTAATCAAAAGATATTGAGACAATAAACAAAGTATTAACTAAAAAACATTTGCAAATATGATTAAAAAATTTACCCTGTATCTCGGTCTGAATGACAAAGATACAAAACAGCAGGAAATTGCCACGATTGAGGCATACAAAATCGTATCTAATTTAATTAGTGCAGATTTTGACGGAGGCACAATATTTGAGGCGAAAGGTATTTATAAGCACGAGGACGGCACGATAGTAACTGAGACGACCTTGCGAATTGAGTTATTATTCGCAGAACGTGAACAGATTAAAACGCTTTGCGCTACATTAAAAAAGTTATTTAATCAGGAAAGCATCGCAGTGCAGGAGGAAGTTATAAACTCGGAGCTGTGGTAAATAATAAAGAGACAACAATTAACAAAGTATTAATCATTTAAAACATTAAAAAATCATGATTACAATCAAAAACATTTCGACTGGTGAGACAAAGAAGGTATTTAATACCGAGTTCGTTAACGGCTATATTCGTAACAACGAAGGCAAAGTGTTCAGCAAAAGATTCATCAGCAGCTGGGCAGGTATTCTCACCGAGACAACGGGCGAGGACGGTCAGCAGGTGTTTACACTATCTGCCGACTGGGAGGTGGTAACTGGCAAAGGTGAGCGCAAGCCACGCCAGCCGAAGGCAAAGAAGGACGAGCCGAAGGCACAGGACGAACCAACAACGAGCGAGGCACAGCCCGAGGTCGTTGAGGTGGTAACCGAGGACGAGCCGAAAGTTGAGGCACAGCCACAGACACAGGCTGAGGACGATACCACGAACGAACAGGCTCTGATTGCTGCACTAAAGAATCTTCGCGGTGGTGCTGTGGATATTACAAAGGTGCGCGAGATAGTTGCTGACGAGTTAACTAAACTTGTTGCCACGGATGCAAAGAAGGCTGCTAAAGTTATTGAGGCAGCAAAGAGGAGCAACGAAAAGAAGAATGAGGTTTACTGCGCTAAATTCCAGCGCATCGTTGCAAAGGTGAGCCGAGGTAATAATGTTTACTTATTCGGTCCTGCAGGTAGTGGAAAGAGTCACACGGCTGAGCAGGTAGCTGAGGCTCTGGGACTGGATTTTTACGGGCAGACAACTATTCAGTTCGCACATGATGTTCGCGGATATGGAGACGCTGGCGGTAACTATCAAGATACTCCGTTTTATAAAGCATTCGCCTTCGGTGGTTTGTACTTTCAGGACGAGTACGACCGCTCGAACGCTGAGGCTGCTATCGTGCTAAATTCAGCACTGGCAAACGGATGGTACGACTTCCCAATTGTGGGACGTGTTGAGGCTCACCCTAATTTCCGCTTTATTGCTGCAGGCAATACTCTTATGACAGGAGCTGACGAAGAGTATGTGACTGGGCAGGAGATTGATGCAAGCAGCCGCGACCGCTTTGCTTACTTCTTCGAAATTGACTACAGCCACGAGGTCGAGCTACATATCGCCCACGGCAACGAGCAAATCGTTTCCTTTGTTGAGGACGTTCGTCAGGCTATCAAGGAGACAGGTATTAAACACGTTGTTAGCTATCGCGCCACAGCCGCGATGATTGATGAAGTCGAGAATGAAAACGACCTCACTGCATGCTGCGATGAGTCGGTATTCAAGACTCTCGACGTTGACGCTCGTCGCGAGATTTACGAGCGTTTAAATGATAAGACAAACGTCTGGGCGAAGGCATTCAGGAAGCTTATTTAATAACATGATATAACGGACGGCTCGCACACGTTGCTGGCTGTCCTATTTAATAACTATAAAAAGATTAAGATATGAAAACTACTGAAATATACAAGCGATATGACTCGCTGAAGGCATTAAACGACTATCTAAACAACGGCACACAACAGCCAGCATTTAACAACGACTCGCATACGAATAGCGAACGATTCACAGGTACTTCATCATACGACGAAGCCGAGGAGCGAATGATGAAGGGCGACAGCGACCTACAAAAGAAAATCGAAGAGGCAGGCGTTGCTCAGACACGTATCAAGATACAAAAACAGGTGCAACGGAGGCAGACCTATAGCAGTGTCGTTGGTGCGATGCCGAACGTACCTGCTTACATCAGTGGCGCGCCGAATAGCATGATAGCGCAGAGGCTGGTTAAGACAAAAAAGAAGGTATTAAATATCGGCTACAGCATGACTGCATGTGGAGGTGTAAATAAAGATAACATTATTAAAGCATCTGCAAAGATTGTGGCAGCTATATTGAATATAGAGGCGACTGGCGTACGTGTTAATCTTTATTCTTTGTTTTGCTCGAAAGAAGGTAAAAACCTCATCGGGCTCTCGCTGAAAATCAAGGACGCGAGCAGGAAAATTGATACGCTGCGAATGTCGTACCCGTTGGCTCATTCCTCATTCCTTCGCCGTCAGTGCTTTCGCTGGGAGGAGGTTACTGAAAACGTACCCGAGTGTTATTCGGGCTGTTACGGACACGTACCCGAGTCTCGTGAGCAATCAGATTTTTTCAAGCGCAACGGAATGAAGCTGGATAAAGTTCTGACGTTTGCAGACGTTGAATATAAAAGCGTTGACGATGTTATTAAAATGATGACTGAGGCTGCAAAGTAACGGCAGCCTCTTTTTTGTTTGGGTGCGGATATATAGGACGTTGCAAACGTCTCGACTGTAGCACAACGGAGCGAGCCCGTTGCACCCACAAATGATTTTAAGCCGTTTTAAGCGTGTTTTTCCTTTGTACCTTTGTGTTTATCCACTGGCACAACAAAAAGCGTTTAGCGTGCTTTAAAACAGGTAAAATTTAGTATTAATCAATAAACATTTAAACATCATGAGACAAAGAATCAAAAAACAGGGTGCTGTGCTGGCATGTTCGGCAAACGGCACAAAGGTACGCAAAAATCATGGTTACTGTCCGCAGTCGCTTATTTTGTGGGCGATAGTTGTCAGTGGTTTATCTATCTATCAGGGCAGTCGCAAAGATTGTGATGAGCTTTGCATCCAGTTACGAATGAAGAATCAGCCTGCCGAGGTGGTACAGGTTAAAACACAGGGGAGGCTATTCTCATGATTTACTTTATAATATTCGCAGGTGCTGTCGCTTTTCTTTGTGGCGGTGCCTGCATCGTGGATGACGTGATAGAAGAAAACAAGTATTATCAAAATTTATAAAGATATGGAAGATTTACAGGTTTATGTCGGTCTGAGTATTAAGGCCGGCAACGTGTACGGAGTATGTGATGAGGTTTGTGGCAATCGTTTGGGCTTCGTTTGGTCTGACAAAGATAGCTGGACGGGGCAACTTGTTGACGCAAAAGACGTGACTATCTGCGAAACAGAGGACGATTGCGAGCGAGGTTGTTTGTCTGCGTTGCACTATTTTGAGCGCGAAGAAAAATCTTTGCAGTCACGCATTAATATGGGACGCAAACAGAATGATTTGACAACACTGGTGAACGAATTGAGTCGCTGCGAATATTGGCTCAGTCGTTTGTCTTAATCAATACGGAGGACAAAGGTATGAAGATTAAAGTAAGAGAAGTGCAACCTGCTTGGTATTCTTGTAGATACGAATTACAGGTGTGGGTTGAGGACGCATTTACGAATCACGAATACATATTACAAACGCTTCGCAAGTGGTTTGGCGATGCAGAATATATGTGGGGAAGTTGTTTTTTGTGCAGTCTTAAAAAGTGACGCAAATAAAGAAAATCAGTATTAATTTAAAACATTAAACGATTATGAAAAACGAATTAAAGCAGTACGAAATGACTGGCGAGGCTGGTCTGTACGTTGGTATATACAAAAAATATAACGAGGGTTCGTTGTTTGGTATGTGGATAGGTCTTGAGCAATTTACTGACGCAGAGGACTTTTTTAAGGTGTGCGACATGTTGCACGAAGACGAACAGTTTCCCGAGTTTATGTTTCAAGACTTTCAGGGCTTCCCCGAAGAGTTTTATCACGAGAGTATGTCGGTGGATGACGTTCAAAAAATACTTGACTACCTGCAATTAAGTGAAGACGAGCGAGAGATGCTTGACGCTTACTGCGAGTGTTTCGGTGATGACTTGACGGACTTTGATGACTTGCTGGACAAAGCACGGGAGCGCAGTTGTGGTCAGTGGGATTCGTTTCAAGACTTCGCAGACAATATGGCAGAAGAAGAAATCAGATGCCATTCGCTCGGACAGAGTACAGAGTTCTTTGAGACTTACTTTGATTATAAAGCGTATGCAAGAGATTTGGAGAGCGATTATTATGTAAGCAACAGCGGGTACGTGTTTAGTGCCCGATAGATGTTATTTTAAAGACCACCACGGCATTTATTTTGTTGTGGTGGTCACTTTATAAGTAACGGAATTAAAACGACTTAAAACAGGGCGCAGACGCATATCGCAAATAACGGACGTACAGAGATACGTTGCAGCTTTGTGTCAATTGCGACGAATCAGAGTGAGACTGATGCACCCACAAAGATAATATGTTTTTGATTAATACTTGTTTTGTCCGTTGGTGGTCGTGACTTGACTACTGACGGACGTTTTTCAGAAACATATTAAAACGAATTTAGTATTAATTTAAACATATAGGAGGCTTAATTATGAATAAAAGAATTGTAAATTGTAGATTCATTTGCTGTGGTCTTCATTTTGACGCAGCAATTGATTGTGACTGGGAATTGCATTGTTATGAAGAGGAAGAGAAACGCGATGACGTTACTCCGATTGAGTTGTATTGCTTTGACAAACCCGAGTGGGATGTACGAATGATGTTCCACAAGGAGCGAAACGAACAACAAAGGGCTAATAATGGATTTATGTATTCTTCTTGCGTGGATATTGACGCTATCAAAAAGGAAGCCCGTAAATGGGTGCGTGAAATGCAAAAGAAGTAATAAAGAAAAGGTATGAA
>Ga0326513_10004396_pt1 | contig 10111 bp, 12 predicted proteins | sample 2_2465_0518_D_FD_203654 | JGI IMG/M metagenome (GOLD analysis project Ga0326513, IMG submission 203654) | Bovine rumen microbial communities from UC Davis, California, United States - 2_2465_0518 | ecosystem: Host-associated > Mammals > Digestive system > Stomach > Rumen | place: USA...
GTCTATTCCCAATCAAGAAGTTCGGATTGGCTATGCGCAGGGATTGCTCCCGACATACACAGGTCTGAAAGATGCAGACGTTCAAGTGGGATTTGCCTTGAAGTTCTGGCGTGCATTGAAGCGGGGCGATGTTGATTTGGCGATGCGCGAGATGCAGGCCTATATGGCCGGCATCCCTTACGTGGAAGGATTCAAGGAGAAACTGAAGGATGCTGCCACGAAAGAGGGTTTCTACGAATACACGATGTATCTGATATTCTCAATGCTGAACGTGTATGCCAAGGCCAAGGTGAAGTGTTCAGGAGGCAAAGCCGACATGGTTGTCTGGATGCCGGACACGGTATATGTCTTCGAGATGAAAGTAAATGGTACAGCTCGTGAGGCACAGGAGCAGATTGATAGCAAAGGATATGTCCTGCCCTACCAAACTGATAATTTCAAGATCGTTAAGGTTGGAGTGAAGTTTAATGCTAAGACGCGGGTACCTGAAGAATGGGCGATAGGATAGTTCTATGCGCTGATACCGTCTGATTAAGCTATTGATTATCAGGATGGCGTAAACGGACAATATTCATCCGATGGTTTTACAAGGATAATTATCCATTACGAAAATTTTCGTTACGAAATTTTTCGTAATAATATGAGAAGATTTTATGAATCCATTTAAATATGGTAGCGTTGTTGAAGATGATTTCTTCACGGACCGCATCCAGGAACTTGAAAGAGTCAAGCAGGCGTTGGATAGCGAGAATCATTTAATCTTGATATCTCCACGTCGATTTGGCAAAAGCAGTCTGGTGCGTAAAGCGCTTTCTCAGCTGAACAGGCCTTCCATTGAAATAGACTTGATGAAGGTTCTCAGCGTTGAGGACTTCGCTTCCCACCTCTTAAAAGGTGTATTTCGTATTCGCCCCATAGAGAAGCTGAAGCAGTACATGTCACATTTCCGGATATTGCCGACAGTTTCCATCAACCCGGTTACCGATGCAGTTGACGTTACTTTCAATCCTACGGTTAATGCTCAAGTCGCATTGGAGGATGCGCTGGATTTGATCGAAAAGATTTCAAGTCCGGAACAACGTCTGATTATTGTGCTGGACGAGTTTCAGGAGATAAATAACATCCAAAAGGGTTTGGACCGACAGTTGAGGGCTATCATGCAAAGGCAGAAGGGACTGAATTATGTTTTCTTGGGAAGTCAGGAATCGATGATGACCGAGATTTTTGAGCGTAAGAAATCTCCGTTCTATCATTTCGGTCAGTTGATGTACCTGCACAAGATACCTTATGATGACTTCTATGTCTATATCCGGCAGCGACTCTTGGACCGTCCGGAAGTAACAAAGCCGGAGCAGGAGGACTATATGGACAAGACCGTTCGGGGTATTCTGACTTTTACACAATGTCATCCTTATTACACCCAGCAGTTAGCATCATCTGTTTTCAATTTAATGAAGGACGGTTCTTTCGATGACGATATTGTGGCGAAAGCTGTCAATATTCAATTGTCGGAACACGCTTTGGATTATGAACGGCTTTGGTTGTCGATGAATCTCACTGACCGGAAGGTGCTTATGGCCTTGGCGCGTTCGGAATCGAATAAGATAGATGCAAATATTCGAACCAGCACAGCCTACAGCGCTTTGCAACGGTTGGTTAAGAAAGGCTATGTCATCAAGACTGATTCGTTTGAAGTGGAAGATCCCTTCTTCTCAAAGTGGATAATAAACTCTGACAAATGATAATCGCGAAAATAAAAATGGACGGGAAAACGAGCATAAGATGAATGTTTATTTCCAAAAATCATCATTTTTGTAGATTTTCGGAAACAAAATAAAGGAACATGGACTTCATGACTTTTAAGGAGCGGATGCATCCGTTTGGGTGTTTCAGCGTCAACCACCTGTTATTCAAAGAGTCGAATGCAGACAGGATTTTGCAGTTTGCAGAAGTTGTCCAGGCTCTATGATTTGATCTGAAAGAAGGTTCTGACACAATTATAATAGTTGTATAATAATATTTGTATAAAATGATTCAGAACAATCCGTTTGTGATATATGGCTATGAGTCGAAGGAATATTTCTGCGACAGGGAAGAGGAAACACGGCAGATGCTGCAGTTGCTCACCCAGACAGGCAATGTTCTGCTTACGGCGCAAAGACGAATTGGTAAGACGGGATTGATAGAACATTGTTTCCATCAGGAAGAAATATGCGGACATTACCACACATTTCTGATTGATATCTATGCCACAAAGAATCTGAACGAGTTTGTCTATCTGTTCGGAAAGTCCGTGATGGATGTGCTCCGTACGCAGGGAGAGACAGTCTGGAGCCGTTTTCTGACATTCCTTTCTTCATTGCGGTCCAATGTGACCTTTGACGCAATGGGGATACCTTCGTGAGGAATAGAAATCGGAGACATCAAGACACCGCAGGTGACGCTCCAGGAGATATTCTCCTATTTAGAGCAGGCGGACAAGCCTTGCATCGTTGCATTCGACGAATTTCAGACAATAGCGTCTTATCCTGAAAAGAATATTGAGGCATTGCTACGAAATTAGCTGGCATTAACATCAATGATTGCTTTCATATTAAAAAAACTACAAAATTTGATGTGGCCTACATTCCGGAAAATGCTTTTTACCATCGCCAAGATGGAATTAAAGTATATCATCCTTTAATGTGCGACATTTATAATAGAATCAAAAAGAATATACATTTGAGAATGCCTATAGCTGAAAAGCTTTATTTTACACGCAGTCGATTAAGCCAGACATGGGCTCGTGATAATGGTGAAAAAGATTTAGAAAAAGCCTTTCGTAATGAAGGGTATCAGATTGTTTCACCGGAAAATCTTACATTTGATGAGCAAGTCAGTGCATTGATGCAGTGTACGCACTTTGCAGCTACAGAGGGTTCAATATCACACAATGCTATTTGGTGTCAGCCAAATACTGAAGTAATTATACTAAGAAAAGCAAATGTTGTTAACACATGGCAATTGGCTATCAATGAAATGGCAAAGATTAAACCTATTTACATTGACGCACACAATTCGGTTAAAGCCAATCTACAATTTCCCATGGTTGGACCATTCTTTATGTGTATAACTCCAGAATTGGAGCGGTACTTAGGACATCGTGTTTTCCATTTGCCATTGGCATTAAGACCCTCTTGGTGGAAATATCTATGCCGCGATAAATATTGGTATAAAAGAACAAAGCATATTCTTCAGAGGTTGAAATTAATTCATTAATTATACCGTAAATGTCTAATTTTAGACTTTTGCCTATAGTGATGAATTAGTGCCATTACAACGTGTACCAAAAATCTTGCAAACATTTGCAAGAGAGAGAAATATTCAATGAAAACTTTGAAAAATAAAAAACAGACCGCGGGCGAGTTCCTACGCTTTGCGACTGTCGGCGTGATAGCGACAATACTTCACTATGGCATCTATCTTCTTGCAATGCGCTGGATGCCTATAAATGTGGCATACACTTTAGGCTATGTGCTCAGTTTCATTGCCAATTTCTATCTGACCAGTTGGTTTACGTTCCACGCCGCCCCCACGTGGGGACGTCTGGCTGGTATGGTGGGTGCCCATGCTGTCAACTACCTTATGCATATAGCCTTGCTCAACCTATTTATATGGCTCGGAGTCAAGCCGCAGTGGGCTCCAATACCTGTCTATTGCATAGTTGTGCCTATCAACTTCCTGCTTGTGCGATTTGTCTTCAAACACAAACGCTAACGGAGAAAAATGATTATTAACTAAGTATTTCTTTAGTATTATGCCTGCAAAACGAATAGAATACATAGATTTAGCCAAAGGTTTCTGCATCCTATTGGTTGTATTCGTTCATGCCAATAGTGCCTTCTTGGGGGGGGCAATTTGCATTGCAGGATGCTTTGGAAAGTTTTAGAATGCCATTATATTTCTTCTTGTCAGGCCTTTTCTTCAAACCATATGAAGGTTACATAGTTTTTTTAAAACGCAAGGTAAATAAATTACTTATTCCATTCTTATTCTTCCATATAGTTTCATGTTTTATAATACCATTGCTTAATAGGGCTTCATTCGAATGGCACTCGCTATGGGATTTTTTATTTGTTCAGAGTGGTAGCACCAATATACCGCTATGGTTCTTAATATGTTTGTTTTGGCTTAACCAAATATTCTATGCTGTTTATAAAGTTGCGTTTGCCGGGCGGTGGCCAGTTACAGTGATTGTTATCCTCTCATCAAGCATAGGATTGGCTGGTTTTCATATGGGGGCACTGTGTAAGACATAAGGCCGATGAATATTGATACTGCTCTGACAGCATTGCCGTTCTTTGCAGCCGGCTACCTCTGTAACCGACACACAGAAATTCTTTATCCCAATCGTTGGGACAAGTATCTTCCTTATGTTACAGTTGTATGCGCGGCTTATACAATATGGATGGCCAAAGGCTCATTTCGTTGGTTTCTTAACATGTATGAGGCAAATGCTTGGATCACATATACAAGTGCCTTATCAGGTGTGTTCTGTGTTCTGTCAGTGTCTAAGATGTTGACGCGTCTGCCTATAGTGTCATACTTCGGACGCTATTCTATCATGATATTAGTGACACATATGCCATTCATGCAACGAGTGATGCCTCTATTGTTTAGACTATCACTACCACAATGGTGGATGACATCTCTTTTAGGAACCTTAATTGTATCTTTATCTTATCTGCTGTTGATACCCTTGATGAAACGTTATCTGCCTTATGTCACAGCGCAGAAGGACCTGATTCCAATCAAGGGAAACAAATGCAGTAGTACACATTAATAGGGAACAAATGAAACTCAAGAATATCGAACTTTGGATATCCGGGACTTTCCTCCTTCTAATCACAGGGATATTTTATGCGCTTAATTGCCAAGTGCCATTTTTCTCGGATGATTTGTGGTGGGTGGCAAGACGAGCACAAAGTCTTTGGGAAGCGCAGCGAAACATGTGGTTAAATGAAAACGGGCGCATCGTAAATCACGCTGTCTTGCAATTGTTTGTCAAGGGTGGAGAAAGTTGTTATGACATCGGTATATCATTGAGTTTCCTAATTGCAGCATTATTTACATCTTTAGTTACAATCAGAAAAATCGCTCTGTGGCCATCTTGTTTTTTGTCATTGGCTGCTTATATTTGGCTCCTGATTCAACGACATTATTCTATTGGGCTGCCGGAGGATGTAATTATATGTTGCCATTAGCCCTCCTGTTGCCTTGGATGTTTTTCTTCTTTTCACACGTAGAGGGAAAGAGCCAGTATTCGTGGTGGCAAGTTCTTCTTATCGCTCTTTTAGGGTTCTGTGCCGGCTGGACTCACGAAATATTTGCATTGCCGGTTTCCTTTGCATGTTTCTGCTATATGTGTGCGCATTATAAGGAAATGTCTGCTCAGACATGGATTCTGATTTTTTCTTTTTGGCTCGGCGCCGCATTAATAGTTTTGTCCCCCGGAACGTGGCATCGTATATTGACGACACAGGGCGGTGATGTGAATCTTCTGTCCAAGTTCTTGACTTCGTTCAAAGTGTTTCGGTATGGTCGGATGTTCTATCTTTTGTTGGCACTGTTAGGCATGTTGATATTGTCAAGACGATATTCTCTGAAACAGTTCTTTAAGGATCAGGCTTTTTTATTTTGGTGTCTTTTGGCAGCTTTGGGGATCGTAATGATTCTTGGCGTAGGGGGGCGTGCGGTGTGGAGCGTGGAAGTTTTTTCTCTTCTGCTGCTAATTAGATGGCTTGAGGCCAATTTTTGCATGAATAGTCGAATGGTGGCGTTTGCAGGATGTGCTGTCGCAGTATTTCTTTTATTACATCATGTATTCCTAATCCCGGCCTCCTGCCAGGCGTGGGATACTTATCGTGAAGTAGAAGCGAGATGTCATTCTGATAAGAATACCATACATTGTGTCCCTATGTTTGATTGGCAATCCGACAACCCGCTGATAGACCCTTTTGTGGCTCACCCATATCGTATGATGCGGCAAGACATTTGGATTCGTTTGCCGCTGAGATGTGAGGTTGTCCGTCAAGATGAATATGAAATTTTAGAGAAATTAAGCATTTCGGATTTTAAAGGATTTTCCGCTCTTAAAATAGGCGACGACTTCTATTGGATAGAAGATGCAGACTTTAATGTTAGCGAGTGGAAATATTCCCTACGTCCTGTTGATAACAGTTATTCAGGAGGATTCCTTTTCCTTGCATGGCATAAAATGTTGCAGCATTTTTTTCCGTCTCGTTATCCTGCACAGGCTGTTGTTTCTGTCGGAAATGTGACATCACTCGCAATTGGTGGACTGCGTTTTGTACGTTTTGAAAAGCCGATTTTTCCAATTCGGAGAGAAATTGATGTTGTCCTTAAAGAATAGGGCATAAGAATTCACATATGTAAAAATCTGATTGTTTTCTTATTATTTTGACCGGGCGGAGTATGTTCAGGTGACAGTAATAGGATATGAAAGGAGATATTAAATCCACAAGATTAGGGAATATAGAGATTGTTCGAGTGTTGAGCATGATGATGATTGTGCTTTGGCATCTCTATTGTCATTTCTTGGTTAAAAGTCCAACAAACCACGAAGTGACTTCTACAATGTTCATAGTCTCGATATACTTACCCATGCACGTTGATTTGTTTGTTTTAATAACAGGTTTTTTTGGCATTAGGCATTTCCTAAGAAAGATATTTGATACATATCTTTTATTGTTGTATTACCTGCTTCTCATAGCCTTGTTATTTTGGACCTTTGATTGGAAGTTGCTATTATTCCCACTATCTCATAGTCCATGGTGGTTTATGAGAACATACATATATCTGCTATTGTTAGCTCCGTTACTCAACTTCGTTTGTGATAACATGCCGAGAACGACAGGATGGAAATCTGTACTTATTCCATTGTTGATTTTGAATGAGTATTTCGGGTTTGCGTGGCATGATTTGTATTTGGCGCATTTCGGATTCGACCTATTGAACTTTGTGACAATATATGTTATCGGGAGATATATTGCTTCTGAAGATTTTGAGGCGTTGTGTCATAGACTGCCATTCGGAACGCTTTCTCCTTGGAAATTTTGGTTGTATTGCTTCTTGCTTGTTCAAGTGTTGCGTGCAGTTTGTTATTATACGATAGGTGGCCTTGGAATCAATACGCATAATTGGGATTATAATCATCCTCTGAATATCGCTTCAGCCGTTTCATTCTTTCAAATATTCCGCAACGTCAGATTGACTGGGAAATGGATATATTTCCTGTCTTCTTCAGCAGTCGCAGTATATTTGGTGACTGAACACCCATATGTACTTCCTAAAATAGAGAACATGTTTTTCAGAGGTTATAATCAGATTGCAGATTATTCTACTCTTGGAGGGCTTGCCTATTGTTTTCTTTTTACAGTTTTGACATATGTTGTCGTTTCTGTTGTTGACAAGGTGAGGATTCCATTTCTTTCGTTTGTTAAAACAAAAATTACTTCCCATGTTCGCAGATAACGTTTGGCTCCGAAGAGTGTTTGTTGTCGCCGGCTTTATATTCTTTGTAGTCTTTTTCTTGAATAGCTATCCTTTGATTCCAATGGATGCAGACGATTGGTTGTACCTTTCTGTCGGCCGCCATGTTCTTCCATTATGGGGCTATTGGAATCCCACAAAAGTTTTCCCTGAGGTTTTAATGCCTACATGTGGAGAATTCGCGGCTGAAGTAGTGTTGCCAGTGATCGGTGATTATATAGATGCATTGAAATGGACATTCGCTTTAATCCTGTCTTTTTTTATCATGATGTATGCCTATATGATGCAAAGATTATTTTCTGATAAATACGGATTAACAGAGTATTGGAGCATCTGGGTAACGGTTTTGGTGTTGATCCTTCATTTCCTAATATTTAGAAGTCAATTGGCTAATAATGACTACCTGTTTTATAGCACAGATGTAACTTGCTGCTTCAACTATACAATTCCCTTTTTATTGAATGCCTCTATAGTATTATATTTGATGAGAAAGGGAGGGTTGTCAGTTGGACTTCATCAAGACAGAATACGTGTTAGCTTGCTGGTTATAGCACTTTATTTTGCTCTCTTTTCAAATTTGTTCAGTAGCGTAGTATTGGCAGCATATGTTGGCGTTGCCACATTCGTTAATATTGTCCTTGCTTATAGAAAGGAATCCTTAAAAAACATTATTGTAAATAACGGCTGTGGATTATTTTTTATAGGCTGTTGGACTCTGGTTCATCTGTTTGAGCTTTCTGGGGGACGTGCTGGAAACATAGACGAAGAAGGTGCTGGGTTGGGTGCATCGATAGATTTGGCCATAAGCGAATTAGGGAATAAACTCACATCACTCAATCATACATTTAGTTTGTTACTCTTCGCATGCTTTTCCTTTGTGGTCTTTCTTTGGCGCCGCCTGTCGGACAATGATAAAAAAGATTTTATAGTACACTGTGGGACGGGAAGCATAGTATTTTGTTACTTGATAATTCTTTCTGCCAATTCTGTACCTCATTATATATGGAGGCCAGAGGTGTTACTTTCAGGCTGTCTTTATATATTTCTCATTATTGCGGAGGTTCTTGCGTTGGCAATTAAGGAATATAATCGTATCTCATCATTCATTCCGCTTCTGATAATTATTTTGGGAGGTGAAGCAGTTTATACATCCGATACGCATGGACGTGCATATAGGGATAGGTTTGGTCTCAATCCAATCGTAGGGGAGATTATTACGAAGGATTTAGTTAATCAATATATTACTGATGAATTTAAGGGCAATGCATCCATTGTTATTGAAATGCCGAAAATAGCGGGGAAATCTAAATATCCAGCTACACAAAATAGCATTGAATTAATGGGTGGAACTCTATATAAGCATGGCCTTATTAACTGTATTCCATGTAGTGTAATATACTATGAAGGAAACGATCAGGATTGAATTTAAGAAATATAAGACAAAATCTCAAATTGTCAAAAGTATCTAAAAGAGAATTTAACTATAATCAACAATTCTTAGGAATAAATTAAAAATCCATTCAACTTTTTAGGGCAGTACACTATCATGGGTATCTCAACCTTTTCCATAATAATTCCGCTCTACAACAAGGAGCGGCAGATAGCCAGGACACTTGACAGTGTATTGGCACAGACTATTACTGACTATGAAGTCATCATTGTGGACGATGGTTCACGTGACAATGGTTCTGAGATAGTTAAAGAATATGCTAACAGAGAATCTCGTATCCATTATAAATATAAGGAAAATGGCGGAGTCTCGTCTGCACGCAATCTTGGCATCCATGAGGCTTCGGGCGAATGGCTACTGTTCCTTGATGGAGACGATGAGTTCACACCTGATGCTTTAGAGACATTTAACAAGATGTTGTCAGAATACAAAGGTTGTAAATTATTTACATGTGGACAACACAATGACCGATGGACAAATAACCATAAGTGCAATTGTCAACGAAACAAGCTATCTGAGAGCCCCTATATGTCCCTATGGTTAAACCGATTTTGGCCTTGCCCAGGCAATACAATGATTCATAAATCCTTGCCTGTTAAGTATGGGTATTTTGACGAAAGAATGTCATTTTTCGAAGACTTAGACTTTTTCTTGCGAATGATGCAGGCAGGAGAGATTGCATATACCAGCAAGGTTGTATTGAAATACCATCAGCAAGAGGGCGGTCTCAGCCTTTCCAAACATCTTGCTCAAAAAGAGATGGCCTATTATATTCCACAAATGAAATTGAAAGGCTTTTTCCATAGGGCAATACGATATGAGAATCTTGAGTTCGTTATTGCAGGTTGGCAGGACAATAGAGAGGTAAGAGATTATTATATAAAGATTCGTGACAAAGAATTCAGCAGGATTCATTCTGCTTTACATTGGCTGCGCCAGCAATTGGTACGCCATCATTGGATATAATTGTATTGAAGATAATGTCTCAATGCAGCAATGGAAATTTTCTTTTATAAAACATGATAGAACGAATTATACTGCAAAATTATAAATCAATTCAAAATGCCGACATCAGACTTGGTCCCCTAAATGTATTAATAGGCTCCAATG
>Ga0326513_10004399_pt1 | contig 10110 bp, 10 predicted proteins | sample 2_2465_0518_D_FD_203654 | JGI IMG/M metagenome (GOLD analysis project Ga0326513, IMG submission 203654) | Bovine rumen microbial communities from UC Davis, California, United States - 2_2465_0518 | ecosystem: Host-associated > Mammals > Digestive system > Stomach > Rumen | place: USA...
GCCGCTCTCGACTTCGACGCCGCTGATCGTGACGGTCGGCGGGTTGCCCGCCTGTGTGCTGATCGCGACTTGGGTCAGCATGAGTTTCTTCGCCGCCGCGCCCGTGCCGATTGTGTGGATGGAGCCGAGTACAATGTCGGACAAATCCACCACGCCCGTGACGGCGTACTCCGTCTGGGGGTTCAATGTCTCGCCGTACACGTCGTGCGCGGCGGTGTCGCCGTACTCGTTCGGGGCTTCGGCGACGCTGCTGCTCTTGCCGTCGTTCGACGACTTCGGGGTCAGGCCGTCAATCGTCCCCCAATAGTTCACGGGTGCGCTGAATCCGTTGTTCATGTTTGTGGTTCCTTTCTTGTCTGTCAGTTTGCGCGGCCCGTTATGGTCGCCGCGAAAGATGTTGTGAAGGTGCCGCCGTTTTCGTCCTCTTGGAAGTCCGGGTCGTCGCCCTCTTCCAACTGGAAACCGTCGGCGGCGAAAACGTGCGCCGCGCCCTCTTCCAGTTCGTCGTCTTCGTCTCCCAGCGCGGTGCAATTGTCCCCGCGCGCCAGATTGTCGAACGCGCCCCATATTGCGTCGTAGTTTTCCAGAAACAGGCTGCCGCCCTTGTCGTCGTCAATCGCAACGGAAAGAATTGCGTTTGCTTTGAATGTGTAGTGCGGCAACGGCTCCTCAAGTTGTCCGCTTATGTGTACATTCAAGGCAATGCCGGACGACGGCGTTTTCTGCTTCTCGCCAGCAATGGCCTCCAGCAAAAGCGAATAAACTGGAACGGTCGCGCCCGCGCTTTCTATCGCCGCTTTCAATTTCCGCGTTATAAGTTCTGCGGGTGTCATTTCTTTCGGGCCTCCTCTATCGCTTTGTTCAACTGCCAAAGAAGAGAATCGTTGGCCGCGCTTACGGCTGCCGATAAGTCTGCGTCGCTCAACGCATTTGAAATATAATCAAGTTTGTTTATGATGTTCACCTCGATGCGCGGGTTCGATCCTGTGACGACTTCGCGGATTCCTCCCTCTACCATGCGATCGTCAATCCTCAACCGCCCTCCGCTGTCGCTCCCTTCGGATCGTTTAAACAACGCCTTCATAAACCAGCCCCATGAACGCTTTGCAAGGCCGTGCCGCTTGATCCTTCCATGCCGTTGCCATGCGTCGCGCTTGCTCTCTGCGGCATAAATGAACGTATGTGGTTCATGTTTCCTGTACCCGTCCATAGTCCAACGGTGAAGCGAAACGCCCTGATACACCCCGGATTTCGGCGTGATATAGTGCGGCCCGTCGCCAGTGTATTTCCGAAACGCTTTCATCGGACGGTTTTTCTTCGCCGTTGCGGTTCTGGCCCGGAGCGATTTGATAAGCGCAACAGTACAACGCCGGACGGCGACACGCTGCGACATGCCCACTTCCTCTTGGAATCTGGCGACATATTCCTGAAACACCCTGATTTTGTGTTCCGGGACGCTTGCCGAAATGTCAAGGATGGCCGCCACGTCGTCAGCCCCTTGTCCGGCATTTCAGGATGTACCAGCCGTCGTGCCGTGTGACGGTGGAAACTTTCAGGACAAACGGCAAGCCGCCGGGCGCAACTTCCAGCACGTCCGACGGTTCGGGTTCGGTGACTTCCGGCCAGTCCGTCCGGCGGACGGCGACGGTGTAGGCGGTCGCGTAGGTCGGCGCAAGCGCGTCGGCGTAGTTGTCCGCCGTCCCGGTTTCCAGCAGCAGCACGTCGAGCGGGTGCTTTATCTGGCGGACGTGTCCGGCTTCGCGGCGCGTTCCTGAATACGTCGCCGGGCATTTCTCGAACGCCGCCGACAGGCCGACTGTGAACGTCGCGCCGACCGCGTCTTCCTTCATCGACACGACGACGCGCAACGATCCGTCCAACTCTACCGCCGAGCCCTCGTCAAGTGTCGGGAAGTCCGCCGCGTTTGCGACGTACCGCGCCGCCTCTGCGGGTGCGGTGTCTGAAACAGGCTCCGCGAAGTCACGCGACGACGACTGCACGACCGCGCCTTGCTCCGTCTCGCCGTGCCGCATGGTGCGGACGGCTTCGGGAACGGCGGCGGCAATCGAGCCGACGGCATTGCGGAAATCTTCGCGGAGTCCCATTTTACTCTTTCCCAATCTGGCGGGAGTGAATTCGTTTTCAGTACGACAGGATAAAGGCGGTCGCGCTTGTCGCTGCGCCCCGTGAGTTTATCCTGACTTGCGACGGCTTGGAAATGTACTCGGCGGGGAACGACAGGCGGAAAACGCCCGCGTTCGTGGCCGTGTAGGTTTCCGACGCAAACTCAACCCAACCGCCCTCGACCGTGTTGGTCGTCCAGAGCGACAGATTGAGCGCGGTGCGGCTTGCGTTGCCGTTCGCGGTGACGAAAAGCGCGGCGTTTCCCCTCAACCCGACGGCGGCGACTTCGGTTGTGTTCGTCGCGCCGGAATTGACGGTCGTTGCCGTGTTGAGGACGGGGATCGTCCTCGCGCCGGAGAAGTCGAACGCGGCGAAAGTCGCGGCGGCAATTCCGACGGCGGCGATAAGCGTCAGCAGTTTCTTCATGGCGTGTTGCCTCTCCTGTTCTGCGTGGAAGGATCGCCCCCGGCGGCGAAGGACGAACAACTCCGCCGGGGGCTTGCGCCTTACGCAATGGCCGTACCGATGGCGAACGCCTCGCGGTGGCGGACAATGACGTCGCAGTCCTGAAGGGCGACGACGCGGACGCCGCCGGACTTCGACAGGCTGGACGTATCGACCGTGAGGTCAATGCCGCTCCAGAACGCCAGCATGATCTGGCTCCAGTCGCCAAAATACAATTTCTTGGCGTTGCAAAGGTTCGACATGAGGAAGTCGTACCCCTCGACCTTGCCGTCCTTGGTGCAAAGATACTCGTTGCCAACCGCGCCAACAACGCCGCTCGACGCTTTCGCGCCCGTGTTGTTGAACGGGGTATAGTCGCGGGTCTTGCAAAGGAGGGCCTTGACGGCGGGGCTGCCGATGTACTTCAACGATCCACGCGCCGCGTTTGCCGTGTACACCTTCTGCCAGAAGTCCACGAGGTTGTCGTGGGTCGGGCTCCCGGCGGTCATGCTGACGGTCGGGATCGCGAACGTGTCGCCGCCAATCGTCTCGCTCCAGTTGTCAAGGCCGAGCGGCTGACCGCTGCTGCCCGATCCGCTGAACACCGCCGCTTCGATGGCGCGGCCAATGGCCTCGCGGAGAAGGTCGGCGATAAGCGTCTGCGCCCCGATCCCGGACTGCATGAGCAGTTTGCGGGTGATGTCGGTGTACGCGCCGACGGTGTGCGGCGTCGCGCCAACCTGACCGACATTGGGGGTCGTCTCGGTGGCGTTGCCGCCCTCCGTCGTCACCCAATACGCGGTCGCCGAGCCGGACTTCGGGATCGTCACGTCGCCGACAAGCCCGGCAAGGGTGCGAACGCCAGCGGCGCCGAGTACGGTGTCGGCGACAAGGGCCTCGATAAACTCGCCGAAAAGCGTGTCCGTCGCCACAAGCGCGGCGGCGGCGTTGGCCTTGTCGAACGCCCGCGATCCCAGAAGCGCGGACGACGGCACGAAAAAGCCGCCCTCGGACTTCTTGCCGGAACGCTTGCCGATCTCGTCGCTCACCTCGCGTTCAAAACCGACGTCCGGGCCGATCTTGCCCTCATGCGCCGCAACCATAGCGCGGACGACGTTCACGAGGTTGTACTTCCTCTCGCCCTTGCCAATGGCGGGGGCGTTGCCGTCGTCGATGGCGGTCTTGGTCTTCGGGGCTTCGGGCGTGGCGGGCTTCTTCGCCAGTTCGTCCGCGTAGGCGCAAGCGCGCTCCGCGATCTCGTTGGCGATCTCCGTCTCGGTCTTCCCGGCTTCGATCATGGCGGAAACGTCCGCCGCTTTCATGTGCGCCCTCTCGGCCTTTGCCATAAGGGCGGCGATGGTCTTTGCGTCCATCTCGTTTTCCTTTCTTGTGACGGCGGACGGTTCGACGACCGCCGCCCTTACTGCGTCCTCGCTGCCCTCATCGGTTGTGTCGGCCACTCGGCCAACGCCGATGTTCGTGTCTGCGGGGACATTCACGAAACTCGCTTCATACGGCGTCCACTTCGTCACGCGGAAGATGGGCAAGCCGTCCTCGGCCTTGCCGACCTTCTTGTACTCGCGGACGATGTAGCCGACCGACATATTGCGCCGGATTCCGGCGGCGGCGTCCCTTGCGATTTCCTGCGCACGTTCGCCGCATCCAAATTCGATCACGCCGCCCAACTTGCCGTCCTTCAGTTCGGGCTTGCGGATGATCCCGATCTGGTCGCCCCAATGGGTGTCCTGAATGACGAGGCCGTCCTTCATCCGGCTTTCGTCGATCTCGCCCTTGGCGTGTCCCAAAACCTCATGGCCGTGCACCCACGCCTTGTTTTCCTCATCCCACATTTGGCGAGGGTAAGGCGTCTCGCTTGAAACGGTGGCGCGAACGACAACCTCGGTCTTGCCGTCCCCGGCGTCCCGCGTCTCGGCGACGATCTCCGCCTCGCGGAAAACGCGCCCGTCGTTCCTCGGCTCATTGCCGTCAGTTTTCTTCTTCTTGCCCATCTTCGGTTTCCTTTCCTGATTTGCTCGTCTCTACCTTTAGCGTCGCGGTCAAAAGTCCGGCGGCGTCTTTCAGCGGTTTGATCCTCGCGGCCTCGGCGATGTTCTCGTCAATGTCCGTGCCGTAGTCGGCGGCAATCTGCGCGTCCGTCTTCCAGCCGTGCGCGACGGCAAGGGCGGCGGCGTTCACGTCCTTCATAGGATCAACCCACTCCCATGTCCGCCCGCGAAACTCATGCTCGGCCAGCCGTTCGTAGTCGGCGACAATGTAAGGCGACGAGGCGCGGTATTTCAGGAAGGACGCAAGCCACGCACGGAAAACGGGCGACGCCACTTGCTCTATGAACTGCGACTGAAGGATGCGCCAATGGTCGCGCTCGGCGATTGTCCCGGCGCGGACGGACGAAAACGAAACGCCAGCCCAATCATTCGCAAAACAGGCGTACTCAAGGCCGAGGCCGCTTGCGATTTCGCGGAGCATGGAGTTCTTGAACGCGGTCAGTTCGCGGTTCGGGTGTGTCGGCGTGACCGTCTTGTAGTCCCAACCCGTGCCGAGCATTATCTTCGTGCCGGGTTCGCTCGGCATGGTAAGCGCGGCTTTTTCATCGTCTTCGTATTCGGCGATTTCTCCTTCCCTTCCAGCGGGCGCGGTGAAAACGCCCGTCGTGTTGGATTCGTCGCGGGCGGCGACAAGTTCGGCGAAGTTGTACTCGTCGAGCATCTTCAATTTCTTCAACACGGCATGGCCCAACGGGACGCCGCGTGTCTGCGTCTCGTCGTGTTGCGTGTAAAGGTGCAGCACGTCCGCCGCCGGAACACGGACGACCGGGCGGTTCAACACATAACTCGCGCCGGGGTCTTCGCGGCTTGTGCGGAGATAGTAGGCGACGGCGCGGAGCGAAACGCGGTCAACCTCCACGCCGTTGCGGATCACGGTGCTGTCGGTCTGTCCGCGCCCGTTCATCGTCTCGTCGAGCGCGTCCGGGCGGACGATCCGCAATGAAAAGCCGTAGGGGTTCGGCGCGGCGCGGTCGATCAGCAGAAGTGCCTCGCCGTCCCTCGCCCAATTCTCGGCGGCAACCCTGCAGATGGCGTTGAATGTCTTGCGGCCTGTCGTGTCGGCCATGCCCGGCGTCGTTCCCCACTTCCACCAGTGGTATTGCAGAAACTTCGCGGCGGCGGCGTCGATTGTCGGGTCGTCGTCGCTTCTCGACGGTGTGGCCTTGAACTTCACGCCGTCCCCGATTACGTTGGCGACAAACAAGTCAAGCCAGCGGAGGTAGTGTTCGCTGTTCTTCTGCATATCCCGCGAACGCTGTCGGACGATGGCAAGTTGGGCCGCGATCTCCTGATTGGAAAAACCGCCGTCCCATATCCACGGATTCAACATGCGCGAACATTCAGCAGCGGCGAACATTCGCATGAAGTGGCCGCGCTTGACGCCGCCCGGCTCTTTCTTCCGTTTGAAGATTCCAAACATTACACGAACCTCGTCTTTATGAGTTGGACGCCGCCCGTCGGCGTCGTTCCGTTCTCGTCTGCCGCCGCCTTGCGCTGGTAGTAGGCGAGAATGTCAAGAAGGTCGGCGCGGTCTTTGTAGGTGATCTGGAGTTCGCCGACGGAAATGCTGCGGTTCGGATTGTTCGCCCAATTCTGGAGCGCGTTCTCGATCGCGGCGACTACTGCGCGGTATTTGGAAACAAGCGGGCGAATGTAAACCGCGCCGAAGGCTATTTGCTCCACGCCATCTGGCGTCGTCGCGTAAACGATCCAGCGCGTCGCGCCTGAAAAGCCCGCAAGCGTCGCGGCGGTTGCGGTCGCCGTCCATGTGCCGTCGCCGTTCGCGGTCGCGGCGACCTCGGCGTTCTTCGCGCCGTCGGCAAGTTTGACGACAACGGCTGTCGCGCCCGCCGGGGCCGTCCATGTCCCGGTTAGCGTCTCGCCGTCGAATACGGCGCGGTCTGTAAATCGTCTCGCCATTGGCAGTTCCTTTCTCTGTCATTGGCGGGGCGGTCAAAATCGCAGCGGGGCTTTGGGCGTTCCTCGCGGTTGCGGTATTCGTCGGGCGAAATGTCGCGGTGGTCGTAGTCCATGTTGCGCTCCTTTCGGTCAAAACAGGCGACCGCCGATTGCTATGCGGCGGCGTTTCTGAATTTGCGGCGGTGTGGTTTCCTCCGCTTTCGGTTTCTCGGTTCCCGGCTTCTCGGTTTCTCTTGCCGTCTCGCCGACGATCTTCCCGCCTATGGCGAGGTGTCCTTTCTTCTTTGGCTGCATGGTGTCCTCGCTTCCTGTTAGTCCTTCCGATCCGGCAAGCGCGTAGCACATGGCCTCGCAATCGCCGTAGTCGTGCGGGTTCTTCGTCTGCCATTTGTAGGCGTAGCAATCGCGCCCGTCCTTGCCCTTGATCTTCGTCTTGGCCTTGAGTTTCTCGTTCGCAACCTGAACCGCGAATTTGTAGTGGTTCGCGCCGCCGTCGAACAATGACAGGCCGCCCGCGCCGCCAGTCTCGGTCGCCCATGCCCTGTGCATCTTCTCCTTGTACTCGTCGGCGTTCCATGCCAGCCACTTCCGCCGCTGCGGATCGCGGCAAAGTATGGTCGCGTTCTTCTCGTTGCGGATTCTGGAGCGCACGTTCGGGTTCCAGTTCTGTCCGGCACGGCCCAACATGGCGATAGCCGGGATGCCGATCTCGGCTTCGGCCATTGCCGCGAATTTCGTGACGGTGGCGAATTGACGCCCGCCCGCGTCGATGCCCCACTTGTCGATCTTTATCCCTTGCGCGGCGATTTCCCTGCCGTGGGATTTCAGGGCGGCGGTCAGTCTCGCGTCAAATTCCGTGTCATTCAGGCGGTCGGGTATCTTGACGGGCGTGACATGGTAGGCCGTGACAAGCGCGGTCAGTTGGATGTTGAAGGTCGTGATCGTCGTCGTTATGGCATAGCCGGGGTTTATGTCGGTCGCGGCGACGGTCAGCACGGTGTCGGCGGGGATCGTCTTCGCCGGAACGCCGAGCCGGATTCTCGACAGGATCAGGCGTGTCGTCAGCTCGAACGCGAACGCGTCACGCGGCGGTTTCATCTGGTATTCGCTCTGGAACGTGTCAAGGCCGTCGCGGAACAGGATGTTCATGGCGTGTTGGATTCCCGAAACCTCGGTCAACGGGTCGAAGTTGTGCGGGTTCAAAACCTTCGCGCCGTTGTCCATCGCCTTGCGGTTTTTCCTGTAGAATCGGTTGGCCGCGATGTGCGGTTCGCGGTCTGCGGCCTTTTCTGTCTGGTAAATGTCCCAATATTCCTCCCACAAATCGCGGACGCCCTTGCGCTCTTCCGCCGTCGCGTCCGGGTTGTGGCACTTCGGCCACGCCAGCACCATCTTGTACGTTTTCGTCTTCCAGCCGGGATCGGCGGCGAACGTTTCCGAAAGGTCGTCGGCTTCAATCGGCGTCGAGGTCATTATGGCCGCGATTTTCTTCCTGTGCCCGGCCAGCCCCATGAAGGTCTTTTTGATCTTCTTCGCCATTTTGCCGACCTGTCCTTCGCTCTGCGCCGCGTCGTCGTTCTGCAAGTCGTCGAAGATAATCAAGTCGGGGCGGAGGATGCCCTTCGACTTGCCGCGCACTCCCGCGTTAAATCCAACAGCCTCCAATATCGCGCCAGAAGACGGAAACGCCCGGCCAGTTCGCGGGTCTGCGATTGTCGGCAGCACTATCTTTCCAGCCGCCTTGCGCGGTTTCGTAGCCGCGCCGTGGTACTTCTGTGTTTTCGCCCGCTGGTATGCGCCCTCCAGTTTCAGGAACGGCAGGGCGATTTCGGGGAAGTCCTGAATAAAGGCCGGGTTCTGTGTGATACATGCGAAAACGTCCTCGATGATGTTTTCGGCGTTTTCGTCGTTCGCGCCAACTGCGACGACGTATCGGCGTTTGCCAGTCGCCGTAGTCCAAAGCACAGCGCCTTTGGTGTAGGCCGTCTTGCAGTGCCCTCTGGCGACGCGTATGTGGTAGGGGATCGACGCGTCGCCGATTGCCTGTTCCATGTCCCGGATGATCGGGCGCATTTCCGGCGGCGGCTGGATTTCCAGAAATGCCCCCGCGTTTACGTCTTCGCTTGTGCAGTAGGTTTTCAGGAAGTACAGGAAGCTCCGCTCGGCGCGGTGGCGGCGTTTCCAGTTTATCTTGGCAATGGCCGCGTCAAGGTCTGCGGCAATGTCGCCATGCGACGACTTGGCCCGGCTCTTGGCTTGCCGTTCGGCGTAGGTCAAGGCGCGGGGCCGGGCGTGTTCAGGCACGATTCTGTCGAAAAGTGACGCCGCCCCTTTCAGGCCGGGCGCGTTGCGCTTGGCAGTCCGCCGCAAGTAGTCGGCGACAGCGGCGAGGTCAATATGGAAGTCTGGACGGGCTGGCGCGCCCGGCTGTTGCATAAGCCACCGCAAGGTTCGGGCTGTCGCATGGGTCGCCCCTCCGCGTCTCAAAACTGCGGCGGCTTCCTCTTCCGACAACAGGCGGACTGGATTTTTCGCCTTTGCGGTCATATCTCGGCGAATTCCTCCGCCGCTTCCGGCTCTGGCTCTTTCGTCGGCGGGAATTCCGCCGCGTTCTCGGCTGCAAAGTCCTGATAAACCTTCACCATGAGCGGCGTCCCGGCCTTGGCCATCTTTATCACGGCTTGCCGTATGGCAAGTTTCGACTGGAGCTGGCCTTTTCGGTACCGCTTTATCGCTTCTACGTCCGCCCAGAAGTCCGCCTCGCTGATTTCGGCGATGGCACACGTTTCGGCTATCGGCATTTCCGCCGCGCCGCAATTTTCGATCGCTTCAAGAGTTTCCGCCGTCATTTGCGCCTCCACGGCTTGAAATTCGGGAAATCTTTGTAATTGAAGGGGTGAATATCGTCGAAAAACGCCTTATAAAAGTCCGCGACCTCCGTTTGGCAAGCGATCACCGTGTTTTCGGTGCGCGGGTTCGTGTTTACGTTCGCGCTGGATAGGATCGCGCCGTCGAAGCGGTCGCCGTAAAACGCCATAACCTTTGAGTGGTTGCGGAACACGCCCAAACGTCCGCCGCCTTTGCGGGCAATCTCGCCCAATTCGGCGGCGCACATGGCGTAGGATGCCTTTGCAATCTCGCCGCAATAGAAGTCAAACCGCCCGACCGCGCCCTTTTCGAGCCAGTCGCCCATTTCGGACACGTCCTCCACGCCGTAGCACCACGACGAAACAAGGCAGAAATCGAGCCGCTGTTGCCTTACGACGTGCCGGAGAAACGTCAAGGCGTCGCAATCGCCGCCGCTGATAACGTGGTAGGTCGTGCCTGGCTGAAAGTGCCACGGGGCACTTTCGAGCAACGCCGCCTCGGAATTGAAGCGGCGAACGTCAAAAAGCCGCTTTCCCCGCACGGTATGGCACCTCATGGCCGTCTTTCCGCCCGTCGCTGGCGGCGTTTCGTCCTCTTTCGGCGTTTCGCTGGTGTCGAATAGTGCCATTTTCGCCCCCTTAAACGGCAATAACGCCCAAAAAAGCGTGACGCGAAAACTGGTCGGCAC
>Ga0326513_10004400_pt1 | contig 10110 bp, 8 predicted proteins | sample 2_2465_0518_D_FD_203654 | JGI IMG/M metagenome (GOLD analysis project Ga0326513, IMG submission 203654) | Bovine rumen microbial communities from UC Davis, California, United States - 2_2465_0518 | ecosystem: Host-associated > Mammals > Digestive system > Stomach > Rumen | place: USA: California...
TTGGAAAGTCAATATTTCGGCTCGGATTCCCAATAACAAACATTTGCATTTAGATGGAATTGTAAATGACGCCGTTAGTGGATATGAATATGGTTTTGGCCCGACCGAAGCTGATATTTATTATGATTTCAAAATTTTTCCAGTGACCGCTTCTTTTGATTATTACGTAAAAAAGAAATTTATGCTTGGTGGGGTTGGATTTGGACTTGGACCATATCCGTATTTTCGTTTTACGGGTGGATTTAATGTACATTATCTTGAAATGGGTGCATTTGTTTCGTTAGGATTGGGTGTAGTAAAATATTCCGCTTATGCTCCCTACATAGATGATCAGGGAAATATGGCGGGTGCAGGAACGAGTACGAAGGGGGTTATAGAATGTGATGAGTGCTATGAGCCTAAGCTAAATGGTAATTTTGGGTTATATATAAGTGCGTTTTTGCCTAATGATTTTGCAATTTCATATTCCATATCTGCATACAATCCATGGTTGCGTAGTGATTTGCAAGGTTATCCTTTAGCTTTTGATTTCCCTTTTATATTCTCGCACTATTTTGGTGGAAGTTATTTGTTTGCTCGTCATTATCAAGTGTCTTTAGGTGCGAATGTTCATTGGTGTAATTCCTTTAGCGAAATAATCTGGAATGTGGAAAGTAAGTTCTCTGTTCTGTTTTAGTTGTTTAGGTGAATTTTTTCTACTTTTCCAAGCGTAGATAAAAAAAGGAATTATTATGGACAAGATTTATCGTTCTGGTATTGGTTTTGACGTTCACAAGCTGGTGGAAGGTCGCAAGTGCATTATTGGCGGCGTGGACATCCCGTACGAAAAGGGCTTGCTCGGCCACAGCGATGCTGACGTGCTTTTGCATGCCATTAGCGATGCTTTGCTCGGCGCTGCAGGCCTCGGCGACATCGGCACGTATTTCCCGGATACGGACCCGGCATTCAAGGGCGCTGACAGCTTGGAACTTTTGCGCAAGGTCGGCGAAGAAGTCAAGAAGGCGGGCTACGAAATCATCAATATCGATAGCATCGTGATGTGCGAACGCCCGAAGGTGAACCCGCACAAGGAACAAATGAAGGCAAACATTGCCCGCGTGCTTGGCCTTGATGTGAAGCAGATTGGTATCAAGGGTACGACGACAGAAAAGCTTGGCTTCACGGGTCGCGGCGAAGGTATTGCGAGCCAGGCTGTTGCGATGGTGCGCTCTATATAATTGCTTCAAACGTCATTCTGAACGAGCGGAGCGAAGTGAAAAATCCAGTTAAATTAGACTGGATGGGGCGAAGCCCCTACTCTTTGGCTCGGTTATCTATGTTGTTCCCGGTTCAACGCGACCGGGGCACTCTTGTTTTTAGGGACTGATTTTACCTAGTTTTTTTCTATATTTTACATCGACTTTGAATAGTTTACATCGGTTTTACAAAAATAACTTACCGCCATAAGCCCGAACTAGCTGAAAGGCAGCGACGATGATCCGGTAGTGGCGCAAAATAGGAAAAACACCATATGGCCTGGATGGCTCTTAAAATGTTGGGTTGCTTGGCGCTCCTCATGTTCGGCATGAAGTCGATGAGTGAAGCCTTGCAGAAAATGGCGGGTCCGCAGCTGAGACATGTTCTCGGCACGATGACCACGAACCGTTTTACGGGTATGCTCACCGGTATGTTTGTTACTGCCTCTGTACAGAGTTCGACCGCCACCACGTTGATGACGGTCTCTTTTGTTAATGCTGGGCTTTTAACTCTCATGCAGGCAATTTCGATTATCCTCGGCGCTCACATCGGTACGACGGTTACCGCATGGATCATGAGCCTTGGGTTCTCGTTCAACATCGCAAACTTTGTGTATCCGGCGTTCTTCATCGGCATTATCCTTGTTTACATGAACAAGAAGCGCGTTGTGGGCGATTTCTTGTTCGGTGTGGGCTTCCTCTTCTTGGGCCTTACGACGCTCAAGGAAACAGGCTTCGCCGTCGTGCAGGATCCGAGCGCAAGCGCTTCCATCAGTTCGTTCTTCGCTCACTTTAGCGACCCGAACTTCTTCAATTCGCTCTTCTTCCTCGTGATGGGTACGGTGCTCACGCTCTGCGTGCAGTCTTCGGCAGCTATCATGGCTATCACGATGATCCTCTGCTCGACTGGCGTTTTGCACATTGACCAGGGCATTATGCTTGTGCTTGGTGAAAACATCGGTACGACGATTACGGCAAACATTGTGGCGCTCTCTGCCAATACGCAGGCTCGCCGCGCCGCTCTCGCTCACTTCACGATTAACGTTATCGGCGTGATTTGGGTGGTGATTGTGCTCAAGTGGTTCCTCGGCGCAGTTTGCCATGTGGTTGGTTTTGACCTTGGTGTCCGCCCGGGCGATGAAGGCTATGCCGCTAACCTTGCTAAGATTTCCGTGGTGCTTGCAACGTTCCATTCTGCGTTCAACGTGTCCAACACGTTCCTCCAGATTTGGTTCATCAAGTACATCGAAAAGTTCGTTTGCCGCATTATCAAGCCGAAGAATTCCGAAGAAGAAGAAGATTCCCGCTTGCACTTCATCAGCTCTGGCTTAATGGGTACGCCGGAACTTTCGCTCCTCGAAGCCCGCAAGGAAATCAGCTTGTTTGCTGTCCGTACGCAGAAGATGTTCCACTTTATCCCGGACCTTTTGGCGATGAAGAACGAGAACGATTTTGTGAAGCTCTTTGCCCGCATTGAAAAGTACGAAGGCATCAGCGACAACATGGAAATTGAAATTGGCGATTACCTGAACAAGGTCGGTGAAGGCCGCTTGAGCCCGGAAAGTAAAACGGCTTTGCAGTGCATGCTCAAGGAAATTTCTGAAATCGAAAGTATGGGTGATGCCTGCTACAACATGGCTCGCGCTATCAATCGCAAGTTCAGGACCAAGGAAGATTTCACTCAGGAACAGTCGGAACATATCAAGCATATCATGCAGCTTTGCGATAACGCCATGACGCACATGATCGGTGTCTTGAATGACGTGCCGCAGGTCGATGTGAACCGCACGCTGAACTTTGAAAACGAAATCAACGATTACCGCAAACTCCTCAAGGAAAAGAACGTGGCGGATATCGAATCGCAGAAGTACAGCTACCAGATGGGTGTTCACTACATGGATATTGTGAACGACTGCGAAAAGCTTGGCGACTACATTGTGAACGTGGTCGAAGCCCACGCCAACAGAAGACTGTCTGTTTAAGCAAAATCGCGCTGAAATGCGTTGAAAAGTATGCTGAAAAGCATGCTGAAATGCGCGCAACCAAGAATTAAAAAATGGGACTCGAAAGAGTCCCTTTTTGTTTGGAATAAATCTATTTTATAAAAAGAAATCTTTTGGAACTACATTATGATTCGCGTTTTATGGATTCTTTTACTTGTTGCCTCGTCCGTGCTGTGGGCACGTGATATTGACGAGAGTGTTATCGATGCCAAGTCTTTGCGGTTAAACGATGTAATTTGCAAGGGCTGCGAAAAAATGCGATACAATTCTACAGATTCGACGAGTTGTGAGTCGTGCGATGATTTTGTTCGTTGCAAACAGGATAATGAAATTGTGGAATATCAATCCGGGCCGATGGGTGGCTGGAATTACGTGGACGGCGTGCGTGTTTTTAAGGGCAAAACGCGTGGACTTAAAACATGTTCTGTTCGCATCTCTTTTAGCAATGGCATCCGGTTGGGGATGACGAAAGATGAGGTCTTAAAGAAAAATCTTGACTTTAAGTGGGAAAGTGATTCCGTCTGGAAGTGGGAAAAATGGAAACGGTTGGGTCCGATGGAACCTAATGACCCCAATGATTGGCATGATTGGCAGGGTTATGAGATTCATTTTTGCAAAAATAAGGTTTGTAATATCTATTTTTGGCATATTCAACCTGATAGCGGTCCGTAACTAACCCCATGCTCCACGTTTTTAAACACGAACTTCGTTTGATCTTTAGGGATCCGCGTTTCTGGATTCCGTTCATCATCCCGCCGGTGATTCTCGCGGCGAGCCAGGCGATTGCGGTGTCGCGTTACGGTGGCGAGATTATGCAGGGCATGGAAAGCTACATGATGCTTTTGCTCGGTTGCCTGATGGCTCCGATGGGCGCTCCCTTGGCGGGTGATTCTTTTGCGGGGGAGCGCGAGCGCAATTCTTTGGAGCTTTTGCAGCTTTCTCCGATTGCTCCTGCGAAGCTCTTTTGGGGTAAGCTTTTGGCTATTCTCCCGTTTCCGCTGGTGTTTGCGCTTTTGGCTCAGCTTGGCTACTGGTTCTCACATTCCGAAATTACGGCGACTGCTGCGGTGGCTTCTATGCTCGGGGCGCTTTCGGCGGTGCTTTTGACGACCGCATTTTCTCTGATGGTTTCGCTTCGCGTAAAAACGGTCCGTGCGGCGACCCACATGACGCTCTTTTTCATTATTCCACTTCTTTTGCTTGTACAACTTGGCCACGAAACTTTTCTGAGTAATTTGTTTGTTCCGCTAGTGGTTTTGGCTTTATCTGTAGTCATAAGCGTAGCAGTCACTTTCGCCGGCATGAAAAAATTTGTAAGTTTGTAAGAGAACTTTTTTAAGAAAGGAGAAATGGAATGAAAAGGTTTTTGCTCGCTATGGGCGCAGCTGCGCTTGCATTTGCTTTGACCGCATGTGAAGATTCTGCATCGAATGCTTCTGCAGATTCGAACCAGCAAGCTTCTGAAAGAAGTGGCAGTTTCCCAAAGAATGGTGACCCGAATTTCTATTGCGAGGTGACATCGGGTGAGGGCTGGGCTCAGATTAAAGTGAACATTCCCAATTACATGGGACATGTCGAAAAGCGCAGCTATGACGCTACGACGGATGTCGGCACGCAGTATTACGAAGAATCTTATTACAACTTAAATCCGTTCCAGAAATCGGAAATGTGCCTGGAATACGAACGTGATGTCAAGAATGACAAAAAGAGAAACATTACCGATTTCTATTGTGGCCATGGGGTGTTTTTCATGGTCGTCACGGCGGAAAATGCAAGCCGCTATATCGAAGAATTTACGACGATGGAAGATCATTTCATAGAACGCTGCAGAGAATACCGAGAAGATTGGGATAACGGCGTTTACGACCATCGAGACGAAGAAGATTAAAAATGGTGAAGGCTCCCGCAGTTAGCGAGAGCCTTCATAGTAGAGTAGTTGTAAGCCGGGTTCTGTACTCCAATGTTGCCATCGGAGCGATGACCATCTCTCTGGACGAATCGTTACCGACCGCCTCAAGCGACCTACCCGGATATCCAGCTGGCACGGGCCGCACCAGGTTCTTTCGAACGGAATCCTGCTTGGTCTTGCACCGGATGAGGTTTACCATGCCACTCCTGTCACCAGGAGCGCGGTGAGCTCTTACCTCGCCGTTTCACCCTTACCCGCATTGCTGCGGGCGGTCTATTCTCTGCTGCACTTTCTGTCGCGTTACCGCGCCTGGACGTTATCCAGCATCTTGCCCTGCGGTGCCCGGACTTTCCTCCAGCCTTGATTGCTCGCAGCCGGCGGCCATCCGCCACTCGTGGCAAAATGTAGAAATTCATTAAGAAATATGCAAGATAGTGGAGCGTTCTAATTCCTGAGTTGCTAGGGCGGTTATGCCGCATTTTTGCGTTGTCATACGTCTAGTTTCACTCTCCCGCATGACTTATCTAAGTCTTGCCAATAGCCTACTAAGTTCTAATCACTAAAGACTAGTAACTAAGTTCTAAGCTCTAAGTTCTGCCAACTATTTTTGTATATTATCTCCGTGAAAAAATTGATATTTTGTTTGTTGAGTTTTGCTGCCGCATCCTTTGCCGATGTGGTTGATTCTAATGCCGTTTTCCGCGTTGACGAAATCCGCTACAATATTGGCGATGCCTTTGACGATTCCAAGGCGCATACGAAGTACGACCGGTGGGCGTATGACATTCTGAACTGGGTGCATATCGAAACCCGCGAATCGACGGTGAGTAAGCTTCTGCTTTTTGACAAAGGCGACCTAGTCAACTTGAACTTGCTTTTGGAATCGGAACGTTTTTTGCGTGATCAGAAATTCCTTTCTGACGCCAGTATTTCCGTTGCCGACGAAGAAGGCAAAAAAGTCGTGACGGTCCAGACGAGCGATAACTGGACGCTTACGATTCCTTTTGCTTTAGGTTTTTCGGGAAGTGAGTGGAGCTATGACAACCTGGTTTGGGGTATCGGCGTTCAGGAAAGCAATTTCCTTGGGCTTGGCCAAAAGCTCGGTTTTTACTTTGGACATGACGAGTTCCGCGACATGTGGCAGTTGGAATATGGCGACCCGCATTTCCTTTTCCGCTACAACCATTTAGACCTTTTGTACAGCTACAATACGGATGGTTACTTGGCAAGCTGGAAAATGTATGTGCCGTTCCTCAGCCGTAGCGTGAACCAGTGGGCATACGCACTTGAGGGCTTGAAGAACAAGCGTAATGTCTTTTATTATGGTCGCGGCGAGCTCCCGTCGGGTGCAAAAATTTACGATTACACGCATAATAAGGCGTTCCTCAAGCAATTAGAAATTGCCCGTAAGGATCCGGACAATAAGAAAAAGAGCGACCGCCAAATCGATTCGATTGCAACGGATAAATACCTCAATTCTTTATCGCGTTACAATGGGAAAAAATCTGTGAAGGTGATGGCCATTGAGGATTATATTACTGATTCCTTGAGCCTCCGATTCAGCCGCTCGTTTGGTGGAACGCAACGCAAAATCTACTTGGGAGCGACCTATGATTACTTGCGTGAAACTGCTAATGAAGGTCGAGTATTGCCTTATGCGTTCATGTATGGTGACGACGTGTATGCCGTTGATTCCGCAAGCGCCGTCAATGAATGGACTCAGGAACGCAAGGATTCCCGCCTTGGTTTTTATATCATGTACTCTAACTTGCGTTACGAAAAAATCAAGAATTTCCACAACGTCAGGTGGACTGAAGATATTGATAAGGGATTCTCCGTCAAGGCTCAGATTTCAAAAAATTACGAACAGCTTGGCTCCGACAATAACGACATCCGTTTGGATTTCTGGACGGACCTTTATCTTGGCCATTTAAATCACCATTTGACCTTGAAGTCGTATATGTATTTTTATTTGGATCATGGGAAGCGTCGTGATTTTTATGGACGTTTGAATGGCGAGTACATTTTCCATCCGAGTATGCGTTTTTCTACGGCTTTGTCGGGACTTGTGGATTTGTATGATGACGCTAAATTGGGCTACCAGTTGACGCTTGGCGATTCTGATGGCTTCGGATTCCCGACCGGTTTTTATGCCGGGCAAGCTCGTGTCTACGGCAATCTGGAACAGCGTTGGTTCCCTGATTTTGAAATCTTGACATTAGCGCCTGTTGTAGTCGCTTTTGGTAGTGTGGGCGAAACGGCTCCGACGATCAAGGATATTAGGCGTAAGGATTTGATTTATGTGGCTGGCTTTGGCATCCGCTTGGCTCAGACAAAGTCTATCACTCGCTTGATCAATAAGATTGATGTGAGTTTCCCGCTGAATGGTGTGCTTAAAGGCAAGCCCCATTACTCTGTGACGACATCGTACACATTGTAATTTTATAGATAAACTTTTTGAAGGTGATTGAACATGGCGACGGATGAAGAAAAGAATCAAGACGAAGTAGCCCGCGAAAATCGTCGGAAGCGTGCTCGCGAAGTCAAGCGCATTTTTATGCGTGTCGAAATTATCATCGGCATCATCGCCATGATTGCAGGCGCGTGGCTTACGGTTCTCGTTTGGAACGAGGGCTATTTCCCGGGAGCTTTGATGCTTGTGATGACGGGCGGTATCAACGTTTTCTTGGCGGCGAAAGAACTCATCAATCCGACCGACCACATTTTCCATTGGCAGTCTATATTCTTTTTGATTGTGCGCCGCGCCATGTTCTTCTTGAACGTTGTCTTGATTGCCCTTGTTTTGGGCACGATGACGCGTTTGCTCTAATTTTTAATGGACGCCGTCCTCGTTTGCCGAGGGCTTCTCGTTGTACCAGGTTTGAATCTTTTCTTTGGCGGTTTCGTTGAATGCGGAACCGTCTTTTAATATGTGCTCCGCACGTTCGAGCGTTTGCGAAATGAGCTCCTGGTCGTGAATCCAGTCGAACCAGCGGAACACCCAGGCGCCGCTTTGTTCGTTGCCTTCGAGGTTTCCGGCGCCGCGTGTTTTCAGGTCGAGTTCTGCAATTTCAAAGCCGTCTTCGGTAGCGGCAAATTGCGAGAGGCGTTCCATGCTTGTTTCGGCGGCTTCGCCTTCGGGTGTCATCAAGAAGCACCAGGCTTCTTGATTGCCGCGGCCTACGCGGCCGCGCAGCTGGTGGAGCTGCGCCAGACCGAATCGGTCTGGCTGGTCGATGACCATGAGATTTGCGGCAGGGACGTTCACGCCGACTTCGATAACGGTTGTAGCCACTAGAATCTGGATTTCGCCTGCGGCAAACTGCTTGATGATTTCGTCTCTTTGCGTGTCGTCCATTTGGCCGTGGACGCCTGCGACTTTGAGCTTTGCTAGGTTCACATCAGTGTGGCCGAAGGCGGCGATAAAGGAACGCATTTCGTTCACGATGTCATCGACACTGCGGGCGCTACTCTCGTCGGCATTGTCTGAACCATCGGCGTTTACGCGGCTTGCTATCCAGTAGCAGAGATTTCCGCCGGCGGCTTCCTTGCAAATAAACTGCTTCATCGATTCGCGCTTCGCGGCGTTCACGAGGCGCGTCTTGATGGGCTTGCGTCCTGCCGGCTTTTCCTTGATGCTGATGACTTTCAAATCGCCATATAGCGTCATCGCGAGACTTCGCGGAATCGGCGTAGCGCTCATCACGAGCATGTCGGGGTAGTCGCCTTTGGCGAGCAGCGCTTCGCGCTGGTTCACGCCGAAACGGTGCTGTTCGTCGATAATCACGAGCCCGAGCTTTGCAAAGAAAACGTCCTTGCTAAAGAGTGCGTGCGTTCCGATGACGACGTTGCAAAGCCCCATCTGGAGTTCCCCGAGAATCACTTTCTTTTCGGCGGCGGGTGTTGCCCCGACAAGCAGATGTACGCGGATGCCTGCCGCATCAAAGAACGGCTTGAGCGACTTGAAATGCTGGCGGGCGAGAATGTCGGTCGGGACCATCAAAGCGCACTGTTCGCCTGCTCCGCAGACCGCCATAATGGCGAGCATGGCGACGACGGTCTTTCCGCAGCCCACGTCGCCTTGCAACAGTGCGTGGAACTGCTTTTTTCCATTGAGACCGTCAATGATTGTATTCAGTGCCGCGTCCTGACCTGCGGTCAGCTGGAACGGGAGGCGCGCTTTCGCCGCCATCACGTTCCCCAAATCAATCTGGCGTTCATGCCCGCGAATTTTTTGATTTTCGCGGCGCTTCACCATGCGCAGGCAAAACGGCAAAAGCTCCAAAATCTTGAGCTCGCGCTTTGCCTTGTAAATGGAATCAAAATCTTTCGGCATGTGGAGCGCACGGAGATTGTCCATCACGGGCGCAAAATGCAAATAGTCCGTGAGCTCGCGCGGGCACGCGTTCGGGAGTGTGAGTCCCGGAAAGTTGAAAATCGTTTTGTACAAATTGCGGAAGAACCGCTGTTCCATTTTGGCTTCGCGGCAAACTTCGCTAATCGGGTAGACGGGGAGAATTTGTCCGTTAAACGCTTCGCCCTCGTCGAACGGCTGCATGTCCGGGTGCACCAGTTGCAGCCCGCGGTACGACCCGACCGTCCCCGAAACAAGCCAGCGAGTTCCAGGCTTCACGCGGTTTGCGATGAATCTTGTGCCGCGGAAAAATAAAAGCGAAATCTCGGCGGTGCCATCCGTGAGGACTGCCATAAAGCGCGACATGCGCCCTTTGACAATCCCTGCCCTTGTGATAATTCCGATGACGACCGCGCGGTCGCCGTCGTGCAGTTCCGCAATCTTTGAAACCTTTGTCTGGTCGAGATAGGTGCGCGGAATGTTGTATAAAAGATCGGCTATGGTACTTAAACCGGACTTGTTCAGCTTTTCAAGTCTCTTGGGGCCAAGTCCGGGCAGGCTCGACAAATCCATTTACTTGCCTGCTTTCTTTTGTTCTTGTTGTGCCTT
>Ga0326513_10004401_pt1 | contig 10110 bp, 3 predicted proteins | sample 2_2465_0518_D_FD_203654 | JGI IMG/M metagenome (GOLD analysis project Ga0326513, IMG submission 203654) | Bovine rumen microbial communities from UC Davis, California, United States - 2_2465_0518 | ecosystem: Host-associated > Mammals > Digestive system > Stomach > Rumen | place: USA: California...
CCTGTAGTGATGGCGATATGTACCACTGCTGATTGTCTGTTCCTACAACTCTTTCTGTAAAAGTTGATAATTCTCCAATATCTTTTACATAGACTTTATCTTCGTCCTTCGCAGTTCCTAATACAGATATATCTTCAACCCTACTGTTAAATCCTAAATACCCCTGTGTAGAAAAATATTTCTTAGGTATCTCTCCGCCTGTAAGCACACAGTTTACACCTACATAACCATATCCCTGTACCACCATTTGCAACGATAAAGTTCTGTCAAAAACAAGTGTCCATTGGTTAAAGTTATTATCATAATGAATTCCTATGAGTATATACTTCCCTAGTAATGTTCCTGTGAACTGCGCCTGTGATAGCATATTCTCAATAACAATCTGACTATATGTATTCATAGATTGTTTGCTGTCTTCATTAAGCATTTCGCCTATTGCTACTTTGTTTACATTGACTTCTACAGAAACTTTGTTCATATCTTTTTGAGGGTCATACACATTTATCAAAAATGAAGTTCTGCTTTTCGCTTCAAAAGTTATAAAGACACCACCCAATCCTGCGGCTACGCTTCCTTTTATATTAGGTACTAAGTAGTTTAATACATCATTTGTGATATAATCAAACCTATTATAAACTTTCTCTTCTTCCCATTTGTCCGCAGCCCAATCGTCTAAACCTTCTGTCTTCTCCAAAACCTTTATATCTTTTTGTGTCAAAACCAGAATATGCGTCTGGTCTATCCACCAAAAGTTCTGAACATCAACATTTGTGTTCCACTGCTGCTTTAAGAATTGAAACTCACCCTCTGTATACTGCTTTCCTAGATAATACTTATTTTCTTCCCCATCATCTACTCTTGTATAAGAATACATTAAATATGACTTCTGTGTAGCATCATCAAAAGCTGACAAAGCGATACTGTAACCCCTGTCTAGTCTAAACTGCACAACACCATTTAACAGCTCCGCTTTTGACACACCGTCAATTTCATAAAGACAATCTACTGTCAGCCCGCTGGCTACGACCTTCTCGTAAGTATTAAAGGTTATTGTTTTTTCTGTTTGAGTTCCTCTTAATATATACTCTCTTGAGTTTAAGTCATAATTCTCTAAGTCCGTTACATCGGTATCAAAACTCACATACACCTTTCCATTCTTAAATCCATACCCAATTTTTACCAACATATCTGTTGACGGACTTGACGGACTTACTGTAGCCATCATAATACCATCTTTGAATGTCGTGGTTACAGCCGTTCCTGCTTTTGCAATAGAATACCTTGTTCCTAGTACAACAGGTAAATACGCAATATAATCTACCTTCACTTCTTTGTTATCAACATTGGGCGTGTATTTCAAGTCAAAAGTACCCTTGCCTGTAACTTCAGTAGGTGTCGTTGTTATCTCTGTGATACTGCTGCCATCGTGGGTAATGTTTATATTTAAGGGGAAATCTTTTATATCATCATCTGTCGATGATGCTGCTACCTTTACGGTATTTGTTACAGCTGCTACAGCAGCATCTTCCCCGTCTACTTCAGTAATGCTCACACTTACAACAGGCTCTGCTATTGTGCTGACAGCTTCACTTACCATCTGTATGTGTTTGTCAACATTAGGCGTTTCAAAGTTTTTATAAACACTCGGCGTTGAGTTTTGTATAACTATAGCAGATATGTATGTTTTTTCTTTTGGCAATAGAGTATCAAGATTCCATTTCACGCCGCTTGTACTCGTCGATGTTCCGTATGTGTTCAATACGGCTATCGCTTTCATATTGCTGGTGTTATTACCTGCGCTGTCAACATCGCCTATCCATATATGTCCTGGACAATACAAATTTTTTATATCATCAACGCTTTTGTCAATATACCACCTTTTTCTAGCATCTTTATCTTCCGTTGAATTCTGCTTTGCTGGATAAAAAACATATTGAGCTTTCGTACCTTTCCTTATAAGAGCTATCTCTATATTGTTTCGTCCTGCCGTAAAAGAAGCAGACGCTACTTCAAGACTAAATAAGTCTGAAATGTCATACGCATTACTTCCTGCTTCTGCTTCTGCATCTGTAATTTCAAACTGTTCCGCCGAGTATTCTGAAGCTGATTTTAATGTCTTTGTTACAGACTCTTTCAGTGATAGATATTTTGATAATACGCCTTTATAACACCACGCAGCAACACCGCCTTTGAATGTTATTTCTCTAATGTCAGTTCGCCACCTGCTTTTGTAAGTTATCTGCGTCCACGGATAAACTTTCCCATCTGTACCACGCCAGTACGGTTGTATTTCTCCACTGTTTAGACAAGCATACATAGCTACATTATAGTCGTTTCCCCTTTCAAAGCCGTCTGGAGATGCTGTGTTACCTATCCATACAGAATGGTCTGATGGCATATAGACATCTGTGTGATAATAACTATCATCGGAGAACTCTTTACCATCACTCATTAGTTTTACATCAGTCTTGGTATCTCTTTTTGTGCCGCTGCTTAACTTGCAAGCACTCTTCAATAGCTTGCCATAGTTCCCTATCCCGTAATCATAATCTGTGTCGAGATTGTCAGAACTGTTATAGACAGCCGATACAGAAAACGTAGTATCCCACTTAAACAGCTTGTTTATACCGTCTTCTGATAATAATGTTTCAATATCAGAAACTGTCCAAGCCCAATCCGAAATATTTATTTCTTTATTTCCTGTTTTCTTTTCGGGTCTAAATCTATATCGCCAGTATTTCGTTACTGTCTGTGTCAGCGTTTCACTGTTTTCTGCCGAACTTCCTGTTGTTACCTCTTCTTCTTCTTTTGTTGTCCAATATAAACCTTTCGTATCGGGATATGCGGCTTTTAACTCGTCATATTCTGTTTTTGTAATCTCTTCTTCTTCTCTTCCTACTTTATAATATTCATAAGATACTTTGGCTTCCATCGGAGATATAACTCCCAAGTAGCATTTTGAAGTTACGTCTGTACACTGTTGCCATACAGTAATGTCAGGCTTTAATACTGTTTGTGAATAATGATATACATATCCAGCTGTTACCTTGCCTGGCATAAGCCTTAATGTGCCTTGACAATCAGATACTATATCTACCCCTGTAGTTAATTTCGTTGCTCCCTTTGTATTATGCTTTACTCCTGGCAAAAAAGTTATTCCGCCCCATACAGGTATCGCAACATCAAGCCTTACTCTGTATTTGTGTCCATTTGTATCATAACCTAATATAGCTGCGTCTACAGCTTCCCAAGTTTCACTTCCGTCTGCTCCTACTGTACACTCTTCACAAGACACCGACATAGAAGCATAACTGTCTACGCTTCTATCCTCTGCGTCTGTACTCATCAGTTTTGAGGCTTCTGTTGTTCCTACCGTATCGACGTGAGTTAAGAACTTACTCTCCGTAGGCACAATCTTTATTGTCGTACTGTCTTTTATTCCGACCGTTCCGCTTCTACTTGTGCTATTTTTATAATCAACATCTGAAACCTTTACAGAAGTTATCCCGCTGTCGTTTGCAGTAATCTCTACGTCGTTTGTCTTATAAATACAATCTGTGGCTGTCTGCTCCTCTAGTTCGTAGCTTCTGCCGCCTATTTGTATATTTTCACCTTTGGTAAATGTGTACGTTTCATTCTCAAATGTCTTGGCTTTGTTTGTTACCGTCAACGTATACCGATACTGACTATCCCTCTCGATGCTTAACTCGCAATTAGCACCGCTTACCAGCTGCCATTTATTTGTCGTTCTGTTGTATTGCACAACAGCCGTCAAGCTGTCTGAAATCGGTATACTCAATTTATCATCAGTACCTATCGTAGAACTCTTCGGTGTATACTTGAAACTTCCTACTTTATTTCCAGCTTCGTCTTTTATGATAAACTTGTACAAAGGTACTTCAGTTGACAACATATCTCTCGTTACATAGTACCCTCCTGGTGTCGTCGGTATCTGTGTATCTACTTTGTCAAACTCATATATGTCCTTATCAACAGCCCAACCATCGTGTTCATAGCGGACAGAATTAGGCATATATCTTCCTTGCATCTTCTGCCTGTTGTGTAAAAACTTAGGGCTGCCAACACCTACAAGCATATCGTTGCTTTCTGTGTCTATTTCTGATGTAAGTGAAATAATCGCTTTCTGTCCGCCTTCCATTACAGCTCTCCCTCTCCGTTTGCAATCTCTTCCAGATAAGCCCTTATCATATACTTATGCAAACTCATTGGTATCTCTAGCCCTAACGCCGCAAACTTTCCCATCGTCGCCGCAACCTTTATAGTAACATCTTTCGGGTCTAGGTAATATGGTATTGTATCATAGCTTGCTTTGTTATTCAACAATTTTATAAGAAACTGACTACACATCATATCCATATAATCTGTCGGCTTTGCATCTATCGTGTTCGTGTCTGATGTAAAGTCATTCAGATGTACAGGCTTCAAATCTATGTAGCTGTTCTTCATTAAGTTGTTTACTGTTTTCCAGTCAACAATCGACGCTGATGCACTGAAATCTGGAAACTCTGCATAGAACTGTATGTACAAATGCAGTGCGTCTTTTATGAACTGGCTCATCGCACTCATCTGCGCTTGAAACACACTATCTCTCATCTGGTCAAGCGCAATGACAGCACTCGCGCTTCGCATCTGCTCCATATCAAAGCTAGAGTTCTGTATTCCGCTTAATTCAAACATCGTCGTCTTGTATGCCTGTATCTGCGCGTCCAGCTGGCTGTCCAATGGTGTCGGATTGATAACCGTCATAAGAGAGTCTACAGGTCTGCCGCTGTCTACAACCAATACTTCACCGCTTCCATTGCTTAATTCCTTTACAGAAAGGTCAATATCGTTGTTAAATACAGGTACAGGACCTTTATACATACGCACAAACTGCTGTATTTTCGCTGCAATCTTATTTATTTCCCTCTGAATTGGGTATAATTTGTCGAATTCTGACGTTGTATGAGTGCGATTAAAACCCGTATCCCACTGAAAAGTTGCCATTAAAACCTTGTCAAATGGGTACTTTCTTGCAGGTAAAGTCTTGCTTCCTATGGTTACATACACCTCTTGGGCGATACAATCAAAGTACATCTTGAAATCTATACTGTCTTTTCCTAGTACAGTTTCCAAAACTTCCTGCTGTTGCTTCTCATCGCAGTCCGACAAGTAATATCCCACCTCTGTTACAGGAAAAGAATAATCCCTGTACAGCATTTGTGTTACATTATTGTGATTGAATTGGCTTTCAAATACCCCTATGGTGTAATCTGGGGCTTTGATAAGCCTTCCTGTATACGGGTCTATAAAGACGTGAGAATACCCCAATATAGCAGCATTGTGAAAACACTCAAGACATATTCTGTTGAAATTATCATCTCTGATAAACGTTCTTAAAACCCTCTCTACTGTATCTTTGTATATCACATACTCGTAGTTCGGGTCTTCAGATGTCAACATCGGCTGAAATAAAATCGTTCCTAGTCGTGATGTTATCTGGTCTACAATAGCTTTTAAGTAATTATAGTTTGTTCCTGCTCCTGTATCAGTTCGCTCTTGGTCTTTTATCGTAAATGCCACTGTATTGTACGGCGTTTGGCTTGTAGTAGACCGCAGCGACGGAAACATCTTATTGTAAAAAGCACATATCTTCAAGAACTCTTTACTATACTTACTCTCTATAATCCCATTCAGTCGATGATACTCATCTGAAACACTATTGGGCAATTCCCAATTATCACTACTCTCTCCAGGATATAGCGTTGGCACAGCCATTCCTGTTACGTCTTTTTTCCACTGTACCGAACTCATAGCTACTTCCTCGTATTATGCTCTCTGACAAACCTCTGTATAGCAAGCTCATCATCGAGATGATTAAAGATTGAGTCGTCAACTTCTTCAAACCTTTCTCTTGCTTCTTTCGTTGTCAGTGTAATCTTTCTTCCTGCACTGTCTTCAATAACCAACGAAAGGCAGTCATTGTTTTTTGCCGCTCTCGTCAATACCCCCGCAAGAAAATCCATACTCCAATTCTGCTTCTCAAGCAGACGTATCGCTTTTCTGCGCTGCGCCTGTTCGTAATAGATGGCAATCACTTGCCTAAGCAAAGAAGGCTCTCTCTCCTTCTTTGCTCTCTTTTTGAATATCTTACTCAATATCACTTGTCTGTCCTGATAATCCTTTTATTGCAGATATTATATTGTCTTTTGTTTTGTTGTTCTGTAGCATTTTCTGTTGTTGCGATGCTTTCATTTCTGCCAACACACCCGCTATCGCATCTGCTGCCGATGGTCCTTTAGCATAATTTTCATTAAAATATGCTTCGAGCCTTTGGACAACCTCGTTTACATCAAGTCCATTCTCTTGTGCAAAGTTCTGAATACCATACAGTACTTCCTTAGGTACGTTAGCTTGTGATGAACTCTGTAATAATTCCGTAATATCCTTCGAGAGTTTTGTTTCTGATGCTGTTGGATTTGGTTGTATGTCAATAAAGTTCTTAATACCATTCAGTGTATCACTAGGTACATCTTTCCCTTCTCTTAGTAATAAGTCCTCAACACCCTTCGCGAGTTTTTTCCCCCAGTCCGATGATGCGTCGTGGGTTTCAAAAAACTCCTTAATGCCATCTACCATCTCAATAGGTAAATCAACATTTCCTCCTTGTAATACTTTCTCAAGATTCTTTGCAAGTTCTTCCTCTGACTCTGTTAGTACCTCGTGGTCTTCAAAATCCTTTTTCCAACCTTCTGGCAAGTTCTCTTCCGATAAAGAACCTTTTGGTACATCAAAGAAATCTTTGTTCTTATTAGGAATAAGTCCTAGTTCTTCGTCAGGTAAGTCAGCATACAAACCGAGTGCATCATCTATTGCTTTTAGCTGCTGTTCTGTTCGCTTCATATCGGCAGCTTCTTCTGTACTCAACCCACCATTGCCTACCAATATATCCTCATCTCTGGAGTTCTGCACTTTCACTGCATAGCGAGAAATTCGATTGTAGCTGTCTATTAAGTTCGTATACTGACTTAATGCTTCTTGCCCCAATGTTTCACTGATTAACTTCTGCTTTTCTTCATCAGTTAAACCTTTTAGGCTGGCTATACCATTTTCCTCTGCCACACTCTTTTCAACTTCCCGTATAGTCGCCGCTAGTTGGTTCAAAGTTCTTGCCATCTTTGTTTGTTCGTCTTTACGCAAAAACGACATTCCCTGTTCATACCGCATCTTTAATTGAGCCAGATTTTTTTCTTCGTTTTTGGATAGCGTTCCTTTACTTTCCAACTCTTGTATCTGCGTCCTCAATGAGTTTGTGGTAGCCCTAGCTTCTTCTAAAGAAGCTCCATAGTCTACTTTTGGCATTTCTGTAAACTCTTGATGGCTGTCTGCATTTTTCTGCTCAAGCATCCTTGCATAATAATCTTCAAAAGATGGCACGCCTTGTACATTCACACCTGGCATATAAGCATCACCATACAATTCTTTCCATTGCTCATACGCCTTATTTCTCAACGCACTTTCTGCTTCTTGACGAGTATCTTGCTTCTTTGCATTTGCTGCATCTTCTGCCTCGTTTACAAAACTTGCTGAAGATGCTTTCATCGGTAAACTACCTGTATGTTCTTTTTCAGAAATTACATCTGTAGCAATCTTATTCTCCAATAAGTTTGTAGGCTCTGCTTGTTCATTGAGGTCAACATTAAACTCCTCTCCAGTTTCTCCTGCTACCTGTTGTAATCCGCTAATTATTGATTGCGTTTTCTCTTTGTTCAGAAGAGGTGTTTTGCCTTTTCTGTCATTCGGGCTGTTGTAATTCGACAAGAAGTCTATTATGAAAGGCTCAAATAAATCTCCTACAGCATTATCCATTATCGTACTAGCGTCTAAACTAGTAAAACTGTCTTTGTTATTTAATAATTCCTCTTTTATTTTTTGAAACTCTCCGTTTCTCGCTTTTCCATTCCCAAATGTTGCTGTCGCTGCTATGCCAAGCTCTTTTGCCAAATTACTTCTTGCATCATATTCATTCGTCTCACCCGTTACTTGCATATATATCGGCAATGCAGCGTCTAACAGTTTCCTTCCTTTTCCGTATAGAACATATTTATACATCGTGTCTTTTGGATTTTTAAAATCCTTTTTGAGTTTGTAGTTAGTATCAGTCTGTGCCGCAACCTTTCCTCTTGCATTAGATACCCTCGTTTCCTTTACTTTGGAAGCCATATCCCATATTTGACCTGCTGTTACGTCATCAGCATCACTTGAATTCGGAACGTATGTATTGAGTAATGTTTCTGTCTGCTCATCTGACAGCCCTTGTTCCTTTAAGAAGCTTCTCAATTTTCTTTTGGTAAAGAAACCTAAGCCTTGCTTATATAGATGGCTATAATCGTGCAAGTCTTCCATCTGTTCGGTTACTTGTCTTAGATTTCCCTCCGCTGCTTGCAAAGCTATCTGCCTTTTCTCCGAGTTAGGCTCTTCCTCTACTGCTGTTCTTGCTGTTTGTACCTCTTGTTGTAACTTGGCTTTTTTAGCCTTTAAGCGTTCCATTTCCTCATAGGAAAGTCCATCATCGTTAGGAAGCTGTTTTCCTTGCAATCCCATTTGCCATATCTTTGCTATGATAGGAAAATCTTTTGCAGTCTGTGTGCCGCTAATGTCGCCGAAACTGTGCTGATTGAATTCAAGTTTCTGCTTCAAGGCTGTAAGCGATGTTTCTGGGTCTTTATCGCTCATCTTACCACCATACTTAGCCATAGGATTGAATGTCGTTTTTGTAGTATCCCAACCTATTATACGCTCGTGTCCATCTTTGTCTGTCTTTACAATCGGTTTTTCAGTTCTCACTGTAGGTGCGCTGTTACGGATTGCGTCAGCTTCTTCTTTTTGCGCAATCTCTCCGTCGTCTTTTGACGTTCCTGTAAATATATTCGCCCCCATAGAACTATCAGTTTTTGGTGCTTTATACATATATGTCTGTATAGGCACTTTCTTTTCATAAACATCACCAGGTCCACTTGTTTCAGACAAAACTTGTGTTATCGCGTCCTTGCCTATTTTTGCAAGTTCTGACTTCCGTTTATCTGCTATTTCTTTTCCTTTTGGTGTTAATTCATACCTTTCATCTCTTCCAGTACCTTTTTTTACTACAACCTTCACCTTTGCCATCACTTTACTCCTTTAACGCCGATTACGTTCCACATAGCATATCTTAATGCGGGCAATAAGTCTGGATGATATGCACTGTCGTCTACTTCGTTGTACACTTCACCTTTACTACCTCGCTTTCTTATCGTCGATTTCATTTCTGTTTCCAGCTTACTTCCCTTCATTACAAGTAGGTCGCCCGTTCTGAACTTGTCATTTAAGCGGTCAAACATAAAACCTTTGTCCGTTTTGTGCGCGTTCTGTATCGCAAGGTTTAGCTTCTTTCTTTCCTGCGTTTCCTCGTCTATATACTGAACGTGTACATTCATATTCAAGTAATCTGTCAAATGCTGGTCGTTATCATCAGCATCAAACCAAATCCTCTTGTTCGCTTCTTTTTTGTTCATTGTCGGGAAGTAGTCAAAAGCATTGTACCAAGCGTGTTCAATTTTCTCACTCAACATCTCTAGCTGTGATACGCCCTGCGGTACGTCCAGTCTGTTGAACTTTTCCTCACAGAAAACATATCCACGCCCCTCATCATCGTTCCATACGACACCTACTAAGCAGTCATTATCACTTACCCCGTAATCAATGCCAAACAAAATCCTTGTAGCTGTTATCGTCGGTAACGCTTCTCTAGCATCATACGCATAGTACGTCGGGTATAGCAACAAATCATCATCATAGCAGAACTCTCCCAGATACTCACGGCGTGCAAAACTGCTATCCCACGTCAGCCCCTGCTCTTTCAGTTTCTGTTCAATAAACGCCGCTCGCGCTTCTATGTTCACAGGGTGCGGATTGTTTTTCCACGTCCACGAAAACTTAGGCACTTTCCATTCTATCCAAGCCTTCTCTCCGAACGTTCCCTTAATTCTCGGCGGCGTTCCTGCACAGATAAACATATAATCATCGGCAAAGTCCAACTGCATAGGCGTTAAGACTTCCTTCTGCATATAG
>Ga0326513_10004402_pt1 | contig 10109 bp, 7 predicted proteins | sample 2_2465_0518_D_FD_203654 | JGI IMG/M metagenome (GOLD analysis project Ga0326513, IMG submission 203654) | Bovine rumen microbial communities from UC Davis, California, United States - 2_2465_0518 | ecosystem: Host-associated > Mammals > Digestive system > Stomach > Rumen | place: USA: California...
AGTATCAGCACATAATTCCTCATATCTCTGTAACCTCGATGCCGTTGAAAGCCAGCATCATCTTCTTCTTCAATCTGTATTCGGCATTCTTCCGGGTGATCGGACTCTTCACGTCCACGACCACCTGTTTGCCGGTGGCGGTCTCTATGTACACGAAGTCGGCAACGTAGCACGCAGCCCTCTGGATGCAGTAGCTCTCCCTCTTCTCCTTCGTCTTGAGGCGTACCACCCTCTCTCCGTAGACCGCAGGGATGACCTCGAAGGATACCTGGCGGCGCAGGTTGCTGATCTCCCCGTTCTTCTCAAGCTGACGCAGATAGAGCCAGTAGCTGGCTTCCTTCTTCGAGTCGAAGGTGATCCCTTCCACCTCGGTCTTCTTGTTCAGGTACTTGTTCGGTCTCATTGTATGGTTATGGTTATCGGTTCGCCCTTCTTCCAGGCAGGCATCAGGTACTTGTCCATGAGCTTGTAATAGGTCGCCTGCGATGCGGTCACCTGGCCCTTCTTGGAGTTGATGCCCGGCGCTATGCAGCCAAGCAGTTCCGTGGCGAAGTTCGCAGGGTGTATGCGGATTCCGGAAAAACCCTTCACGTTCTGGAGTTCCGGCACGAGACCGCCATACTTCTTCGCCCAGGGACGGTACCGGAACTTCGGAGATACGGATAGCACGACCTTGTACGTCCCCTTCGGGATGGCGGTCTCCCCGTAGACCTTAGTGCTTTGGATCTTTTCCAAAGGCCATGAGTCCTTCATCCCCCTGTCGGTGTCCTCGATAGCGTCGCAGACATAGAGCGTACCGGCATAGATACGCCCGATGCAATAGGTCTTGCAGTTGTAGATCCGTTTAAGAGTCAGATACATCTTCAGTTTCGGCTTCCTGGATCATCCGTTTCTTCCTGTCTCCGTACATCTTGAGCAGCACGTTGATAGGAGTATAGTTCGCTCCGATGTCAGGGGAATCAGAATGCGCCTCGTACCACTTCTTTCCCTGCCCCTGGACAGGCTTCCGGAGTGGGCATCCGAGGTTGACACACATCAGCAGCTCCGCGCTGGTAGCCTCACTCTTGAGTGCGATGTTGTCCTGGAGGACAGACTCGATACGGGCATCCTTATCGTTGATGAGTGCGATGTACTTGTCCTCCTGCTCCTGCATTTGGTCGACCAGCTTGCTCATCGCGTCGATACGGGTGTCCCCGGCTTCTGCCTCCGCCTTGGTAGCCTCGGCTGCTGCCTTCCGTTTATTGGATCTCCAATGCAGGATCTCCACAATGCCGCCACCTCCTACGGCTCCTGCGAGCGGCATCAGGATTTGCATTATCAAATCATTCATCGCTATCTTCCTCCTTTACTTCTTTCCTATTGGCTTTCCACTTGTCCCACAGATTGAGTATTCTGTCAATCACCCTGTCTGCGGCCTCGCTTGTCGGCTTGATGTCGTTCCATATCACTCCGAGGACTCCGATTGCTCCGAGCCAATGGAGGTGGACTATGAGCGTAACCATTCCGACCAGAGCGAGGGCGAATATTACTATTTTGAGTACGTCTTTCATGTTATTCGACTATTTGAAAATACGTTCCTATGAGTGATGCTATCGGGAAGTACAGAGGGTTGCCCGAATCCCTTATGCAGAGATAGAGTATTCCGTTCTCGGTGTAGTATTTCCCGTTGTAGGATGTCATCCCGGACTGCCATTCAAACGGATGCTCACGGCTTCCGTCCGCTTCCTGGCTTTCCTCGGAGACGTTGGCCCAGAGTGCAGGCGTGTCCTTCGGGTTCCAAGTGCTTTGCGAGGTGTGGGCCTGTACGCACTTGTAGAGCGATGCCTGATACCATACCCTGTCACCGACTGCGTAGGCTTTCTCGGTTTCCCAGAGAGGGAACAGAGCCGGGACTTTCTTCGCTTCATCGTCAGTCAGTTCTGCGACCTGCGCCTGTGCAAGTTCCTTGAGTTGGCTAACGATATCGTCTGCGCTCGGTACGTCCTTGACGTAGGTCTCGACCTCCGGCTCGGTGTAGTCCTCGTACTCAGCATCGGTCATACCTTCCAACGTGGCAATTTGCTCACGCCAGAGCTGCCTCTTGGCGAGGATGTCCGGGTCGTCCACAGGGTAGCCTTCCATCGTCTTGATGACCTCTGCCTGTGTATTGTATAACTGCTCCTTCAATTCCTGAATCCTCTGGAGCCGGGATATTGTGTTCTCTGCCATATATTATGAGTTATTGATTTGCTTCCAAAGATTCGTAGTACCTGATATATAGCCGGCATATATTTGGCCGTTATTCCCAAGTTTGAGTTGGCCGTTATATTGGGCATACGTCTCCGATGTGCATTTCGGGTACATCACATTGTAGCGCACTTCCAGCGTTGACGATTTAGGCACCTGGTCTCCGTTTGGCATTTCAAAGCAACTCCCCCTGTAAGAGCCGGGCGTAAACAGGAGGACGAATCCGCAGCTCTTTATCCACGCATCCGAAAGAACAGCATCAATGCTGCCTGTAAGGACAAAACGAAGGAGTCCCGGATAAGCGGTTGTCAAGTCAAGCAAAGGTGTAATGAGCGTGTAGGTTCCGGGGCCCAGCGTCAGCGGAGAACCTTCGCTTGCCGTTCCAACCGGCGTCCCGTTGGAGTCATAGACATTAGCATTGCTTGTTCCAACCATACTGCCGATTCCTTTGAGAGCCAAACTGCCGGAATTGATTACCAGCTTCGCTCCTCGCTTAATCTTCGACGTGGTATAATCCGCATTTGAAATATCCGAACCGTTATAAGGTATGACATAATCACCGCTTGTGCTTGATGTAAATGCAAACGAATTGGCTGATTTCACTACGTTCAGGCCGCTTGGATTAAATGTATCGTTCAGGTTGTACGCCTTCCGTCCAAAGGTGAGGACATCTGACTTGTTGGGGACAATATCGTCTGGGTATAATGAGAATATGGCTGCCGCCTCATCGTCATCAGGGACGTAGTTCATTACCCCCAAATACGCGATATTCTTCGAACCGGCTATGCCGCGTACTGTCACTTTATCGATGGTTGAAATATCTGGTATCTTGGAGGTGTCGTATGATTGCGTGCCTATGAGTTTACCTGCGGCGTATTGAGTTACCAACCCGGTCTTGAAATTGAATCCTACGATATGAAGGCCCGCATTAGATACGCCGGAGAGTAGCCGTTGTCTTGCGTTGGTCGTGCCGTTCACACGGCTCATTATGGCTGGGGACCCCCAGTTCATCCCGATTGAGATATAATCGCCGGAGGCTGTGTCCTCAAGCGTAAAGCAATCGCTATTCATCGACCCGTCAGTATTACTAATCACGGCTGGAATACCAAAGACTATCGCAATCTCGTCTGTCTCTCTTGGGTCAAGGTTCGGGAAGTCTGCGACGTTATATTCGCCCATCACAACACCGAGAAAGGTGCTGCCTGTGTTCGCCCCATAGAAAGCCGTAGGCACCCTCTTGTCGAGCGTTCCCACCAGTTTGGTCACGGCATCCTGGCTCATCACCGCATCGGTAGCCGTTCCGGTGCTCTGGACTATCGCCACAGTTCCGACACCGTCGCCGTTCCGGACATAGATCTTGGCCGTTGTTCCGTCCGTCTTGGTTATCGTGATCTCGTTTGTTCCGCCAGGCGTGGTGGATTCAACAGTCTGCACAACCGAGGCAATTCCGACACCATCGGCACCGGCAGCTCCGCTTGCACCTGCGGCACCCTGCGGACCGGTCTCTCCCTTGAGGTTGGAAAATACCAGATTCAGGATCTTATTTGTGATTGAGGCCTGGGCAGAGGGTGTCCCGGTGTTTGCATCGACGCTTACCGTTGCCCCGGTGATACCAGGATCTCCGGTATCACCTTTGTCTCCCTTGTCGCCTTTCGCTCCGGTCTCACCGGTATCACCCTTATCGCCTTTCGGGATGGTGAAGTCGAACACGGCGGCAGAGCTGGAGCCTCTATTGGTCACGGCGGCCTGGCTGCCTGCCTCCCCGGTGGCGACGGTTCCGACCGCGATGGTGGCGGCGTTTCCGGTTGCACCCTTCTCTCCACGGATGGATGCCCTGGCGGTGGTGTAGACATAGTCGTTATCAACATAGCCCACGCCATAGACGTAGTAGGAATTGACCAGAATGTCTCCCACTATCACATCATCCACGCCTGCCTGCGTGAGCACGGCTGACTTACTAACACGGTATGAAGGCAGGAAGTCTCCCACCTGCGTGGTGTAGGCAGTCGGAGTGCTGGCGATCTCCAGCCACTTGCCGCCCCTCTCACCAGCAGGGCCTGTGGCACCGGTTTCTCCGGTTGCGCCGGTTGCGCCGGTCTCACCCTTGAGGTTGTGGAAGGCAAGGGTCAGGACCTTGTTCGCGATGCTGGCCTCGACGGAAGGGATGCCGGTATTCGCGTCGACGGAGACGGAAGCTGACGTGATTCCCGGATCGCCGGTGTCTCCCTTGTCGCCTTTGTCACCCTTGTCACCTTTAGGCCCCTGCTCACCGGTCTCACCCTGGAGGCCGGTTTCACCCTGCGGACCTTGAGGGCCTGTCAGTCCGGTATCGCCTTTATCTCCCTTGTCTCCCTTGTCACCCTTCGGACCCTGGGAGCCTGTGTCGCCTTTCGGACCGGTTGCGCCGGTTTCTCCGGTGTCGCCTTTCTCGCCCTTGAGCGATGCCAGCCACTGCGATTCCGTCCCGACATATCCCTCTCTCACGGCAACCTCATAGGCGGAATATCCCTGCGGTCCGCGAGGTCCTCCGTGGAGGGATTCAAGCCATTCTTCCTCGGTTCCCTCGAAGCCGTTATCCACCGCCACTTCATAGGCGGACTTTCCGTCAACTCCGTCCTCTCCCTGCGGTCCCCTCGGTCCCGGGGTCATACTGACCTCCGTGGCAACCAGCTCGACGGATTCCAGGCTGATGCAGCCATCATCTGTCCCGGCTTCCTGCCAGGTGTGCGGCACAAGAGTGACCGCATACTTGACATCGACGGTTATCATCCCGTCCTCGCCTCCGTTCTCGACCAGTTTGGCGTTGTATAGCCCTGGGTAGCGCTGGTCCTTGCCGTGCCAGGTCCAGGTGATCTCATTCCCGTCCACCTCGATTTCGTCAGCCGGGATCTCGATTGTTTCGAGCTGCCCGACCATAAAGAGCTGAAACACCCTGCCGGTCAGGTCATACGGCTCGGTGGTAGTCTCATCCACCCTCACCTCAAAGGGCCAGGTGAATGTGTAGTCGTTTCCTATGCGTCTGCGATTCTCCATATCTGTATAATCCTTTCTTCTTTTAGCTGAAAAAGGCCGGATTGGTGGGTAATACCGCTCCGGCCCTTCTTACTGTTATCCGGTCGTGTAGGAACACTGTACCGTAGCCGATACCGTATGCCCGTTCGTGTCGGTGCCGGTGATCGTGAAGCTCCACGAATGATCCACCGAAGAGGATGCACTTGTCACGAACGAGAATCCGATCCGTTCGCTGGCCGGGTAGAACTGCGCAAACAGGATCACGTTGTCCGGATCTGACTTGGTCACGCTGATCGTCGAGGTGTCGATGTCGACAGGGACGCACTCGATATACTTGTTACCAACTCCCATGGAGGTGAACACCGCAGTGCTCGGCATATCGAAGTAGCCTCCGACCACTCCCTCCGTCACGGTCAGCTCAAGTTCTTCGTACCTCGTGTTGTCGAGGGTCGAAGTGGCCCTGATGACGATGGTATCATCCACCTGCGCGTTCTCGTTCGGAGTCACATAGAAGTTATCTCCGTCCAGGCTGGTGGAGCAGATGCTCGCGCCCGTAACCACGGTCCAGTTGACCGATACGACAGGATCTGTGATATATCCGGATGTCACGCCGATGGAAGGATAAGGCTCTCCGACTATCTCGTAGGAGAGGGCTGCTTGCGTCAGCGTTACGGTTGCCGTCGCTCCATGCGTGCCCGTGATGGTGATGGTGCCGGTCCTCGCGGTGGATGACGTGTTCGGTGAGGTTGGAGAGATCTTGATATATTGCGGAGCGGTTCCGCTTGTCGTATCGCCGTAGCTCCTGCACCACGATGGCATCGTGAGAGACCACGAATCGTTACCGCCAATTTGGATTGTTTCGCCTATATTGTCCCACTTATTTGTAGAATAGGTATCGTATGCGAAGGACAGGCTGTCCGGACTGACGGATAGCGTGTACGTCTGCTCCTGCGTCAGGGTAACGTTTTCCGTATGGTCTGCCGCTCCCATCGTATAGACTCCCGACTGGGAGACGTACCCGGTAGCAGCGACCTGCCAGGTGATGGACGTACCGGCAGGACAGGAATACGATGTCCTCTGGACGCTATTGATTGTAACAGTGGCGTTGGAAGGTGTCGGTACGATCGTGAACGTGTAGTTGGTCGCCGACTGAGCCGCCTGTGAAGCCGTGATTGTGAAGTCCGTGCCGTCCACGTCGATAATGAACGAACCGGTCCTTTGGGAGCTGCCCGTATTGGCCGGTGCCTGGAGTTCGATGGTGGAGGTGTTCCCTCCGTCTCCTGTCTGGTTGCACCAGGTCGGAGATGATTGGATCTCCCACTCCGTGAACGTTCCGGTGATGGTGAGATACGCGGTGGAACCGGCAGGGTCGAAGGCCACGCTCGTAGGACTGATGCTGACCGCCGTAGCCGTAGACTGATAGACATAGCAGGTCGAGGCGGAGCCTGTCGTAGGAGTACAGGTGATCGTCGCCGTCCTGGATGCCGTGGTGCTGGTGTTGCTCCCCACCGTGACCGTGATGTTCGTGGCGGTTCCGGTTCCGGAGGAAGGGGAGACCGTACACCAGGACTGATTCGAGGTCAGACGCCATCCGATATTATCGGAGTCGGTCACGCTGATGGTATAGACGTTCCCGACAGGTCCCACGTTCAGGGATGACGTGATGCTCACCGAACCGGCACCAGCCTGCGTGAGCGTCAGGGTGCCCATGCTCGTGGAGCCCTTGTATACGGTGAGTATCGCGGTCCTCGCGGTGGATTTGATGTTCACGCCGTAGGATGCGTGGACGGTGGCAGGGCCCGTGCCGGTGTATGACTGGCTGCCGTTGACGGTGCACCATGTGGAGTTGCTCGATATAGTCCACTGCTGGGATGCTCCGCACGTTAGGGTGACAGCCACGGAGCCGTTGTCCTCGGACACGTTCGCCGTGGTAGGGGAGAAGGCGAACACGCCGGTCTCCTGGTTGATCTGCACCGGCATCCCTGCGATCGTGAAGGATGACGACCGTGCGGCGCCGGAGTTCTCGCTGAGGGTGAAGTAGATCGTGGCCGTTCCGCTTCCGCTCGTGCGGCTGAAGGTTATCCATGAGCTGTCGTATCCGGACACGCTCCATAACGTGGAATTGACCTGCGAGATGGAGATGTAATGCTCTGACGTGTCGTCCGCTCTCACATAGAATGATGTCGGGGCCACGGCGGTGGACATGTCGGACACGGCGTCAGCCGCTCCCAGAGGCGTCGTAGTCACCGATGTAACCTGCAAGGATGCGGCAGGAAGCGAGAGCATGCTGACGTCGACCTCGTCGTTCAGCATATCGAAGGTCCATTCCTCGGTCTGGAACATCATGTTGTTCGTCCTCAGGAAGAGAGGAAGCCAGTTCGTCTCGACGTTCAGCTTGCCCTGGAGCCGGAGTCTCGGCATGGCGCACGAGAAGGCGTAGTCCTTCGCGATGAATTCACCGTAAGGCAGCGCAGGCATGGCCGTAGACGACCAGTTACCTCCCGGCGTAGGCGTGCAGGTATTGTCGATGAATCCCTTGCCGTAGTTCTGGGAATAAGAATCCGCGAAGGAAGAGGTGATGTCCCCGAATATGCCCCTCGCGGAGTTGTTCAGCACGAGGGTGGTGGACATACCCTCGTATGCCACCTTCGCCGCCAGCGTCGCACTGTGGACGCACACGATGGAGTCGTCCGCACGGAAACTTATCCGGAGCTGGCTGGATGAACCCAGTGCAAGGATCGTCTTGATGAGTGCGGTCAGTGGGATGTCCACGGTCACCGTGGTGCAGTCGGCGGAGTTTCCGCTTGATGCCGCTCCCAGCTCGGTGGTATAATAGAAGTACTTGTTATCCTCGGCTTCCTTCCACTGCGGCACTCCGCGCAGGGTGTCGTTCGTATACCAGTAGTGGCCCTGCGTATTTGTGCCGAGCTTCGTTCCGAAGGCTTCTATGCCTATCTTGATGTCGTGCGCGTCCCACATGTCCGTCTGCCTTGCCCTCACGGTGAGGACCAAGTCGGCGGTGTTGCCGTCGGAGCCTCCGGACATGGTGGCCGGAAGGTTCACCATCTGGCTGATCTGGTTGGATATCCCCGTCGGTATCTCGAAATAGCCTCCGTCGGTGGAGTGGTGCGACGCATCGCCGATTTCCGACCATCCGATCCCGGTGACCATGTTCGGGTCGTCAAGGTAGTTCTGGTGCGGATGGTTCTCGCAGGTCACTCCCACCCTGTTCTTGGCTGGCTGGATCTCCATTCGCAGCTGACCCACCGGCCAGCAGTTGGAGTCGGCCATCGAAGTTATGTCGACGATGTCGTAGGAGTTGCCCGATGTATCACGGACATAGGTCGAGTAGGAGCGGTCGTTCACGTCCGTTTCCCTGATGATCAGCCAGGAGCCGTCCACCTGCTGGATGGTGGCGTGGAGGGACGTCAGGAGGGCCTGCAATACGTCATAGCAGGATTCGCCAGCCATGTGGTCGAGGTTGACGGAGGTGCTCGTCAGGAGTGTCGATGCCGTTGTCGCGCTCCTTGTGGCGGTGTTGATGAAGTTGATGGGGAATGAGAGTCCGGTGTATCCCAGGAGGGTGGAGAGGATGGAATAGAGGGAAGTCCTTCCCATGGCAGGGAAGTTGTGCAGCTTCAGTTCCCCAAGTCCGTCCGTGGCGGTCACGATGACGTCATACGGCGGATCTATCCACGGAGCTGAATAGAGTTCCGGTGTGATGTATCCCTTCCATACGGATGAGTTGTTCACGAGGACGTCCACCTGGAAGAGGTATGGATCGGTGCTGTAGAGGTCCGCGTATTCGTCCTCCACGATGCACTCCGCAGGGAGTTCGAGCGACATGCCGTGGATGCAGTCGTTAGCCTCCATTCGTAACACAGGAGCGCCACCGACTCTTCTGAGGGTAGCGCTTCCGGAATAGCCGTTCTGTTTTATATCCACCTCAACGGTCTTGCCGTTGCAGGATCGGATTTGGAAATAGTACTTGGTGTTGTATGCCATGTCTAAGTCGTGTAAGAGTTCCTGTTGTGTTCGTTGTTCAGCACAGCCACGAGCTGGGAGCCGTTAGCGGTGAGCGTGCCGGTGACCTTGACCTCCATCTCCCTTCCGAAGGATGAAGGGTTGGAAGCGTTGGACGTGTAGGCTGAGGAAGCCACGCTGGTGGAATATCCTCCGCCACTGCCGACGTTCTTGACCGCTGCGTTCATCCCGGCCTTCGCTAAGGCTCCCACCGCGATAAGTGCTGCACCAGCGGCTATGGCTGCGTAAGGGTTGGTTATGGATTTCTGGAACGCATCGGAGGCGAATCCAGTGGCCATTACCAGTTCACCTATCTGGATACAGGCTTCAGCGAGAGGGGAGAGGAGGGCGCGGAGTAGTGTTCCTCCGTCAAATTCCTCCAATCCAGCCAGACAGTCGGCAAGGTACTGGATGGAGTTGGAGATTCCATCTACGATAGCAGCGGATATCGCCTCGTTCGCCCTCTCGGTGGCGTCCGCCATTCCCTGGAGGAATTCGTAGTACTGCTTCTGCTCTGATGTCAGTTCCGGCATCTTCCAGCCAACAAGACCGTTCGATGCTTCTGCCTGCTTCTGAGCCAGAGGCGATGTCACGGTAGCCGTAGGAACCTCGATGCGCGTCATAACGTTAGCGGCATCGTCCCTCTCCTTTTTCAGTTCCTTGTATTTGTCAATGAGGCCCTTAATCCTTTCGTCCTCGACGCCGTAGGTGGCAACGATGTTCTCAAGGGATGAACGGTACGCCTGGAGCGCGACATCCTCGTCACTGAGTTCAGATCCGAACGTCTTGTTGACGTTTACGGCTCCCTCGACGGAGGAATAGAGACCGGCGATGGCTTCGGCAAGATG
>Ga0326513_10004404_pt1 | contig 10108 bp, 7 predicted proteins | sample 2_2465_0518_D_FD_203654 | JGI IMG/M metagenome (GOLD analysis project Ga0326513, IMG submission 203654) | Bovine rumen microbial communities from UC Davis, California, United States - 2_2465_0518 | ecosystem: Host-associated > Mammals > Digestive system > Stomach > Rumen | place: USA: California...
GGTCATCTGCAGATACCTTCCCGACGATCGTTCTCAGCGGGACAGCGTAGCGCTTGTCCTGATTGTATTCGCTGCCGTACTGATACAGGATATAGGTCGTCCCGCCCTTTTTCTTGGTGATGATCTTACCCTTGATCTCAGGGATTTTTACTGTGGTGTGAACTTCCTTGATAATTAACACTCTATAGAGGGATGATAAAGAGAGAATAAGAAAAACCTTGGATTTAAGCCGAAAATCGGCATTATAGTTGTGGAAATATGGGGTATATGGTAGAATATAAATGCGTTAATTAACTCTCGACAGGAGGAACCATGTATCTCGATTTCAGAGTCGAGATCCCGCAGCAGAAAAGCGGGATCTCCAAGAAAAAAATCAAGGGAACGACATATATTTATTACGAACATGGTCGGAAATATTACGCGGACAGGCAGTATACTGTGCCGCAGTGTACAACGATCGGAAAGGCGTGCGAAGATGATCCGGCCATGATGATCCCGAATGGGAATTACCTGAAATTCTTTCCGGACGCGGAGCTTCCTGAGGAACTCCCAGCCTCCACAAGAAGCGGCTGCCTTAAGATTGGCGCGTACCTTGTAATCAAAAAGGTGATGAAGTATTACCGGCTTGATGAAAAGATCGGGGAGATCATCGGAAAAGACGCGGGCCTGTTCCTGGATCTTGCCGCATATTCGATCGTAACGGAGAATAATGCTGCACAATACTATCCCGACTATGCCTACAACCATCCCTTGTTTACAACAGGAATGAAGGTATACAGCGATTCGAAAGTATCAAGCTTTCTTAGAGACATCAGCCGCAGTGACAGCATAAAGTTCCAGAATGACTGGAATAAGTCGAGAGACCATCGTGAGAAGATATACATCTCTTACGACTCGACGAACAAGCACTGCCAGGCCGGTGATATAGAGATCGCCGAGTATGGCCACGAGAAGGATAAGCAAAACAAGCCAGTCTTTAACTATGCGATCGCTTATGACAGGAATAACCGGCTGCCGTTGTTTTATGAGGCATATCCGGGAAGCATCAATGACGTGTCCCAGCTCCAGATCATGCTGGACAAGGCGGCGGCCTATGGGTACAAAAATGCCGGGTTCATTCTTGACAGGGGATATTTCAGTGAGTCAAATATAAGGTTCATGGACCGTAACGGATTCGAGTTCATCCTGATGGTGAAGGGATGCCGGGAACTGGTCAGTTCGCTGATCCTCAGGCACAGGGGTGAGTTTGAAGATGAATGGGAAAACGCCATTCCTTATTACGATGTAAACGGCATGACGGCAAAGGCACGTCTGTTTAAGACGGACGAAAAGGAACGGTATTTCCATATTTATTACAGCGATTACAGGAAGGCGAAAGAAAGGGCGAGACTGCAGCTCCTGATCAGGGAGCAGAAGGAATTGCTGGAAAGCCTGAAAGGGACGGCGCAGGAGAAGACGAGCGGCTGGAAGTCTCCGTATTTTGACCTGATCTACCATACAGAAAAAGAAACAGGGAAAAAGACCCTGCAGTTCATCAGGGAAAGACAGGATGTGATCTCGAGGGAGATAAAGCTGTGCGGGTACTTCTGCATCATCACGTCGGCGGACATGAAGGCGGAGGCGGCGCTCGACCTGTACAAGAGCCGTGACTGTTCCGAGAAACTGTTCCGCGGCGACAAGTCATATCTTGGTGAGAAAAGCATGAGGGTTTACCAAGACGAGCCTGTTCACAGCAAGATCTTTATCGAGTTTGTTGCCCTGATCGTACGCAATAAGATATATACCTGCCTGAAGGACCGGATGAAGGAACTTCACAAAAAGAAGAACTACATGACAGTCCCGGCGGCACTGAAGGAACTGGACAAGATCGAACTGATCAGGCAGGCTGACGGAGTATACCGCCTGGACCACGCGGTGACGGCGACGCAGAAAGATATCCTGCTGGCATTCAACCTGACGGCAGCAAGCGTGAAGAAGGAAGCAGGAGAACTCGGAAAGCAGCTGAGTGCTCTTACGAACTGACAGGGGGTGAACGAAATGGCGAGGAAAGCACTGGATATCGGGATCAGGCTGGAACGGCAGGAAAAGAAGATACTGAAGCTGAGACAGGAACTGGAAGAAGCGCAGGACCTGTATGAGAAACTCCTGGAGGAGAAGGCGGAAGCCGACAGGGAGAAACTGTTCGAGGCCTATAAGAAAAGCAAGCGGAGCCTGGATGAGATCGTAGATTTTATGAAGGGCAAGGCAGATATATGACGGATATGCTACGGAAAAATGAAGCGACAAAAAGTGCTGGCGGAATCGCACTGGTGCGGAAGAAAAGCTGAATTTTGGGTGTAGAGAGTTAATTATAGAAGAAGTTCACATTATAGATTACGACCGATCTTAAAACCGGCTCGCTCAGGGGGCGCAGCTGGTTTCAGGACCGGCCATTGATTTTTTGGCAGACGGTTTTGGGACTGGCCATTGGTTTTGGGCAGACGGTCTCCGGGCCGGCCTGCTGCAGAAAGGGGAACGATATGCAGCTGACTAAGGAATTATCGGATAATTACACGACAATCCTTAAGGAAGAGCTTGTGGCGGCAATGGGATGTACTGAGCCGATTGCTATTGCTTACGCTGCTGCAAAAGCTTACAAAGAGTTGGGAGAGATGCCGGAGCACATCCGGATCACCTGTTCAGGAAATATCATCAAGAACGTAAAGGGCGTCACCGTGCCTAATTCCGGGGGACAAAAGGGAATTGAGACGGCAGCGGTCCTGGGCGTTGTGGGCGGCAATGCGGAGAAGATGCTGGAAGTCATTGCCGAGGCGGATGATGAAGCCCGAGAGAAGACAAGAGAGCTCGTTAAGGCGGGCATCTGCGACGTGGCGCTGGCCGAGAATGTGCCGAACCTTTACATAAAGGCGGAGATGTGGACGAACGACCACAAGGCTTCCGTCACGATCGAGGAGCACCACACAGATATCACGGAGATCGAGAAGGACGGGCAGACGGTATACTTTGCCGAGAAGACCATAGGTCCCAAGGATGACAGTGAGGGGCCCAAGGGCGACCGGACGAAGATGACGCTGCGCGGCATTATCGAATACGCTGACACGGTGAATCTGTCGGAAGTGGAGGAAGTGCTTGAGAGGCAGGTCTCCTGTAACACGGCGATCTCCCAGGAGGGTCTGGACAATCCCTGGGGCGCCAGAGTAGGCAAGACAATGCTTGAGAACTGGAGTGACGACGTAAAGTGCGTCGCCTGCGCGCGCGCGGCGGCGGGCTCCGACGCCCGTATGAGCGGATGTCCCATGCCGGTCATCATCAATTCCGGCAGCGGTAACCAGGGGATCACAGTCACGATGCCTGTTGTCACCTATGCGGAGCGCTGGCACCTGTCCAAGGAGAAGATGTACAGATGTCTTCTGGTCTCGAACCTGGTATCCATCTACATCAAGCACTATATCGGATCGCTGTCCGCGTTCTGCGGCGCTGTAAGCGCGGCCTGCGGAGCAGGTGCCGGGATCACATATATGTCCGGCGGCTCCTATGAGCAGATCGGCGGAACGATCACAAATACGCTCGGAAATGTCGGCGGTATCGTCTGTGATGGTGCCAAGCCCAGCTGCGCCGCCAAAATAGCGTCGTCCGTACATGCAGCCCTTCTCGCGCATTACATGAGCACCAGCCAGAAGGAGTTCCTGGGCGGTGAAGGTTTTGTCGAGAGTGATGTCGAAAAGACGATCAAAAACATGGGCTACATCGGCAAGGTCGGCATGAAGGAGACGGATAAGGAGATCCTCAATGTCATGATCGACAAGGTAGATGTGGATTCGTGCCTGTGATCCGGCGGAAAGCATTTCGCTGCTTCAGGCGGCCGCACGCGGCGAAGGGGTTCGCTGAACGTGTTTTGAATATTCAAATATTGTAAAGAGGGAAATGAATTATGAAAAAAGAGAGTTTTACAAGTAGTCTGCCTTTTAAACTGCTGGTCGCACTGGCAATAGGCATCGGCGTCGGTCTCGCCCTGAGCGCCATGGACGGATCTGCACTGACAACTGCTCTGCTCAACATCATCGTAACAGTGAAGTTTATCGTCAGCCAGTTCATCAATTTCTGCGTGCCGCTGATCATCATCGGCTTTATCGCGCCTTCGATCACAAGGCTCGGCAACAACGCGTCCCGTATGCTGATCGTTGCGCTCTGCATCGCCTACATATCTTCCATCGGTGCAGCTCTGTTCGCAACGGGAGCGGGCTTCACTATTTTGCCCTTTATGAATATCAGCCCTGAGGTAGACGGCCTCAAAGAACTGCCGCCCGTCGTATTCGAGCTGACGATCCCGCAGATCATGCCCGTCATGTCTGCGCTGTTCTTCTCCGTGCTGGTAGGCCTCAGCGCAGCTTGGAACCAGAGCAAGACCATCACCAAGATCCTGGAAGAGTTCCAGCAGATCGTTCTGAGCATCGTCACAAAGTTCGTCATTCCGGTCCTTCCGATCCTGATCGGCTGCACATTCTGCACGCTTGCTTATGAGGGAACCATCACAAAGCAGCTTCCGATCTTCCTGATCATCATCGTGATCGTCATGGTCGGCCACTACATCTGGCTGGCTCTGCTGTACGGCATCGCAGGCGCTTATTCCGGAAGAAATCCGATGAACGTCCTCAAGAACTACGGCCCTGCTTACATGACCGCTGTAGGAACCATGTCCAGTGCCGCTACTCTGTCTGTTGCTCTTGAGTGCGCCAAGAAGTCCGAGCCCACGCTCCGCGACGACCTGGTAAGCTTCGGCATTCCGCTGTTTGCGAACATCCATCTGTGCGGATCCGTTATGACTGAGACTTTCTTCGTCATGGCAGTTTCCAAGATGCTCTACGGCGAGTTCCCGTCCCTGGGCAAGATGATCCTGTTCTGCCTGCTGCTCGGCGTCTTCGCCATCGGCGCGCCCGGCGTTCCCGGCGGAACTGTTATGGCTTCCCTGGGCCTGATCACCGGCGTTCTCGGCTTCGACGAGACCGGAACGGCTCTGATGCTGACCATCTTCGCGCTGCAGGATTCCTTCGGAACGGCCTGCAACGTCACCGGCGATGGCGCGCTGACGCTGTTCCTTACCGGCTATGCGGAGAAGCATGGCATTAAGGAGGCGAAGCTGGGAGATGTATTAGGGTAAGCTGGATTCTCTGACTTGATTGATGCGGAGGCCTATGTGCCTCCTTTAAGTTAAGTCATCGACGGCCGGAGGGCCGGAGGGTCCTTTATGTAGGATCTAGGAGGTGACAGCAGGCCGGGCCTGCTGTCACCTTTTGAAATTTATCACACCTTCGGCAGCTTCGCGCGGTAGAGGGCGAGCTCTTCGTCGGTGGGGATGTAGTCGGTCATCAGGCCGTCATGGAATTTCTCGTAAGCGACCATATCGAAGTAACCTGTGCCGGTGAGGCCGAAGACGATGTTCTTGGCTTCGCCGGTCTCTTTGCACTTGAGGGCCTCATCGATGGCGACGCGGATCGCGTGGGAGCTCTCGGGAGCGGGAAGGATGCCTTCGACGCGGGCGAACATCTCAGCTGCCTCGAAGACCTCGGTCTGCTTGACGGAAACCGCTTCCATCAGGCCGTCCTCATAGAGCTGGGAGAGAACGGGGCTCATGCCGTGGTAGCGGAGGCCGCCTGCGTGGTTGGGAGCGGGGATGAAGTCGCTGCCCAGGGTGTACATCTTGGCGAGCGGGCAGACCATGCCGGTGTCGCAGAAGTCGTACGCATAGACGCCGCGTGTGAGGCTGGGGCAGGATGCCGGCTCAACTGCGATGATCTGGTAGTCAGCTTCGCCGCGGAGCTTCTCGCCCATGAAGGGAGCGATGAGGCCGCCGAGGTTGGAGCCGCCGCCTGCGCAGCCGATGATCATGTCGGGCTTTACGCCGTATTTGTCGAGAGCTGCTTTGGTCTCAAGGCCGATGACGGACTGGTGCAGGAGGACCTGGTTGAGGACGGAGCCGAGCACGTAGCGGTATCCGGGATTGGTCACAGCGACTTCGACAGCTTCGGAGATCGCGCAGCCGAGGGAGCCGGTGGTTCCGGGGTGCTCGGCGAGGATCTTGCGGCCGACCTGTGTGGTGTCGGACGGGGAAGGTGTGACGGAAGCGCCGTAGACGCGCATTACTTCGCGGCGGAAAGGCTTCTGCTCGTAGCTGACCTTTACCATGTATACCTTGCAGTCCAGGTCAAAATAGGAGCAAGCCATGGACAGCGCTGTGCCCCACTGGCCTGCGCCGGTCTCGGTGGTGACGCCTTTGAGGCCTTGCTTTTTTGCATAATATGCCTGAGGGACAGCGGAGTTGAGCTTGTGGCTGCCGCTGGTGTTGTTGCCCTCGAACTTGTAATAGATGTGTGCCGGGGTCTGGAGCTTCTCCTCGAGGCAGTAAGCGCGGACCAGCGGTGAAGGGCGGTACATCTTGTAGAAGCTCTGGATCTCCTCGGGGATCGGGATGTAGGGATTCTCGTTGTCAAGCTCCTGTGCCACGAGCTCCTCGCAGAAAACGCCGCTGAGCTCCTCAGCGGTCATGGGCTGGAGGGTTCCGGGGTTGAGCAGGGGAGCGGGCTTGTTCTTCATGTCAGCCCTTACGTTGTACCATTGTGAAGGGATCTCGTTCTCGGAGAGGTAGATCTTGTAGGGAATCTTGGTGGTTTCGTTGTTTGCCATTGTTTTGCTCCTTTCGCATTGGATCTGTGGGGCGCCTGCGGCTCTTTCGGCCGGCGCCTCGGGTTTAGTATGCTTGGGAAAGGGGCTTGGTGGCTTGTGTAATGAGCCGTGTCGGTAGGTTCGCGGCATTTAGTCGCTCATTGCAATGAGCCCTGCCGCCAGGTTCGCATCCATTGCTGCGAACTGTCGCGGCGTTCGCCGTATGTGTCCAATCCGCCTGTCAGCCGATCGTGAGCGAGCTCCCATCGGCTTCCATCCGTCTTGTCCACGCATGTCTCATTGCTAACGCGCAAAAGACCCTGTCCCAGTGTTAATTGCTGGGACAGGGTCTGATAATTCGATCCTGCGGTGCCACCCGGCTTGACGTGATACCACGCCCACTTAACGCATACTGACATATGCTGACCTTGTTTACGAAGTGTCTGCTCCGTCTCACATACTCGCGGATGATCGTGTCACGCCGGTTTCTGCTCGCCCTCAGAAGTCCATTCGATCCTCGTGCTTCGCTGCAATCCCACCACCTGCAGCTCTCTGTGGAAACATTGAAAGAACCTACTCACTCTTCTTCAACGGTTTAGTACTTTATATCATTAAAATGGATAGGTGTCAATGATTTTTTGGTGACAGGTCCCCGGCCTGCTGCCACCTCTCCCCACAGCCACATAAAAATGATAGAATAAGAATATCGAACTGCAGACAGGTTTCAGGACAGGAGGCCATTATGTTTGGTAAGAAAATATACCGTTCTGATATGATCAACTGCGCATTGTGTTATAATGCGCCATGTACCGGCATCTGTGGGAAGATCGATCCCGCCGCGCTCCTGCGGAGCGTGTGGTTTGACAATGAGAAGACCGCGGCTGCATCCCTGCCGGATGAAAATCCGTGTATGCAATGTCCGGCGCCGTGTGAAGCTGCTTGTGTGCGCCCACAGCAAGTGCCCGTTCGGAAGCTGATCACACGGCTGTACGAGGAAGTTAAGCCGAATCTGGAGGTCGCTGCGCCGAAGAATGAGGACAGGCTGCGGACAGAGATGTGCGGGATCCCGCTCGAGAATCCCTTCCTGCTCTCATCGTCTGTCGTGGCCAGCACCTACGATATGTGCGCCAGGGCCTTTGAGGCGGGCTGGGCAGGCGCCGCCTTCAAGACGATCTGCTCTATGGATATTCATGAGGCCTCGCCCCGCTTCTCGGCGATCACCGGCGACAACGGCAGCATCATCGGCTTCAAGAACGTGGAACAGCTCTCTGACCACAGCGTCGAGGAGAATATGGAGATCTTCCGCCGCCTGAAGGCCAAATACCCCACCAAGTTCATTCTGGCGTCCATCATGGGCGAGAATGACGCGGACTGGGAGCGCCTGGCGCGCCTGTGCGAGGAAAACGGCGCGGATGCCATCGAGCTGAACTTTTCCTGCCCCAATATGGCGGAGGGAGGCCTCGGCTCGGACATCGGACAGGTTCCCGAACTGGTCGAGAGATTTACGGCGGCGGCCCGCCGGGGTGCCAAAATACCGATCCTCGCCAAGCTCACCCCCAACGTCGCGAAGATGAGCCCCGCCGCGGAAGCGGCTCTGCGCGGAGGCGCAAACGGGATCGCGGCGATCAACACGATCAAGAGCATCATCGGGGTCAATCCCCACACTTATGTCTCTTCGCCGGCGGTACACGGAATGTCCGCAGTGGGCGGATACAGCGGCAATGCCGTGAAGCCCATCGCGCTGCGCTTTATCGCGGAGATGGGGCACAATCCGGCTTTGAAAGATATGCATTTGAGCGCCATGGGCGGCGTGGAGAGCTGGTCGGACGCTCTGGAATACCTTATGATGGGCGCGGGCAGCATCCAGGTCACGACGGCGGTCATGCAGTACGGCTACCGCATCATCGACGACCTGAAGTCCGGCATGAACCTGTATCTCACGGAGAAGGGGCTGGACAGAGTAGCGCAGATAAAGGGCGTAGCCCTGGATTCTGTGAGTGATACGACGGACGTTCTGGAAAGAGACACGATCGTTTATCCCAGGTTCAATGCGAAGAAGTGCATCGGCTGCGGGCGCTGCGTGATCTCCTGCGCGGACGGCGGCCATCAGGCGATCAGCCTCACGCAGGACCGCAAGCCCAGAATGGACGCGAAGAAGTGCGTGGGATGCCATCTGTGCGTTCTCGTATGTCCCCAGAGGGCGATCACTTCTAGCGGCAAGAGGGTGGTCAAAAAGAATTAATGGAAAGCTCAAGCAGAGTGCTCAAGAAGAATTAACGGGAAGCTGAAGAAGACGATGTCTACGATGCTCCTCTTCGGCGCAGTGGTCTGCCTCGCCGTAGCGGGGACCGGCTTTATCTTTACGCCGCAGATCCTGCGCTTTATGGAAGTGCCGCAGGAGATCTTTGACATCACGGTGATCTACATGCGGATCACTTTCCTGGGCGCGCCCTTTACTTTCTTCTACAATGCGATCGCGGCGGGAATGAAGAGCGTGGGTGACTCCAAGACACCGCTGAAGTTCCTGATGTTTTCGGCGATCCTCAATGCGGCCCTGGATCTGGTCTTCCTGGGAATGCTGGGATTCGGCATCGTGTGCAGCGCGGTCACAACGGTCGTCGCAGAGGCAGTCTCTGCGGGGCTGGCGGCCTATTATATGGCGACCAGGGAGCCTGCGCTGAGCCCCTTCGGGAGCCGGTGGAGGATCGACGGCGATATTTTGGCAAGTATTCTCAAGTACGGGCTGCCCAGCATGCTGCAGCAGACGATCCAGCCGGTGTGCAAGGTCCTGATCCAGGGGCAGGTAAACGCGCTGGGCGTCAGCACCATTGCGGCCTACAATGCGGTGACGAGGGTGGACGATTTTGCGTGCATTCCTGAACAGGGAATTGGCGCATCGATCTCGACCTATGTGGCGCAGAACCGGGGTGCGGGGCGGAAAGATAGGCTCCGGGCCGGCTACCGGGCAGGCGTCGTGCTGGGGCTGATGTACTTTGTGGTCATCTGCTCTGTATCGCTGCTGCTCCGGCGGACGATCGTGAGTATGTTCGTGACGGGCGACGGCGCGGAGGAGGTCGTGCGGCTGGGCAGCGAGTACCTGGGCGTGATGGCGTTCTTCTACCTGATGCCGGCGCTGACCAACTGCATCCAGGGCTTCTTCCGCGGCATGGGCAAAATATTTACTACCGTGATCTTCACCTTCACGCAGGCCTCGATCCGCACGATCAGCACGATGATCCTCGCGCCCCGCATGGGCATTGTGGGCATCGCCTACTCGTGCCTGATCGGCTGGGTGATCATGTATATCTTTGAGAGCATTTATTACTTCTATACTTGCAAAAAGCTGGGGCTTCCCCGGGAGGAGGAACAGAATTGAGCGCTTCATTTGATCAAAATATAGTCAGCGGCAGGAAAGTCATCGATTTCCACACGCATCCCTACAGGAAGC
>Ga0326513_10004405_pt1 | contig 10106 bp, 22 predicted proteins | sample 2_2465_0518_D_FD_203654 | JGI IMG/M metagenome (GOLD analysis project Ga0326513, IMG submission 203654) | Bovine rumen microbial communities from UC Davis, California, United States - 2_2465_0518 | ecosystem: Host-associated > Mammals > Digestive system > Stomach > Rumen | place: USA...
TGGGTTCCTTCGGCAACTCCTCTTCCACCCTGTGCCACGGGGAGGCGGTGGGCGCATCGTCAAGCCATTCGCAAAAATCCATCAACGAATAATCACGGTCATACTGGCAAGACTTCATGTCCCGCTTGCAATCATGGCAATCAGCACCAAGCCCGTGTGCGGCTCTCAACGCCTGTCTGTCAATCAGTTCGCTCATTCCTGCACCTCCTTAATCCCATTCAAAGTGTTCGCACGGTCTTATGTTCTTGCCTTTTCGATGCTCGCAAACAGGCTTTGTTTCCCATGTCCAATGCCGACAATGCCAGCAAGTCAGCGGTTCACGCCCATGCCTGTCCTCGCAATCATCGCCTTTTACCTTGCAATCTCTGCACGGAAATACATTCCTTGGTCGGTCATAGTAAGCGCATTTGCTCATTCCTGCACCTCCATCTTCCGCATATCGGCCCCGCACCGTGGGCAGTAGCTTGATGTTTCCCATGACATATACTTGCATTGTGAGCATCCCCACCGCATTGGTTCCGCTCCGTCTATCAGTTCCCACTCGCCCCGCTTCGGCAACTGCGTGTTGGCCTTATCGAGAGCAATCTCCAAATTGATGATGTCTGCTTCAAGGTTCGTCTTTTCGTTTTCAATGGAATCAATCTGTTTTTCAAGGGCCTCTATCGCATCGGCGGCATCCTTGAACAGACAGCAATCAAACTCATTGTGCCAGCGCCCTGCTTCGCATTCGTTACAGTCCTGACATATCCCTACGTGCCGCAACGCCTGCACCAGCTTGCTATAGTCCTGCATCATCTCCCTACCTCCGTCTCGTTGATGAAGTCCAGCTCATACTGCTCCTCTTCTTCCTTCGTGAGCCGCCGGGAGTAGCTGATGAGGTTGTGATACACCCGTGTGCCGTACTGGCTCCCGTAGTACACATTCATCAGCCCCTCCTTAGGCTGGCATCCGGGGCCAGCGCCCCGGAGCCGCATACCGTACAGATACTCTCTCATCTGATGCCTTCCACCTCTATGAGCGTCTCATCGTCCCGGCTGTTAAGCCCGATCAGGTAGTCCTCATAAAACTGAGCCTTGGCGAGATCCTGCTCTGCGCTTGCGCCCTCTTTCTTCCCGGCACGGAAGCGGTACTTGAAGGAATTGCAACGGCAGAACCCTTTCACATCTTCGACCCCGAACAGGGCCTCCATGACCTCGATGCACTCATGAGGGCCATCGTAGTGGCTCGGATGATTTACGCTTTCCATCACGCCACCTCCCCGATGAAGTACCTCACCACGCTCCGCTTCTCGCCGTCAGCGCTGATGATGTCCTCCCGTTGCTTCGTCACGGAGTAGCCCAGCGCTTTGATATCACAGATTCGGCGAGTCGGGGACAGGATGCCCAAACGATAGACCGCATCGTAGTTGGTGATGCTACCGTTCTCAGCGGCGAAGTCGAGCATCTTCTGCACCTGATTGCCGACCATCACCCTTCCTCCTTCATCAGCTCATTGACCAGCGCAACGGCCCCCTCCATGCGGTATGCGAGGCTGAAGCAATCCGTGTCGAGATCGCTCTCGCACTCAGCCGCCTTCTCAGCAAAGCCCTTCACCGTCTTGTAGAACGCCGACAAAATCTCTTCTTTCCCGATATACATTACTTACTTTCCTCCTTCTCGATTTTTGTGATGATGTCATACACGGCCTTGCACAGGCCATAAATCACTTGGTCTTGCCAGATCTCATTGCTTTCGCCGATTTGGCACATGGCATCGTATGCCCTCGCCTTGTCTTCCTTGAGCTTCTCTTTCAGCGGGATGTCCATTCCTTTCCGCTCCTCCTCCTTCTCGTTGTGTTTCTCGATCAGGTCAGCGGCCTCCAGCATGAGGGAGCGCTCCATCTCCCGGATGTCATGCCGTGCCGCATAGCTCCTGAGTAGTGCCACCAAGTCCATCACGCACCCCCTTGCACGATCATCCGCACCTTTTCACGGGGGACGCACACGGGCTTACCGTTGGCGAAGGAAGCGTTGGGGATCTTAATCCACGCCCCGCCGAACAGGAAGATGCTCCCTTGCGGCGCTCTGAACACCGCCCGGTCACCCCACTCAAATGTCACCTCATACTCGACCACCGGGGCCTTCTTCAAATCAGCCGTTGTTGCCATCTATGTCATCGCTCCTTTCATCTGTGTCATTCTGTAGATTCATGACCAACTTGGGCCTTTCCCTAATGGCGTTGCACAGCGGCCCCACCACGAATATCCGTATCAGTACTGCCACCAGACAGGCTCTTAGGACGAACTCTTGCATTAAGTCTTGCCTCCCTTGTGTAATTCGGCGTGTAGCGGAAGGTTCCGTAGCCGTCATACCCGTAGTTCTTGATGAAGTTCTGCCTTGCTGTCTCCAGCGAGGCCTCATAGTCTCTGTCGCTCTTGTAGAACGGACAGGCGGTCATCTTGCAATCCTCATAGATCGTAGCGATGCAGAAGTCACCGCCCACGTTCCTCTTCCAGAAGTGGCACGGGGCCACCGTCTTATCACTCATTTTTTCCACCTCCTCATGGGTCAGGTTCGTAGAGTGGGCACTTGATGACATGGTAGCTGGGGGTCGGGCAGTAGGACGAGGCCACAACCGTCTCCTCTGCCTCCCAGCCGGGGACAGGCTCAAAGTTGGCGCTCCACGGGCACTCCTTCACGGCCCTTTGGCATGACCAGCACAGAGTCTGACGGGCCTTGGTACTGCGGTCTCTGTACCCGGCTTGCTCCCGCATCTGTCGGTACTGCTCCCGGCGGCGAACAGCCATCTCATACTTCCGCTCCTCGGAGAGGTTGGCCCACCATTTGCTACGATATACCTTCTTCCGCTCCTTGACGGTCTTACTCGCCATCGCCCTCTCCTATCTGGAACCAGCTCTGCCCGGTGATCATCTGAAGCACCTCAGGCACGATCCCGGTCAGCACCCGCTCCTCCTTGGCTTCCTTGCTGTGAGAGTCCCACGCCCTCATGAACTGGCCCCGCACCACATCCGGGTTGTCGCTGTTGACCACGTTGGCGTACCCCATCCGCTTAAGCATCTCCCACACCTCCGGGGGGCAATGGAACTTCGCTTCGTACTCCAGCCCGGACGGTCTCTTCTTCACAGGCTCACCGAACCGCACAACCACCACTTCCGTGGCCCCGATTCGCCGGGTCTGAGTTCCGTAGTTCCTGATGACCTCGCTGGCGATGCCCCACGCTTCGTCTGCGGTCAGCCGTTTCGGGCTGGTCATGCGGGTGGCGTAGTCCCGGATCTCGGCGATGGAGGGCGGGAACGGAGAGGTGGCAACGCTGGCCTTGATAGCGGCCTTGGCGTGGTCGAAGGGGATGTCCTCCAGCATCTCAGCCCAAGCAACCACCATGTCCGGGCTGGCGTTTCGGAAGGCGGTGTCCCGTGGGAACAGGGAAGCTATCACCGCAAACAGCTGGACTACTTCTGATTTCTTCATTCTTCCTCCTTAAACATCGTGTACATATTCCTGAGGTTGTCCTTACCGTCAGCGCTCTGTACTTCATCATCCCATCGCTCTTGGTTCAGCCACGTTGCCGGGTGCGGGATGAACTGACCGCCGTCCTTCTGCCATTGGGCCGATGCCTTGACCTCTCCGAGCGCCCTCATGATGTTCTCAAACGAGGTCTTTGTGAGCGCCTTGGCGAACTTCTTCCGGGCATCGCCCTTCCCTGTCTTCCTCGGATAAGCCCTCCAGAAGGTGTCAAAGGGATCTTCGATAACCACACCGCTCACCTCCGGGTGAGCAAGAGTATTCTTTACTTCACTTATCTTATCTTTACTTATATTTACTTTACTTATATTGGGGCAACCATCTGGCAACCGCTCGGCAACCATTTGGCAACCAGCCTCCTCAAGTCTCGGCTCACTCCTCATTGTGTACGCACCGTTGTCCTTTAGGTCGAGCATGGCGTACTCTCTTTGGAATACCGTTGGGGAATATCTGTCCTTCCTTAGGGCGTTCGCCATTCTCCAATGCTTGATGACGATGACCCCGTTCTCAAACTGGTAGATGTACCGATTTGACAGGAGTGCTTCCAGATCCCCGGTGCTTGCATGGGCCTTGAACATACAGATGGCAACCTGATTGCAAAAGCCGTCATCGTCTGCCGCCATACTGAGATGGAGGTACAAAGCCTGTGCGCTTGCGCTTAATGACATGAAGTGGTCATCGTCCGTGACCTTCTTTGTCAGCATCCGTCTGTCTCCCATCACTTCACCTCCGTGCTGGTGTCAATCAGGCGCTGGAGCCTGTCAACGGCCTTCTCAAAGGAACTCAGGGCCTCCTTCAATGTCATGTCATCGTTCTTTACCACGTTGCGCTCCTGCATCCTCAGATACGCCCTGACGGCCTGAGAGATGGTGGCGTGGTAACTGAGGTAGTCCTTGATGGGCTTGCCTTGCTTGTCCGTTTTTCCCGTCATGCGAATGAGCAGGAACTGGCTCTCGTCTGCATCTATGTAGTAGTCCTTATCAATGTGGATCATTCTTTCTCCTCCGTGCGTCTTCGCACACTTCGTACCTGAGTATGTTTCCGATTAGCCAGCCAGATGTCGCTTGCTTGCAGAAGATGATGCGGAAGTCATAATGCACCGACCACCACAAGAGGGATCCGAGGAAGGAAGCCACGGTCAGCTTGCTTCGGTACTGGCCCTTTTGCAGAGCCTCCCAGCTTGCCTTCTCGACCAGTAAGTAGGTCTTCGTCCCGGCCTCCAGCAATCGCTCCATCTCACGCTGGAACCGCTCCCGTTCCGATGTGAAGCACGTTGCCAGTTCATCGAAGCTCATCTTCCGCTCAATAGCGACAGGGAGACGGACGGTGGTTCCATCAGAGGCTGTGTACTCGACCATGTAGTCAGCCGAGTCGAGCGCCTCCCGGCGGTACGGATGCCCCAGCGAGTCGAGCCGTTGCTGGAGCGCCTCCGTGTCCTGCTCTCTGGTATCCACAAGGATGACCATAGAGTCCACCGCCCGTTGAATCTCTCTATCGGCCCCCATCAGAACGGAATGTCATCGTTGGAGATGGTAGCGAACTCGTCAGCGTTCAGCGTCTGAGCCGTATCCCCAACCTCGCTCTCCCGGAGATAGGAGATGTAGTGCCGAGTCTCGCCCGTGGTCTTGTCGGTGAAGTGGCTCACATGGCAGATGACACACGCCCCGGCAAGCTCTTCCAGCTGGTAGTCCTCGCCCTCCTCAACGCCACAGGCACAGGCGAACTCGTTGATCTTGTTCTCCTTGTAGTGGCCCTCGGAGTCCTGACGGAACCGCTTCTTGAGGGTCTGCCCCTTGCATTCGTTGGTCTCCACATCCTCACGGACTTTGAACTCAAACTCAATGTAGGCCTCGCCGTCTTCGTTGGCCTTCTCCAAGGCGCTGATGACCCGGCACTCATAGTCCCCGGCGGGGAACAGCTTGGCACGGTACTTGGGCTTGCTTGCTTTGCCGTAAAAACTCATTATTTTTCCTCCCATTTTTCTTTGTAGATTTCAAAAAGCTTATTGGTCTTGAGAAACTCATAGAAGATCATGATGTACGGCTCTATCGGCGCTGTGTCGGCCCGGAGGTACTGCTCCTGATAGTTGTATTTGCCGTCATGGATCAGGTAGACGAACTTGTTGGCCTCCGGGCAGAGTCTGAAGTAGGCCGGGTGCTGGGTTGACCTCTGGTACTTTCCGTACTCATACCGCTGGACACGCTTGGTATCGTAGATCGTCCCGGCCCGGATGTAGTCAGCCACGCCGACCAGATTCCATTCCAAGCCGCTCACCAACAGGGTCTTCTCCATTCGCACCTGAGGGGTAGCCCCGTCAAGAAGCTTGCCGAACTCGGTAGCAAACGGGTCTTCCGACTCACCGCCGCTGATGACCTTCGTGACCTCATCCTCAAAGCGCCGCCCCTCCTGCATGGCTGGCGTGTCAGGCTCCGGGTTCCTATTCAGCACCCACAGGAAGCGGTCATAGGCATTGTCCGGGGACTCGCTGTCCGTGGCGTACATGTAGGAGGCCAACAGGCTGTGCGTGATTCTAAGCTTTGACATAGGCGCTCACCGTCTTGTCCCACTTCAGCCCCAGCTCCTTCACCTTGGTCTGGAGCTTGCCACTCAGCTCTGCCTTGCTGGTCAGGGCGTGGTTGAGGTTGCCCAGCTTCGCCACAGCCGCCGTTGCGGACTCAGCGTCCTTGATGGCTCCGATGATGGCAGACCCCTGTGCGAGAGTCTCATCGTAGATCATCTTCATGGAGCCGAACTCGGCCTGTTCCTTGGCGATGTTCGCACGGGCCTTGTCGAAGAGGTCGGACAGGAACTTGTTGGGCGTTCCCGCCGCCAGCTCCGGGATCTCAATCTCGCCCCGGATGCCGTAGCACCCCTTGCCAAAGGACTCCTCGGTCGGGCTGAAGTTGATGATCCGCTTCTTGCCCCGGATGGAGATCGTGCCGCCAAGGTCGGCGGGAGTCCACACGATGTCCTTCACGGAGCCTTCGCAGGACAGCCGGGTCATGACCGTGTCACCCTTCTGGACTTCCGTGGTGTGGAAGATGATGACCACGTTCTTGCCATCGTTCCGAAGCTGGGCCGTGAGCCGCAGGAACTCAGACTTGATGACCCCGAACATCGCCCTACCGTCCCGTGCCGCCTTCTGATCGTTGGCCCGTGCCCACGGTTGCATCAGCTGGACGAGAGAGCCGCCCGTGTCAAGGATGATGGTCTCGCACTCCTTGTACTCATCCGACTCAAGGTCAGCGAGGAACTCATCGTAGCTGTCCTCCTCTGCCGTCAGCTGGCGATGCTCTGCCCGGACTCTGGCGATGCCCTTGTCAAAGTCGATCAGGAGAGGCTTGGGTGCGGACAGGGCCAATGTGGTCTTCCCTACCCCCGGAGGGCCAGCCAACACGATGGTGAAGGCCTTGTCATTGAATTTCAGTTCTGTGTTCTTTTTGATAGCCATGCTTCCTTATACCTCCTCATTGATGTCGATTTTTCGTATGTCGAAGACCCGCTCAAGGATCTTCCGATAGTCCTCTGCGATGCCGTCAAGAGCGCTGTTGTACTCATTCGCCACAGCACCAAGGCAATCGTTGCAGATGCCGTAGAACTCCAAATGCCTGTTTTTGTACGGGCTTTCCAGATAGTGGCAGAACTTGCATTCGAAAAGCTCCGTGTAGTCATGACAGCCGCATGAGCAACGGAACTCAAGGTTCCCAAGGCCGTCCGAGTGACAAAACTCATAGAACTCACCCGGCTCATACTCTGCCCCGCAATAGTCACAGCGGTAAGCGTCAGGTGTCTGCATTGAGCGCCGCCTCCTCGCTGGCTTGCCACTTGGTAAACACATCGGTCACCTTCGTGGTCTTCATAAACTCCCGCATCTGGTGGTTCTCCTTGGCGTACCCGGCGAGGGCCGCTACCAGATACTCATCGTGCTGTCTCCAGCCCTCCCGCTCAGCCATCATATCGTGACGGGCCTTCTCAATGCGCTCCTTCCTGTCCGTCTCCGCTCGATACTGGCGCTCGTCAAGGGCCTTATTGATCCAGCGGCAAGCTTGGAAGAACAGGATGACCGCACACACTCCGAGGATGACCGCACCGATGATGGACGAAGCCAAGCGGCAGATGTGGTCGGAGTACTCCAGAGTCACGGTGTTCATGCTTCCTCCTCAAATGCCATCTTCTTCACCTTGCCGAGCGTCTGCATCACATCATTGCTATCATGGCTGTCGGTCATCGCCCGTGCGATCTTGACCACCGCCGTCTCAAAGGCTTCCTTCAGCAGTTCCTTCTCGCTCAACAGGCTCTTGCCACACTTCCAGCACCACCGGGCATCCTTGTTGGGGGCTATCGTGCCGCAGTACACGCACCGCCGTCCCGGTTCCGGGGCTACCGTCTCCTCAGTAGTAGTGGGTTCCTCTGTCGGCTCTTCCCGGTTCAGCGTGATCGTGAAGCCGTTGCCCTTGCATCCTTGGTTGTTCCTGCTGAAGTCGATGTACCCCTTCTCCTTCAGCCGCTCCATGCCGCCCGTCACGCTGTTGTAACTAAGCCCGTACTCCAGCATGATCTCGTTCTTGCGGATGGTCACCGTGTCTTCCTGTCCTGCCTTCTCCCGGAATATCCTCAGGAGGTTTGCGTCCTCCAGCCGCTGGTTCTTCGCTCCGATTCCTCTCATGTGCTTTGTTATTCCTCCTTACTTAATAGTTGTGATATTCTCAACTCTTGGCGTAAAAAAATATACGCTGATGTCCGACATCGGAATCTCAAGAAAGTCGCACACGCTGAAAATCTCCTTCTGCGTGAACATGTATCGGCCTTTCAACTTCTTGGACAACTGCCCTTCCGAAAGCTGAATGTGCCGAGCGACATCCCCTTGAGTGAACCCCTTTTCACGGATCCTTCCGAGCAACTTACTGTAGTCAAACCTCACTCAGTATCGACCTCCTTCCTCATGGTTTGTTTCGGTTCCCTCAACCATCGACCTTAGTATACTCCCATAGTTGAGATTTGTCAACACTTATTTTGAGAATTTCTTAACTTTCTTGAAAATTACTATTGATTTTTCTCAACCAACCGATTATAATATAAGGCGAAAGGAGGGATCAAAGATGAGTGCAGAACTGGTACCATTCTCTGAGCGGCTCAAACGCCTACTTTATGAAAGGAACATCACCGCCGCAGAGCTTTCAAGGAAGACGAACATTAGCAAAGCTTCCATTAGCCATTATCTGAAAGGCGATTGGAAAGCCAAGCAGGATGCTGTTTATAAAATCGCAACTGCTTGCGATTGTAGCGAGGTTTGGCTGATGGGCGCTGATGTGCCTATGGAAAGCGGTGTCGCAGAACGGAAGACGGCTGAACAGCACCGAACCGAACTGCTGGAGTCATTGCGTGAGAAACAGAGGATGCTCCTGTCTGCAACTTCTGATCTCGATGATGATGATATAGACATTCTGATTCAGCTTGCCAAGAAGATCAACAAGGAGTACGGGGTTGACTAACTGTCCCATAAACGGCCCTAAATTTTAAGGAAACCGTGCTATGATAAGGGCAGGAGGTGAGGCTCAACGATGTGTGAATATTTAGTGAAGCCTGATGTTTTTGTGAACGTAGTCCCGCTTCCGGGGCGGGTGAAGGGGCTGATCAAGGCCGTGCCTGATGGGGAGCTGATACTGATAAACGAGTACCTCTCCGAGAGGGCGAAGCAGGAAGCGCTGGCTCACGAACTTGACCACCTGATGAGAGATGATCTTTTTTCTGATAAGAGTATTGAGGAGGTAGAAAATGGCAAGAGCAAAGAAGCGTGAGGATGGGCGGTACGCCGTGTCCCTGTCGCTGGCTGACGGCAGACGGAAATATTTTTATAGCACCGAGAGCCGCCATGCCGCCGAGGTCAAGAAGGCCGAGTGGGCCAAGCAACACCCCGACCTTGTCGAAGGCGAGACGATAGACAGCAGGATCACCGTTGAGCGCTGGGCGATGAGATGGCTGGAATCCTACAAAGGGAGCCTTGAGCCGTCCTCCAAGCGTTGGTACTGGCAAACCGTCAAGTCTCTCTGCGGGTACACCTTCAAGTCAGGAGTTGCGCTTGGCGGCATGAAGATAACCGAAGTCCGGGCCACCCACCTCTCCGAGATCGTCAACTCTTTTTCCGGGATCAGCAAGGGGGCGATCCAGAACCGCAAGATGGTCATCAGGGGGATTTTTTCCACGGCAGTTGACAATGGCATCATAAGCGTAGACCCCAGCACCAAGCTCCCCAACGTGAAGGGGACATATGAAGGCCACAAGGCCCTGACCCGGCATGAAGCCCAGCTGATCGCCGACAACTACACAGGCCACCGCTTCGGCCTCCCGGCGATGCTCATGATGTGGGCCGGGTTGCGGAAGCAGGAGTGTTTTTCCCTGAGGTGGGATGACATCGACCTGACCGCCGGGGTCATTCACATCAGCCACGCAATGGATGTACGCACGGGCCGTGAGAAGGCCACAAAGACCGATAACTCCGTCAGGGATATTCCTATCTTCGCCGCCATCAAACTGCCGCTCCAGAGGGCCTACAAGGGCCGTAGCGGGGAGTTTGTTTTCCACCGGG
>Ga0326513_10004406_pt1 | contig 10106 bp, 7 predicted proteins | sample 2_2465_0518_D_FD_203654 | JGI IMG/M metagenome (GOLD analysis project Ga0326513, IMG submission 203654) | Bovine rumen microbial communities from UC Davis, California, United States - 2_2465_0518 | ecosystem: Host-associated > Mammals > Digestive system > Stomach > Rumen | place: USA: California...
CGTTCTCGGTCTCCTCGTCTATACCGTACGTAATTTCTACAACGGCAAGGCAGGTTCTGAGCTGATGGGCAAGACTCTCGGCATACTCGCATTCGGTAACGTAGGCCGCAACGTGGCACGCATCGCTAAGGGCTTCGGCATGAACGTATGCGCCTTCGACGCTTACTGTCCTGCTGACGTCATCGAGGCTGCCGGCGTGAAGGCATGCGCTTCACAGGCTGACCTCTTCAAGGAGGCTGACATCGTATCTCTCCACATCCCTGCTACGGCTGAGACAAAGCAGTCAATCAACTACGACCTCTGCAGCACGATGAAGAAGAATGCAATCCTCATCAACACAGCCCGCAAGGAGGTTATCGATGAGGCTGGCCTGCTCAAGCTCCTCGCAGAGCGTGAAGACCTGAAGTACATCACAGACATCAAGCCTGACGCAGATGCAGACTTCGCGAAGTTCGAGGGACGCTACTTCTCAACACCTAAGAAGATGGGTGCTCAGACAGCAGAAGCAAACACCAATGCCGGCCTTGCAGCAGCAAACCAGATTGTAGGCTTCATCAAGGAAGGCATTACAAAGTTCCAGGTAAACAAGTAATATCGCTTTTACATTTTTACATAAAGGCACCGACACTGCATCATCGCCGCGTCGGTGCTTTTTTTGTGTCCGCCCTTGCCTGTTTTCCTTCACGTTAAGTTACTTGCATCATCACGTTAAGTTACTTACATCATCACTTTAAGTTACTTGCATCATCATGTTAAGTTACTTGTATCATCACGTTAAGTTAAGGTGCCAGAGCTCCATTCTGCGTCTATTCCAAGGGACTTTGTGGTGTAGCAATAGGAGGCGACGTGTCCTCACGTCGCAACAGCCAATGATACCGATAATGATGCTGCTGATTGCGACGTGGGGACACATCGCCTCCTAAAGACTTATTAAAACTAACTCGACTAAGCCGGGGACGTGGGCGTCCTCGCTCGCGAAAAATAATGTTCGACCTAATTAATGGATAATTCATGGTAATCTCCCTCCTTCCATTCGTGAAATTCGCATTCGTAGTACCTTTTTTTAGCAGTCCCCCAAAATCACTTTTGCTCAATTTTCGCAGTTTTTTTAGTCAAATGTGATTTTCGTACCTTCAAAAAATCGCGTTATTTCGGAGCGAGGAAGCCCGAGCTCGCGTATAACGCACAAGAGAGCACGAATGCCTAATTCGTTGAGTGATAGTTGCTTAACGTGTTTTGTGCAGAAAAGAGGAAAATGGAGAGGGAAAATCGTTGAGGAGATCGAGGGTAAAAGACCTACTATTAGGGTCTGATCGCATTGCTACAACAAATTGTAGCACGTGCCTCAACGCGTAAAAGACCTACTATTACCTCCCAAAATAGAAGATTCGACATCGCAAAACCAAATTTTCTGTTCCATATTTCCAATTTCTTCAACTTCCACCATTCTAGATTTCATTTTTTACTGGGAAGTTTCAAAAATCACAAATGTCAAAATAATAGCCTAAAATTGGACGATTTGTCTTTTTGGACTTTTTCAAAAAACTATAGGCACCGGGCTTGCCCATGTGCCACATTTTTACAGTATCGGGAAGCTCACTACCCGCTCTCCTTTTCGGAGTCGATAGTATTGACCAGATAAATCTGCAAGCAGAGGTCACGAAATCTGGCATGAAATTGTTCTCACACATGGCAGGCCATGAATATCGGAGCCGATGCCAGAGGATAATATCAAGCGTGTAAAATCGGCTTGCCGATGCCACATTTTTCAAGTATTGGGCAGTCTAATATCCCATCTTCACTCCGTTAAATCAGAGTGTGCCACTTTGAAGCAAACCTATTGTGAGTTTTCTATGGCTAATTCTATCGTAATTAGTTGTACCCAATTCGATAGGATATGATAAAAATACCTCTTTGGCTTGCCAAAATCTGTCTTTTCTATGAAAAAATCATAAAAAAAACAGATAATCGCAATAGATTGCTTCGTTTTGCAATTATTTCATTATCTTTGTAGTCAAAATCTGACAAATCGCAGAAAGAAAAGTATTATTCAATTAAATCAAACATATATTATGGATTATACGAAGGTTAATCAACAACGCATAATTGACTTGTCAGCAGAGGAGGCAAAAAGATTTTTGATGAAACAAGAATCTTTTTGCAATATTAGCTTGCCAAAATATTTCAACTTTCAGAAAATACTTGATACAATCTCAGAGAATTTTGAAAATAAATCATATAGGAAGATTGAAAATTTATGTGGAAGTAAATTAAGACCTCATAATATACCCAATGTCAATTATCAATTCTTTCAAAACAAGGACGGTCTTTTCTCCTGGCGACCATTGCAAATTATAAATCCGGTTATATATAATTATCTAGTAAATGAGATTACTGAAACAAATAATTGGGAACTTTTAGTTAATAGATTTAAGGAATTCAGCAGAAACGACAATATTTGCTGTTATAGTTTACCAGTTTTAGGAAACTCTCCACAAACAAGTACTGCTAATACTGTTCAACTCTGGTGGAATGACATAGAACAGCAATCCATAAAACTTGCATTGGATTATAATTATTTAATGATAACGGACATTTCCGATTGCTATGCTTCTGTGTACACTCACGCTATCGCATGGGCGATGTGTGATGAGGAAAATGCAAAGAATATTCTTTTTGCAAATCAACGAGAGATGCAAAAAGAGGAAAAGGAGAAAATTCTAAAAAGCATACCAGAAATTGCCATAAAACGATTTAATATTGGTGAGGCTATTGATAAAGCAATAAGAGAAATGTCCTATCAACAAACCAATGGAATTCCTCAAGGGAGTGTATTGATGGACTTTATTGCAGAGTTAATACTTGGATACGCAGATTTAAAATTATCAAATGCAATAGAGGAAGAGGGTATCGATGATTATAAGATTCTTCGCTATCGTGATGATTATAGAATCTTTGGAAATACTCAAGAAAATGTTATTAAAATAGCAAAGATTCTAACAGAAGAACTTTCCAAATTAAATTTCAAATTAAACGCGCAAAAGACGGTCCTAACACAAAATATCATATGTGGCGCAATTAAAGCAGATAAAATGTATTACATAACACGTGATTACAAACGGTTGGAAGAATCAGACAATCATTATACGTTACAAAAACATCTTTTACGCATAAACCAATTGGCTTTGAAACATCCTAATTCTGGTTCTTTACAGAAAGCAATGGATAATTTTCTTAAGCGGATATGTGGATGGAATGATCTTGACTTGTTTAAAGAGGCATGTTCTTCCGAAATTTTAATAAGTATAGCCACTAACATCGCATATAATAATCCCAGGGTTTATAAGCAGTATGTTGGAATTGTGGGAAAAATCCTTTCATATGAGACAAATGCATATAGAAAGGAAGAAATAATCAATAAAATATGGCAAAAATTCCAAAAAATGCCGAATGTTGGATATATGGAATTATGGCTCCAAAGACTCACGATAAAGGGTGACAGAAAAAAGATATATTACGAGGATCTCTGTAAGTATGTTGCAGGAGAGGATGTGTCCATTTGGAATTTTGACTGGTTAAATAGCGAATTAAAGAGTATCGTCACAAATGTTTCATTTGTTGATGAAGAGGCAATTTTACAAATGCCTACAGCAATAGAATATAAGGAATTCGAATGTTTCAATAAATATTGAAATACTAACAATAAATATACGGATGAGTATGAGAACATTTTTTTTAGCATTAACTATGTGTTTTGTAGCAAGATGTATTGCACAAGACATCACAACCACTTTTTACTCTCCAAGATGGGTTGAATCAAGTCAGTTCAATGAAAGAGCCGCTTTGTATCAAGTAACGCTTTCCGATTATTTTACTTATGTAACAATCAAAGTACAGCCAACAAAAAATAAAAAAAGACAGAATTATTGGACAAGCAATCAAACTTATATAATTGCGGGTAATGCAAAATTACCTTTACTCGGAGCAAAAGGGGAAGACAATACATATCATAGATGCACATATAGTGACAACTGGGGGTGGAATGATGTTAAAAAAGGGCAAGAGTTATCTTACACACTGATATTTTCTGGCAGAATACCAGAAGGAATTACCAATTTTTCACTTATAGATGAAGCTACTAGTGGAAGAGGATACAGTTTTAGAAACTATACAATAAATAATCCATCTACTCATAGTATAAGAGATGAAGGTTATTGTCGAGAAAACGCGAATCAGAATAATGATGGTATTTGTGGTATCTATGAAGAAATTGGTGGTAATAAATATAGAATTGCTTGTATTAAGGAAAACAGCAAATTCTATCTAATATATCTTGGTTGTAGCGATAGGCTCACTTGGTGGTTTCAGGGTGATTTAAAAGCATATTTAGAGGAAAGTGCAACCCTTGGAGCATTTAAGGCAAAATGGATTATGCAAAATAAGACAAGAGAGGATGATGCATATGTTACTTTTGATGGCAAAGTGATGAAATCATTTCTTCCAAATGGAAATCCAACGGAGAGTACCTATATGAAGATGTACCCAACAGCATCATCAAGTGCAGGTATTGGCGGTGGCTCTACTATAGGTGGGGCAGAATGGACAGGCACGGGTTTCGCTCTTACAAATAATTATATTGTAACTAATTATCACGTAGTAGAAAATGCGAAAAGTATACAAATACAAGGTGTAAATGGCAATTTCAACTCAAAATATAATGCTACAGTAATTGCTACTGACAAGTACAATGATTTAGCCATATTAAAAGTTGGTGGTTGCACAATATCATCATTAGAAATTCCATACTCTGTTAAAACATTTACCTCCGAGGTGGGAGAAGAGGTTTTTGTGCTTGGTTATCCTTTAACATCAACAATGGGAGATGAAATCAAACTGACTACTGGTGTCATTAGTTCAAAAACAGGTTTTCAAGGGGATGTTTCTCAATATCAAATATCTGCTCCCATCCAGCCGGGTAATAGCGGTGGTCCGTTGTTTGATAGTAAAGGTAATATTATAGGTATAGTTTCAGCCAAACATAGAGGAGCTGAGAATGTTGGATATGCCATTAAAGCATCATACTTAAGAAACCTAATGGAGAGTACCACAACAACTAACATTTTACCTCAGAGTAATAAAATATCATCTCTTAATCTCAGTGGAAAGGTTAAAGCAGTAAAGAATTATGTCTATTACATAACTTGCTCAAGTAGTGGCAATGGTACATCCAGCTATAATAGTTCTTATTCAGGAGGGACATCTTACACATCTGGAAAAACTTATAACAATCCAGCTGTTAATAGGAATATGGCTAATAGCCTAAAGGTTATTTCTGTAGTAATTCAAGATAATCAAACTATAATAACTTTTTCTGATAATAATAGGACAAAAGATGGTAATTATTATCAATGGATGAATCTTGATAAGAATGCCTATATTGTGGCTAATGGCCAAAGGTATACCTTACGACGTGCTGAAGGTATTGCCTTGTCTCCAGAGAAGACTTATTTTTCATATGCAGGGGAAACAAAGACCTTTACATTATATTTTCCTGCAATACCAAAGAAAACCACATCTATAGACTTTTTAGAATCATCAGATAGTGAATGGAAATTGTATGGTATCCTATTGAAATAACATTTAAACTTAAATAATATGATTAAATACAGACAGTTTTTATTAGCCCTTCTTACTTGCTTGTCGGCACAGCAAGTCTATTCTCAAAATTTGGATTATGTTTCTGTCGCATTTCAATGTCTTGATAGAAAGGAATATACAAAAGCATTTGATTACATGAAGAAAGGCGCTTTAGAAGGAAATGTCGGAGCACAATGTAATTTAGGCTCTTTTTATGCACAAGGTCTTGGTACCCCCAAAAATATTAGTGCAGCCATAGAGTGGTGGAAAAAAGCAGCAGAACAGGGACATGCTATATCTATGTACTATATTGCCATAAATTATTTGGATGGAAATAATGGCATTCCTGTTGATAAAACTACAGCTTTGTATTGGTTGACTAAATCAAGTGACTATGGTAATACTGAAGCTAAGCTTACACTCGTCGATTTTTATTTAAAAGGTGATGGGATAACAAAAGATATCAGCAAAGCAGTGTTATTGTTAAAGCAAATTATCGAGTCCACAAATTGTCAAAAAGAAACGAAAATAAATGCCGTGTTAAAACTTGCAGCTTTATATCAAGATGAAGAGAGTGTAAGAGACTACACAAAGTCTCATGAATTATGGTTGCAAGCAGCTAAAGCGGGTGATGTGTTAGGAATGTATATGACAGGCATGGATTTTATTCAAGGTCGGGGAGTCGAAAAAAATGTTGAGCAATCTCTCGAGTGGATACAATTAGGAGCTGATATGGGGCACCCTGAATGTCAATTTCAACTTCATCTATATTATAAGTTAGGTATTGGGGTAGAGAAAGACGAGACAAAAGCAAAGGATTTGTTTAATAGAGCATACAAAGGAGGTAGTATAAGAGCCCTTAAGTTTCTTATGGATATGTACGGTGAAAAGTAAATCTTTATGAGGGAATCTCATTGTGTGGTTATGGATACGGTCTTGTAGATACAAAGAATTCTTATCTTGTGAATAATTCGGAACATACTAATGTTTAGTATGAATATGAGAGTTTTGAAGCAGAAAGATCTTAAAGAAAAATAATTTCACAACAATTACTGCAAGACCTACTTCGCGATTAAACACACATAAAATGCTCGATGTGAATGGAAATTTATGGCATTCAATTAAAATATAAAGAGACTATAAAATATGTACGAAAATAGCTTGTGTATCGAAAATTCGTCTTCATGGCCTTATGCCGAAATAATTGTAAATGAACATGGAAGGAAATGGTTGACGATTATCCCATTTCTTTCTAAGTACAAAATATCTTTTATTTAATTCAGCAATTTATTCGTCAAAAATTCCACGAACAATTTAAAATCAATATTCAATGAACACCAAGATTTTATTCTCCGTATTTGTAATAGCAATTAATGTTTTCTCTGTATTAGCACAAGATTCAATGGATGAAACTATTGTTATTAAAGGTATTCCTCTTAAACTTATTTATGTTCAAGGAGGAACATTTATGATGGGTGGCACATCAGAACAGAAAGGTGCAACCGATAAAGAAAAACCTGTTCACAAAGTAACTCTTTCTGATTATAGAATCACTGAAACTGAAATAACCCAAGAATTATGGCAAGCTGTAATGGGGGATAATCCCTCATGCGAGCAAAGAGATACAGACCCTGATTATTTCAATTTCATTCTGTATATCGCCAATGAGTTAATGGATCTAAGAAATTGCCAAAAAAGTATAATTGAACAATTTCTGGAATTCAAAGGAAAAGACACCTCAAAATATCCTGTAAATTGTATTTCGTACAATGATTGTCAATTATTCATTAAAAAACTTAATGAAATTACAGGACAACATTTTAGATTACCAACAGAAGCTCAATGGGAGTATGCAGCACGAGGTGGAAGAAAAAGCAAATCAACACTTTTTAGTGGAAGTGACAAACTTGAAAAAGTAGCTTCTGTAAATTATTATCCATCATATCTATACCCGGTAAAAAGCCATAAACCCAACGAACTTGGTATATATGATATGACAGGAAATGTTATTGAAATCTGCCTTGATTCTCATGGTAAATATTCATCAGATTCACAGACAAATCCTTTATATCAAGACAATTCGAATTATATTGTTCTTCGTGGAGGCATACAATTAGGTGCGAATTCTTCTGATATAGATATGCGTATCTCAAATCGAATGGGATTCCCTTATTTTTGCAAGTCAAACATTATTGGCTTTAGGTTGACGTTATAATGTACAATGGCCAAAATCTTTTTCATTAATAAATAATCATCCTCTCAAGACTGACAACAGAATAAATGTCCTACGGAATATTATTAGTTAGGTATTTGAAGAAAGCGAGACAAATGCAATTAAAGCAAATAAAATACTAACATGAATGTGAGAATTACGAAACAGAAAGATCTAATAGAAAAATGACTTCACAACAACTTCAACAATACCTGCTCCATGAGTACCCACAAGAGAATGCTCGTTGTGAGTGGAAGGAATTTAAGAATCTGAAGAACTCGTTCTGTGGGGACGAGAGGAATGATGTGATTTCATACGTGTCGGCTATCGCCAACATGGAGGGTGGTTTCCTCGTGGTGGGTGTGCATGACAAGACACTGGAGATTGTCGGCACAGATACCTATAACTATGACCGCCAAAAAGCAATACTCCGATTGACGGAACGTTGTACGAACCTGTCGAGCGAAGGGCTGGACATCGAGGAGTATATCACAGATGACACCCAAAAGGTGGTGTGGGTGATTCATATTCCTAAACATCTGCCCAAGCGTCCTGTCTATGCTCACGATAAGGCATGGCAACGGATTGAGGACTCTTTGGTGGAACTGACACTGGAACGATTGAATGCCATCTTAGATGAGCCTTTGTTCACAGATACCGACTGGTCAGCCGTGATTGTGCCTACTGCCACGATTGATGATCTGGATGAGGTGGCCATTGCCAAGGCAAAGGTGATGTTCAAAAAGGTACACAGCCGTATTCCTGCAGCAGAGGTGAATGCGTGGTCAGTAGAGGAGTTTTTGAGTAATGCAGGTGTGATGATAGATGGTGGTATTACTCGTGCAGCTATTATTTTGCTAGGCAAGCCTGTGTCAGTGTTCAAACTCCGTCCTGCCGTAGTGAGGGTGACTTGGTCACTACGTGATGAACATGAAGATGTTGTTGACTATGAACACTTCACGGCTCCATTCATCTTGACAGTTGACCAGATACTTGCCAAAGTGCATAACCTGACGATGCGAGAGATGCCTGGCGGCACGATGTTCCCTGATGTAATGCAGCAATACGATGACTATTCCATGCGCGAAGTTCTTCATAACTGTATCGCCCATCAAGATTATACCTTGCAAGAAAGAATCAATTTGGTAGAGAATCCTGGATTCCTATATTATGCCAATGGTGGCAGCTTTATTCCTGGCTCCCTGCAAAAGGCATTGGCTACACATGGGCCACAGCGTCACTACCGCAATGAGTGTCTTTGTAATGCGATGGTGAACTTCAATATGATTGACATCGTTGGTCGAGGTATCCGCAAGATATTCAATGAGCAGTGGAAACGCCACTTCCCCATGCCTGACTACGAGATTGATGCTGCCAATAAAGAGGTGGCAGTCCGTTTATATGGCAATGCTATCAATGAGAAGTACACTACACTCTTGAAAGAGAAGAAGGATCTGACTTTGGAGGATTGTATATTATTGGATGCCGTTCAGAAAGGACATCGAATCAATGAAACTGATGCCAACAATTTGCTTAGTAGAGGATTAGTTGAAGGTGAATACCCAGACCTTACTATATCGTTGAGCATTGCAAGGCAAACAAAACAAGTTCCGGAGTATACAAGATTGAAAGGGCTTGAAAAGGACAAATTGAAGCAAATGGTTATACAATTCCTGCAAAACTCTGGAAGCGAAGGAGCACGTCGTGAATTTATATATAAATATCTCAAAGATGTGTTACCTTCCAATAAAACAGAAGAGCAGCAATTGCGTATCGTTGGGAGATTGCTGGTAGAGATGAACGAAGAAGGATTAATTGGAAAGGAAGGACTTAGATGGCTTGTAAGATGATGCGATCCGACCAAATTCGCCTAATCCAACCGTCAATCCGACCGTTTTGGCATCATCCGACCGAAATCCGACCGTTTTAATGGTATCCCTTAGTCCATCCGACCGAAAATAGTTTTAAGAACGAGATATAATAATTTAATTATGATATTTGGAAAGAAAATAAAAGAGCTCAGAGAAGAGCGAGGATTGCTGCAACGACAATTGTCTGCGGCATTAGAGATAGATACGCCTATGTATAGTAAAATTGAGCGTGGAGAACGTAAGGCAAAACGTAGTCAGATTCCTATCATGGCCAAACTTTTCAATGTGGAAGAAAAGGAACTGCTTACCATTTGGTTAGCAGATAAGGTTCTTGACACCGTAGAAGATGCAAGTGAAGTGAAGAATGATGCTATCGCCTACGTTCA
>Ga0326513_10004408_pt1 | contig 10104 bp, 13 predicted proteins | sample 2_2465_0518_D_FD_203654 | JGI IMG/M metagenome (GOLD analysis project Ga0326513, IMG submission 203654) | Bovine rumen microbial communities from UC Davis, California, United States - 2_2465_0518 | ecosystem: Host-associated > Mammals > Digestive system > Stomach > Rumen | place: USA...
CCATGTAAGCTGATCTGCTTCGTCCCATGTCATGCCGTCATTCACATCGACAGACTCAACGGAAAACTCCTCGTCTCCGGTGATCGCATGGGCAGTATTGTCCGTAAACCACACCATCCGGACTTTCCCTGTCTCGTCAATCGTGGCATAGCATCCACAGGCTTCCGCAATCCAGGAAAGAATATCCCGGCAAGTATACCCTGTGATTTCTGCCGGTGCAGTAGAGAATGTCCGGTTCATGATGTTCGGAAGCTCGTCACCGGAAAACTTCTGAATGCCAACATACGCACACAGGTTGCTATAGATGGTTGCCAGCGTAACGGGATAGGTAATGCTTGCAGCAAACTTATCTGCAAGCTGGTCAAACAGCATCATCCGGTCATAGGCAGTAAATGCAATAATCTGCACAGATGTCACATTGTTCGGTTTTTCTCCGGAGAAGATGCCAACCTGAACCCATTCTGTCGTTCCGTTGATCTCCACGCCCATCTCAAGCGTGAACTCCCCTGTCCATTGCAGATTGCTCAGTTTAGCAGAATTGATAATGGAAATCTGTAGCTGTTTGCTTACTGCTTTTCCGAACACAAGGTCTGTATCCCCGTTGATGATGTCTGTCAGCGTTGCACCGTTTGTGATATCCACATCAGAATCATCCAGCACAATCCCCTGTCCCAGGAACGTAATCCGTATGTGCTGCGGATTTCCTGCCTTGATGGCACTCCAATACACAGCAGCAGTAACGCCGGAAGGAGTAATCATTCTGTCTTACCCCCTTAGTACTCAATGAATGCAATACGGGTTTCTTTGTAGTACACCACATCGTTCTCGTTGTCGATATGATGAATCTGATATTTTATATCGGGCATATAGAACGTGCCTTCTTTGTAGCTGTTGCTCTCCATGTCATAATATTCAAGGGTAAGCTTCCGCTGGCTGACATCCGTCCATGCACTGCGGAAAAGCAGTATCAGATTCTCAAGAGCAGTGTTCGTAATGATCGGGGTATTAAACTCCACCTTGGTAGCAGTGTGAGCTACCGTAGTCCGGTGCAACACACCCGTCACAGCACGTTTGGCTTCTGTTTCCAACCTCTGTGCCGGAGTAATGTCATACCCTTCTGTTTTTATATACTTCATCGGCAGGATCGTCCCGGCTGAACCTCCGACCTTGATCAGATATCCGTTGTATGCCATCGCTATCAACCTCCTACCATGCTGCCGTACAGGTCAAGACTCTGCCGTGCAATCCGTCCAAGTGCAGCGGATGCACCAAACCGGACAACATTATCTTTCTCAAGAATCCCACGGAGCAGTTCGTTCTGCTGTCTGAGTAGTGCGTTCTGTTCACTGTTTGCTTCCGCAACGCCACGCTGAATGCCTTCGATGATCTGCTCTTGATTGGCGACACCGGTCTTACCGTTGATACTGCCAACGAGTTCTGCTCCGGTTCGGCCTTCATTGGCAATGAAAAGATCACCCTGTGTCGGGAAACCGCCTGTAGCATAAGTCGCTACAGGAATCGCCTTCTTGCCATTTGCAATCGTTGCGTCTCCTTTAACCTTCGTGACAGTGGAACTCTTTGTAGTTCCAATAGTAGGTTTGGCATCAATGATTGCTTCGATCTTGACTTCAAGGTCTGCTTCAGCACTGACAACGATCTTGCTCTTTTTGATCTCGTCATTGATCATGTTTACAAGTTCCTGTGCCTTTGCTTTTGTTGCAGCGTCATTTGAACCAAGACCCTTTGTGATCTCGTTTCCAACATTGATACCGGCAGCTTTTGCTGCTCTGAGAGCTTCAGAAGAACCATATGCATTCGCAATCGCCTTGATAAACTCAAGACGCTGAGAGTTTTCAAAGCTCTTCCAATTGGTAAGCGTAATCAGATCAAATGCACTAATCTTCGTTGTTTCTTTGATTAGCCTTACACCTTCAACGCCAACAGCTTGGATAATGGAGTTAACAAACTCTCCCTTCGCTCTGTTGCCAAGCAGATCCCAACCAGTAATGCCAAACAGATCAGCAGCATCCTTTGTGATCTTATTCACTCTCAGAACACGATCAAGAGTTTCCTGTACAAGTGCTTTGGCTTCCCCTTCATCTTTTCTGAGCTTGTTTTTAAGATCTCTCCGGAAACCTTCACCAACGTGTTCGATAATTGCTCTTGTGTAATCAGAACCGTAAATCTCACGAAGGGCATCAGACCATTCTGCTTTCATCGGTTGCATTGCTTCGTTAAGCTTCTGTTCTGTTGATTTCTGGAAATTGTTTACAAGACTTTCGGCATCTGCACGAAGTTTTGAAGCAATTACAGGCATACCAGCAGCTTCAGCAAGCTCTGCCCTGTACAGAAGGGATTCAACGGCTTCCTGTGTTGCCTTTTCCATGCTTACCTTGTATTCGTTGTAAGCCTTCCTCGTTTCCTCAAGAATTGCCTGTGCGGTTTCCTTTGTCAAACCGGTAAGACCAATTTTCGTTGCAGCCTTGAATTTATTTAATGCCTTGGCAGAATCTGCCTTCTGAACAATGTTTTCAAGATGTTCAAGAAGATCCATGATCTCCTTTTTCTCATTGTTCTTCCAACCGGTACTCATACCACGGTCATAGGCATCAGCGATTTTCTTACCCTGTCCCTCAAAGTAAGCAATCAGAACTTTGTCTGCTTCGGAAATATCGCCCTTTACACCGTTCTGTAATTTTTTTGAAACAGGACTTACAGTAAACAATGTATCAACAAGGTTGCTGCTGGTAGATAGGTAATCTTTCAATTTATCAACAAGATTGTCTGCGTCCTCTTTGAGTTTAGCGAACATTTCAGGCGAATCGTCAATGCCAAGCTGAACCTTGTCAAGGTCATAGCTCAGTTCATGGACAACTTCATTCAACCTGTCCCTTGCAGACTTTGTGTTGTTGATCTCGATTTCAAGCGATTCAATCTGAGCATAAATGTCAAAACTAAACTGTTTCTGAACATACTTCTTAATTTCTTCCGGTGTAAGTGAAGTACTTCCCCATTTAAGCTTTTCAAGTTGGTCTTTCTTGCCGATAAAATACCCAGTAATGCCAACAAACAGTGAAATACCAATACCAACAGCAGCACCAACACCACCGCCGATAATATATCCACCCAAAGCACCGGCAAGGACTCCTGCAACACCTTCGATAATATCCCCAGCGTTCAGTTCTTCTCCGCTTCCGATTTTTGAACCAAAGTCATAACTGAGAATTGCACTGATTGTCAGCACAGAAGCTCCTGTTACAATTTTTCCGATAGATGCAAGCGAACCTTCAAATGCTTTGCTGATTTTCCATCCAAAAATGGCAGTCTTGATCAGAAGTGCAGTTGAAAGAACAACATCAAAATTTTTGCTGATCCACGTAATTGTTTCTCTAATGAACGTTGCAAGATCCCGGATGCCCTTATCGAAATCGGTCATCTCTTTAAACATATTACCGATTTCTTCTGCGGATTGAGTAGCACCACCGCCACCACCGCCACCGCTCTCGGAAGCGATCACGTTCAGTTCATCAAAGTTAGCCAGCAGTTCTTTCATGCCACCGCCACCGCCACCGCCGTTTGCTTTGTTGATGGCATCGCCGTAATCGGAAACCTGTGTGGTAGCCTTCGACCATGTGCTTTTTCCGGTCAGCAGTGAGAACAACTGACTTAACGCATTAAATGCAGTGATTGCTGCACTAGCAAGCGAATTGAGTACGGGAAGTGCAGCCGTAAGAGCCGGAGCAATAGCAGCTCCCATCTGATTCTTCAGTTGTGACCATGTCGAGGACATATTGTCCATCGTGCTTGCGTAGGCATCTCCAATCTGCTTGGAGTACTGATAATAATTGTCCAAGCCTTCCTTTATGCCCTTGAACAAAGCACGAACACCCATGCGGATCATCATAGTGGAAGCAATCCGCATCACTCGGTTCAGCAAACCAAACCTCGGAATGATTTCCTTTAGCCTTCCGCTTGCGGTCTTCATTCCATTGGTGAAGTTCTGCCAGCCTTCCTTCAGCTTTTGGAATTTCGGTGCAGTTTCCTCTGCAATCTGCTCTACTTCCTTGTATCCTTCCTTAAACGGCTCAAGCGTAGAAGGATCTGAAGCAATGGACATCTGATCCCCGTTGTGACGCAGTGCTTCGTTCCTGGCGAGGATCATTGCCCTTCCTTCAGGCGTGTTGTAATCTCTGTACCACTGCGGATTCAATGCCCGTCTTTCTTCCTCAGACCGCATTGTTGCACTGCCAACAGCACTCTCAATCTTCGGCAGAGGTTTCGGGCCATACATCCACGGACGGAAAGCTCCGGCAGGAAGGTTCTTGTATTCCTTCATCACAGAAGCATTTGCCTTGAATGCCTGTGTTTCGCCCCTTAACGCCCTTGTTTCCGCATCAATCTGCTTCTGAACGTTCAGACTCTGAAGGTACTTGTTGGCAGTACCAAGCTTGTTTCCACGGTTTGCAACCTTGTCCATCGCTTCGGACAAGCCTTCCATCTTCATTTGGAGTGCGTCCAGCTTGCCGGTCGGAAGGTCGATGGCATTCTTAACATCCTTTGCAACCTTCTCAATCCCCGAAAACTTGATATTGCTGAATCCCTTCAGCTTCTCAAGCTCCTTATTCAGACGCAGTAAACCGCCGACAGATTTTCCAACCTGACGGGATAAAGCAGACAGGGAGCCGATGAGACTCGACAACCCCTGTGAAGCACTCTCCGCATTTCCGCTAATAGTTAATTCAAGTGTTTCAAGGTTTGCCATGATCATCAACTCCCTGTTTATTATCCGCAGATCTCTTCAACTGATTCAGCCAATTGATCAGTTTCTGTCGTTCATCACGAACCTCTTTCTTCTTCTCTGCTTCGGTCTTCTCAAAGATATCAAGAGGTTTCTCCATATATTTAAGTTGCTTTTTACCGAAAGCGTTTCCAAGAACTGTCTGAAATGCATTGGCAATGTAGATTCCTTCCAGCCAAAGTTCCTCGTTCCTGGCTCTCCGCTTCAGCAAATAGCTTTGGGCATATGCCCTAACCATCCACGGATCCCCGAACCAATACTGCTCCCATGTCATCCCGTATGTAATGTACATGGGGCATAGTTCGTTGAATATATCAGTGTATGAAACTCGTTGTGACGGTGAATCCTCTTCTGTCAGAACTCCACCGTCATCTTGGAGTTTTTTGCCTTATTATCGCTGTTGGTCAGAGCTTCAAACGGGGCAGCGTACAACGCACCCAGCCGTTCAGCCATCCCGGAAGGCATACCGCCAAGATCGTCAAACAGGATCCTGTCAGCCTTCTCACGGGAAACGTTCTTATGATGCATCCGGAAAGCGTAGAAGAACAGTTCCGGAAGCTTCGTCATGGGATACCTTCCGACATCGTCAATGTCGAATCCACGAGCTTCCGCAAACTTTATGGATTCCCGGTTGAATTCCAGCACGTAGTCGATGCCAGCTTCTGCATCATGCAGAGTAATGGGTTTCACCTGTTCATTGATTTCTTTGTTTGCCATTTTCCTTTACCTCCCGTATCGGTTTGTTTTATATATGTAAAAGGCAGTAATCCGATGATACGGGCATCGGAAAGCTTTCGCCTGTCCTGCCTTTTACAACGTTACTTAGGTTGACGCAGCTGCCCAACCGGCAATCTGATTCGGGATGATGTGCAGTGTCGCTTCAGCGACAGCATCGACACCCATTTCATTGAATCCCTGTTCGGTCGGGATACCGGCGAAATAGAAGCTGTCGAAGTTGGGAATGCTGATCTCGAACCAGGTGCTGTTTCCGCTCGTCCATGCAGACTCGGCAGCAGCCACAAGGGATGCCCAAAGGGTCTTCAGAGTTGCCGTCAGGTTGGCGGTCACGGCGATGTCATCACCGGCATCCAGCACACCAGCGATGTACCGATGATACTTGTCAATCAGGTTGGTCACCTGAAGCTTTGAAGGGGTCAGGTCAATCCCAGGAAGACCTTTGATATCCGGGATGTTGGTATAACCGCTGGTCGGACGGGTCGTACCGGAACCGACAGCGTAACCCAGCTTAACACCGATGGTGTTGAACTCAAGTGCCATGTTTTTTCACTCCTTGTTTCTGAACCTTTTCAGGCTCGTCTTTCTGCTTTTCAGCAGGAACCTCGGCATAGCAGTGTCCGCAGACTTTGCTGTCCTTGTCCACCGCATGACCGCAGTAAGGGCATTTCTTCATACCCGTTACCTCCGATAAAGATAGTAGGTTGTGGTTTCGCCGTCCGTCACAGGCTGGCTGACAATGACATCGCTCCGGAGGTACTGCCGGAAGATTGTCCTTGCGATGTTCAGCGGTTTGTTCAGCCGGATCCTGCGGAATTTCAGACTCTGAAGGGCAGTATCGGCAACATCGATAATCCTTCGTCCGTCTGTCTTCGCTTTATTCATGCTGTCCGTGTACACGCTGACCTCGTAGGTAATCCGGGAATAGTTCTCGGCACAATCGTCCGTGTTCGTCTTCCGATACGGAACGTTGTCAACCTCTTCAACGACCACACAGGGGAAAATAGCAGTTTTCTCATCGAAACCGGTCGAGATATCAGCATTCGGAAACTGAGCTTTCACGGCATTGAAAATGGTATCCACCACTTTACTCTGAATGTCGATCATAACTGAATCACCTCTTTTGCGATCTCCGTACTGTTTTCGATGATATACTGCTTTGCGTTGTACAGGCCGAAATGGGGAGGTACCCCGTAGTATTTCTTACCGCCGAAGTACCAATAGCCGTATGTCGCATACTGCTGTGCGTGTTGTTCGGAATAGGATGCCGGACGTACAACAGTAGGAATTTTCTCAAATCCTTCTGCGACAACATCATCACCGGCTCCGAACTCAGCCATCAGCGGATAATCACCAGCCACAACGATGGATGCTGATTTCCCTTCCGGCACAGGCGTAACGCTAACGTTCCAATCCCCGTAGTGCAATTGGGCAGTATCCGCTCCTTCCTCTGCGAGGACAGTAACCAACTGCTCCAATCCGTCTTCAAGGTTATCTTTGATATCCTGAAGCTTGGAAATAGCACTCTCGATGGATTCCGTTGAAAGCGATATGCTGATTTTCACTGCACATCCACTTCCTTGAGGTAGTAGATCACATGGTTCAGACTCGGACTCCGTCTCACAACCACGAAGTTATAAGGCACGGCTTCCGTAACGATTTTCCCATCCTTCTCCACTTCACGGGTCGGTTCTATTCCGTACCATACGTGAGACTCTTCATACATCTCACAGTTCATGTCCTCGGTAACCGCCCTATGTGTATAGCCGGTAGTAATACCGTAGGGTTCGAGTTCTGCCATACCTTGGCTTCCCAGGTTGTTCGCACCGGATGAAATCGCCATCGACATCCGTGTTTGAACAGGAGTGCCGTAGGTGATTGTCTTTTCACCGGTCTTGAATCCATTACTGTCTACTGCGTATACCCAGCCTGTAGGATTCGCAAACCACAAATCCTTTTTGTTGCGTTCAAGAACACGCATTTCAACCACCAACCTTCGCAAACGGGGTCAGACGGGACAGGATGTCCTCATCGTCCACAGTTCCGTAGGTACGGTTCACACCGTTTTCTTCGTGGTTGCTTTCACCTTCGCTGCCCCTACGCAGGAACAATCTGCTTGCAAGCTCACATTGCAGCGTATCGTACCGATCCGGAAGATCGCCAGCTCCCTTTGCGGTATCATACGGATACAGACGTTCCAACATCTTACTTGCTGCCAAAGAGAGGTAGACGGAACACACCTCGTCCGTAGCTTGGCTGTCGTTCATCACGAGAGCTTTCACCATCAGAATCTTTTCTGCATCGGTCATTTCCGTCTACCTCCCATTGGTTATCTGCGTTTTACGCCCTTCCGACCGGTTTCCCGTCTTGCGACAGGCTCTCTCGGTTTCGGAAGTTCGGGTTTTTCCTGTACCGCTTCAGCAACAGGAGCAGTTTCCACCGGCTTTACAGGTTTCTTCTGTTCCTGCTGCTTCAGCCATGTGTGATGCATCAGCATACCCATATTATGCTTACACCCCCATGATTAAGCGGTCAGTTTGATCAGGCCGGATTCGTTGTACAGGTAGGTCACGAAGTGCTTCGTGGCAGTGTACACGTTCACCCGGCGAAGGATGTCACGATCCGCTTCAAGCAGCGTATCCCGCTTCAGGATCAGACGCAGAGCACCGGGTTTCACGATGTACGCATTGCCGGATGTGGTCAGGCGGTTGCTGACCATGATGTCGCAGCCGAACAGCTGTCCAACAGCACCACGCACCAGAGCACCGGCAGCGAACTCGGAAGCCGGAGCCCAATCCTTGGTGTTCCGGATCTTGGTGTACAGAGCCGGGGGAACGAGCAGAGCCTTCTGACCATCGATGTCTTCGCCGAACTTTTCCAGGGAATTGCTGATGTCCAGCACGGTGGAAACGCCGGAAACGGTCATGGTGGAAGCAGCACTGTTCATGGTGGCCAGGAAGTCGATATCGACCTTGTCAGCCATGCTCTTCAGCAGCTGAGAAGCGATCTCTTCCACGGGGTCACCGTAGGCACTCAGGATGGCCTTATCGGTGATTTCAACACCCTTGCCAGCTTCCTTGATGGCCACGCTGACGCTGGACGCATTCAGGCTGACAGTGCTGATGGCAGAGCCTTCGGTCAGGTCATCCGCAGCACCGATGTAGGAATAGGACGGGAACTTGATCGTGTCACCGGGAGCACCGACCAGCGTGGTATCCACTTCGGCCAGGGGGGCAAACACGATCTTGTCGATCAGTTTCTTGTCGATGTAATTGGCCAGTACCTCCGGGTCAATCAGGTTGGCCAGTTTTGTGGTTTCACCCATTTGGATTCAACTCCTTTGATTTATTTGGTGTACTCAGCGTACAGGTCGGGATGTTCAGTTTTGAACTGAAGCATCTCTCTATATCCCATGTTGTTGAACTCTTCCTGTGTTACCGTCTTGGTGGAAGAACCACCGGGCAGTTTGGGATTGTTCAGCATGGCCTTCTCAGCCATTGCCTTGTCATGGGATGCAATAAACCTGCGGATCCCATCGAAAACCTTGTCAAACTCACCGGCATTCAGTGCTTCCGCAACAGCTCCGGCGATCTCGGCATCCATGCCAATGTCATTGGCAACGAGGATGCCCTTGTAGCTGGCGATATTCTTTTCCTTGCGAAGGGTTTCAAGTTCAGTTCTCAGGGCAGCGTCCTGTTCGTCCCTTTCAGCCTTCGCCTTTTCCTCATCCGACAGTTTGTCCTGGTACTGCTTCTTCCACTTGGAAGCATCAGCAGAAGCATTGGTGTTCGCCTGACGCAGCTTTGCGTTGTCGCTCTCCAACTGCTTGATCCTGGCTTCAAGGGAAGCAGTATCAGTAGTGGATTCGGGTTTCTGTTCCTGGGTATTAGTATTCGTGTTCTCCGTAAGTTCATTAGCCATTGTTAATGTCTCCTTTGCGATTTAAGTCTTCTCTGACTATTCATGCGATTAACGTCTTCTCTGACGTATGTCAAAGGCAGTAAGCCTTAAACATTCTGTTCTTCCACCGGAATAGGCCGGACATCACGCATGATGTGTTCCAACCAATCCTTCAAGGTTTCGGACTCGATCAGCATGGCGTTCTTCATGATGACCCGTCCACGGGCAATGTTCGCAAGTCCGCTGATCACCTTCAGATCTGCTTTTGCGTAAATCCCGGCATACCGCTTGAGGTAAGCACAGAACCATCTTTCTGCCCGTTCACGCTTGGACTTATTCTTCTGTGTCCTCCATTCGTGCTGCTGGAAGTCATAGTAGGCATCGCATACGGTCTTCACAACAGTAACGATCAGGTCTTCCGAACGCTGGCGTTTGATCATCTCCTCGGTAAGTGCCATCCGCTGACGCATCAGATGATCATAGGTATCGAGGACATAGTCTGCTGACTTGTCTTTCCGAACTACGCTGTTCGGATTCCATGCCCATGTGTAGATGGGGGTCGCAATCTTCTTCTCCCGATTCCTTGCAAGGGCATACACCAGCACATTGAAGAATCCGTCCTCATGGATTGTCAGCTTCTCATGGAATCGGATGCCGTTATCGATGAGGAA
>Ga0326513_10004409_pt1 | contig 10102 bp, 17 predicted proteins | sample 2_2465_0518_D_FD_203654 | JGI IMG/M metagenome (GOLD analysis project Ga0326513, IMG submission 203654) | Bovine rumen microbial communities from UC Davis, California, United States - 2_2465_0518 | ecosystem: Host-associated > Mammals > Digestive system > Stomach > Rumen | place: USA...
GGACGACGGCTCTTTACATAGTCACGGAACTCCTTGCCGTCACGCTTCAAGTCCTCGACAATCAGATCACTCTTGCCCTCTTCGCTCAACTGACGATACCAGTCGTTCTTGTCGTAGCTATCTGGGTCATAAATCTCATAGTGCTTCTCACCGGTTGTCGGATCAACATCACCGCTCTTCATTACGTCAAGAATGGCAAATGTACCAACGGAGCCCACACGGTCGGAGGGTGACGTATAATAAAGGTGGTCGCACATAGAACCGATGTAGATGCCTGCCGAACAGCAAGCACCGTCGATGACACCATCTACCATCAGCCCTTTAGAATGGGCATAATCAATAGCCAGTTTGAAGTCGGGGATAGCCGTAGCCAGGCCGCCCGGTGTGTCGAGGATAATGACGTGGCCCTTGCAATCTTCATCGTCGCTGGCCTGCATAATCAGGTTACGCATCTGCTTCGAGCCGTAGGTGCAGGCACCGCCGTTGCGGGTGACAAGACCTTCGACAAAGATGATATTCAGATAAGCCTCGTTGCTTTCTACCTGCGTGCCGTGATTCTCATTGTCAGGCTCGCTCATCAGAAACTGGTTGCCGCTCTCTGCCATTGTGACGCGAGCCTGCAAGCGCTTTTCCATCTTTCCCGTATGCAGTTCACCGCTGATGATGCGCTCGGCGGTCGGCATGATGCCAGCCAGCCACTCGCGGTCTATCATCAGAGACTTTGCGTTTCGGATTTCGAGAATTGAGATATCCATGTGTCGTGTGAATTTTGATTTTGAATTTGCTTGCAAAATTCGCACAATGTATTTTATGTGTACGGATAAGAAAAAGGCGGTTTTGGGGGATTTTAGGGCAAAAATGGGCGAATATTTGAGGTTGCGATGGAATCGCAACAGGCGGGACGGAAGAGAACGAAAAAAGGCAAGCTATCCACCACGGACGGCTTGCCTTGGACTTGAAATATTCTTTGTTAATTACCGCCTTGCTACTGCCCGTCACGGGGTTCGCTCGGCCAAACTTTTAAACTTTCTTTTTACCTTTAAAAAATATCTACTTATGAGTTAAAAAGAGTACCCGACGCTTCGGGCTGTTTACCTTATTATATATGGTACATTACAAGAAAACTATCTTATGTCAGTCGGATGACGTGACTCTTACTTTGCAGCGTCACCTTGACGGTAGCCTTCTGGTTCACGTCTTGCTCGTCGAGCAGCAGCAGACTGGTGCCTGGCAGCGAATAGAGCAGATAGCGTGTGCCGTCCTGCGTGGTTAGAATAGCGTGGAAATGCCGTGTCTGCAAGCCTTGAACGGCAATTTTCGTTGCCTCGAAGCCTGCGGTGACGGGTATCTGCAGGTCGTGGTTGACAACGATACCCGATGTCACTTGTTTGTCGCTCTGTTTCAATGACGGAGCACTGTCCATTTCGCCATCGTCACCATCCTGCACGTTGTAGGCCACGGAGAGCAGTGCCTGACCAATCACGGCATGGTTGGTGCTCTGCGGTGTCCATTGACTGAGGTTCGCTACTGCCATTTCCGTCAGGCTGACCTGAAAGGGAACGGCGAAATGACACGACGCTGCCAGCACCAAGTCGATGCGTACTACGTCGTCTAACAGTTGTTCATTGCAATTCTGAATCATCGTTTTTCTATTAAATTATGTTGTTTTTACTATTGTTTTTGACACAAATCAAGCGAATGACTTAAAAAGCGTTAAATACTTAAAACCTTTAACAGCCGTTAAGTATGCCGTTTCACTCGTTTAACTTTTTAGGATTGTCCTTGTTTTGTCGGATTTCTTCTATCAGCGTCTCGATGTCGGGCATCTGCTTGCTGGTCTCGCTCTCATACTCGAACAGCACGTCCTCGTCATTGATGTCATCGGCCAGCATCCTCGCATCCTCAATCCAGCGCATAGCCATGCGTCGCATGGAGTCGCGGTCGGTGCCATTGGTACCAAGACACATGTTGTAGTGATAGAAGAAGTGGTCAATGCACATGATGACGTCGCGCTCGATGCCTCGCAGGTCGCACAGAGCCTGCTCCTTGCGCACCCAGTTCAGTAGGATGCGCACGAAATCGCTGCGCAGGAGTTTTACCAAGCCGTTGGCCTGACGGAACGGCAGAGTGTAGGAATTGGTCACGTTCTTGTATTGCCCGCCCATGACTATCGTCTTCGGTGCGGCAATGCAGAGGTAGTCGAAGCCGTCGGTCTTCTTGTTGCGCGACACGTCGGTCAGGAAGTTTACCTCGTCCACCGACGGCCACTCGGTCGGATCGCGCTTCAGCATCGCCTTGCCGCCTTGCGGCTTGCGCCCGTTCAGGATGTTGTTCCACATGCGCTGTGAGAAGCAGATGACGTGTTCCATCGACTGCTCGGATATCAGCATCATACTCGTTGACATCAGGGCATACTCCTGCTGGAACGGCGAGAACTCCACCGGCTGAAACTCGCTCAGTCGGTTGGTCACGTCGCGACCACGGTAGAACTGCGCCACGTAGGTGGGGACTTTTAGGTATATATTTGCCATTGCTAAGGGAAAAGTGAAAAGTGAAAAATTATGAGCCTTTCGCCTCGCTTTTGGCCAGGGCTTCCATATCGCGCTGGACGCGCATCAGGTCGGTGAGTTTCGTTGAATATGCCTCGCTGCTGATCTCCGTCAGTCCTTTGGCTTTACACGGGAACGCACAGCCAACATACCAATAGCCGGCGTATTCCCAGAACGTCGGTGTCTCGGGTTTAACGAAGCCCGTCTGCTTGTCCTCTGGCACATCAGCCATCATATCGGCACCCAGCAGCGAGAACACCCGTAGCGGTGTCACCACGGGCAGCATTCGTCTGCGGTGCTCCAGGTTGATGGCCTCGCGCTGCAGTTTGCTCATTTCGCGGATGCGCTTGTCTGTGTCGGTGCGGTACAGTTCGACATACTTGATGAACCGCTTCTCGGAGAGCGTCTTTTCGATGAGTGCCGTATCTTCTTTAAGGTTGCCCGTCAGTTCGCGTCCTGACAGTAACTGACGCCCAAGGTCGTACCACTGCTTTGCTGTATATAGATGCTTCACCTCGGCAAACGTGTGCTGCTTGTAGTCGAACATGCGTGTTGCAGTGTCGCTGGGACGGTAGCGGTCGTTCTTCGAGATGACCACACCCTCGCGGCACTCGCAGTTAGGTCGCCAGATAGTCTTGCCGCCGCGGTCCTTTACAATCTCCTTCCACACCGTCTGATTCACCTTCTCATCGTCGGCGAACGTCACACCGATGACGCCACCCTCAAAGTTATCATCCACGGGTACAATGCTCTCTGCCCCGCACTTACGTCCGAAGTCCATCTGCGCTCGCTCTGCCTTCTGGCAGTAGTTGAGCAGGCTTTTCAGTTTCTTGCCGATTTCCGATGCACTGTCGCATCTGTAATAATAATGCTTTGCCATATCGCTTTTTGATTTTTTCGACACAAAAGTATATATATGTAGATTGATGTAGAAAGAAGTATGCAGTCTTAACAAATATTTAACGATTGAAGCCGTATTTGGGTCTATATTTTTACTTTTGTTTGCAATAAACGAGGTGGCCGTCTCGGCTGCCTCGTTTATCTTAATACTAAAAACCTAAAACTATAAATGTTTAACTAACCTAAAACACCGGAAAGCACGCTTGCTTTCACTTTTATTACTAATCTAAACAAATACTTATGTCAATCTAAATGTTCGTTGTAAGGTTCGATATCAGCCAACTCATGCTCGTCGCCAGGCGATACCGTATCAACATCGCTCATGTTGGTCGAATGGCTACCGCCGCCGTGCGGATGTTCGCCACGCAGCATCTTGTCGGGGTCTATCTTCTTGTAGCCGCCAGCCACCGTGAACTTACAGGCAAAGACCACACCGATGCACGTGCTGATGATGCGTCCGTACCAGTCGGTAAACCACTCGTCGAGCGTCCCACCGAGGGCAGGCACGCAGGTGTTGATGGTAAACACCAGTCCGCCGATGCCGCAGGCGATGACCACCAGCCAATAGAAGAATGGCGGCATCTTCTGATGCCAGCGCTCTTTCATTTCGTTGCCTGTATTCTTGACATGCTCTCCCATAGCTTTACTTGATTATTCCGACGGGGGAACCGTCGGACGCGAGATTATTTCTTGTGCTTATCCACTTTTAGACCTACGTCGGTGATGCTAATCAGGTTGGATAGGTTCTTTACGTCCGAGGCCAGTCCGCTGACGTTCGACGACATATTACCCACCTCGCGCAGCATCTCCATCTTAAACTCAGTCAGCAGGTCCATGATGTCGTCCTGCTTCTTGGAGTGCGAGTCCTGACGCTTCTGAATGTTTTCGATAGTCTTTTGCAGGGTTTCGGTAGTACGGTTCATCGACTGCTTCAAGTCCTCCAGTGTCTGCTCCAGCACTGCCACACGCACCTTGATGGCGTGGCTTTCCTTCCACTGCCAGCCGATAACGCATCCGATGGCTGTCACGATGAGTGGCCAGAGGTCTGTCATTACTTGGTTCATTGTCTTGTCTGTTTTTATGTTTCTATTGCAAAGGTAGCGCAAATAACCTTTAGACTACGGACAATAAAGAAGCGGGCAGCAGGATTTTAAGCCTGTTACCCGCCGGCGTTCACGGCGATAATATGAACGGATAGTCTTTTTCTTTGCGGCAAAACCGCAAAGCACGCTAACGCTTGGCAAAGAGTTTGCCTAAGAGCCAGAAGGCAGAAGTGGTTAGTACGTTGGCGGCCACGTCGCTGCCGAAGGCTTTGTACCACTGGTCGCGGTCGGCGTGTTCCACGAGGTGCTCCAAGTGCTGTTGGTTTTGCCGGATAGCCTGCAGTATTTCGCCGTTGCTCTTGTTCTGCATAGTCATCATGGCGAAGATGCGCTTTTCCTCGTCGGTCATCTTTTCGTAGATGCGTTCAAGGAGCATACGGCGGGCGATGGCGTTGGTGCTGGGCATAGGCGAAAGCGATAATGGCAGCGGCAAAACCGCTGCCTACACTAAACTACAAGCCGAAGTACGAGCGGATGCAGTAGTTCTTGTCCTTGTCTTTGAGCAGGTCGAGTGCGAAGGCATGAATGACCGGCACAATTTCCTCAGCGGGAATGGTATTCAGCGGTTTCTTCCATACCTTGTCTGCCATTGTCTGGGCATGGTCGCTGTACTGCTTGTTCATCTCGGCCCATAGTGCGCAGGAGTTGTAATACGGTTCTTCCTCCATCGGCAGGCCGAGCGACTGCATGGCGTTCTTCCACACCTCACGACTCCACGGGGCCTTGGGTACCATCTCAGAGACGATTTTCTCGGCTTCCTTCGGTGTCAGGTAGTTGCACCACTTGATGCTCTCCAGTTTGCCAATCCACTCCTGTGCGAGGTCAGGCTTGTTCTGAATCATCCACTCCATCATTTCCTTGTGGACGTTGCCGAAGGTGCGCATATTGTTCACATCGTGGCTCATGGCCATCATGTCGTAGAGTTCATAAAACTCCTTCTTCATTTCTTCTGCTGTCATCATCTTATTTTCTGTTTAAATTAGACTTTAAGCCGATTCAAACCTGCTTATTTGTAGGATTTCTGCGGAAATAAGCGAAAATCGGCGATTTTTATTTCTTATTTTCCGAATTAGCACCACGGACAGCGTACTGTCGGGATGCGTAAAGTATATTGCACGGTGACACGACGGGTGGCAACGGGCTTCCTATTCTTGGTCATAGCGACGGGTTTGGCGGGCTGTTCACTCGCTTTCGTCGTTGTATTCTTGGCTGATGTTTTCGATTTTGACATATATTCTATTGTATAATGTGTCGATTGCATACATGAGTAATTCAAGCCAGATGGCAAGGTAAGAGCAAAGGAGGGATATGGCGAGCATACGTGCGACAATCTTCGGTGAGACGTATGGCACCGTGGCGACGCCATAGGCAAATACGCTCCAGCAGGTCAGGCACTTCGGGCAGTTGACTACGGGCAGTCGGTGACGTATGACACGCTCAATGGCCCGTATCAGACCGAGGTGGTTCACCGCCGTACAGACAAACACGATGGCTGCAATATCTATCCACATAATAACCCATTAACGCTATGCAACTATGCAAGCCTTCTATGCAGGCATAACCGACCTGCATAGCTGCATAAGAACTCTACGCGGTGGCAACGGTGAAGGCAAACTCCACCTCAGCTACGTTAGTTGACGGACAGCCGCAGGATGCTCCCACGGGCGATGCGCTCACGCCGAGAGCGGTCACGACAGGCACGTCGGCTGACGGGCAGGGGATGCACTTGGTGACGATGACCTTCTCCGTCTGCAGGCAACTGTTCGGACAGCCGTTGCCGCAGCGATACACCTGCTGATAGGTAAGGTCACAGATGCAGCGAATGTCGCAGCAATACTGGTCGCCTACGGGACGGGGCACGCCGAGCACCTGAATGTCGAAATTACTTGCCAGCGGGAATCCGTCGGCGGTGACACACATCTGACGGTTGCCGCAGGTGTAGTGCGTGCAGTCCATCAAGTAACTTGTAGAGGCGGCGGTGCCTCCATGGTACGGGGTCAGACTGTTGTAGTAAGTCTTTCCATTCTGATTACAAGCCATAGTTTGAAATGTTTTGTGGTTTATTTATGCGAGGACCTATTCTCTGCACCGTCCTCCTTCTGTGCTGTATCTTTTCTCACGGCAAAACCGTGAGACACGCTATTTGTCTTTTGCGTCTTTTGCAAACTCCTTGGGGAATAGTTCGCCCTCGCCGTTGGGGTCAAACACGGCAGCTTCGCCGTTCTGAATGGCCTCGATCTTAGCCGAGAGTTCTGCGACTGTGCCTTGCATTGTGTCAATTTGCGTCTTCATACCGAGCAGTGTTTCCATGATTTTGTCAAGCACCTTCATGTTTGAGTAGGCGTGCTGCGAAGCACAATACTGACGTTGTGCAGGCAAGCATTGCAGGCAGTTGCCTGGACACTTAAACTGCGGCTGCTGATTATTCTGTGGGTTCTGATTTGTCTGTTCCATATTCTTGCTCATTTAAAGTGACTGATAATCTGGTTCTTTACTATAATGTTCTTGTTCCACTGAGGCACTGCCTCGGCAATCTTATTGCCGGTTACGGGAATGCCCAGTGCGCCCATGTCGTTGACGAACTGGCCGAGGGCGTGCTGTGCCCGCTGTGCCTCCTTCTCGTCGTTGGCGTAAATCTTGATAGTTATGGGATATACATTCATATTGCCGTGAATTAGTTATTATTCGTTGATGGGAGGCAGTGGAGCGGCTGGTGGCTCTGGCGCTGGTATAGCGCCTTTATTAGCGATAATCTGCTGAATGTACTGATAGCCCTGCTGGATGGTCGAGCCATTGTTTTTTAGCCAGTCCTTGATGCCGTTGATGGTCTGTGCCGTGTTCTGCTGCCATGTTGGCGGCACAGGGTCGTAGTCCGGCAGATCGGGCATATCACTGGCAAAGAAGTCATAGAGTTCCTTTGCCTCCTTCAGGTCGCCCTTCGCACAGAAGAGACATTGCAGCTTCAGACTGCTCTTGCTCGTTGCCCTTAAACCTTGATTTACCATCTGCATACGTCGTTTACGTTTACCATAGTTCCATATCATATTGCCGTGAAATTTTGGAAAGGAAGTAAGCGGCGGCATAACCGCCGCCTACAAGAAACCTTTACGCGCCGCAACCGCAACCGCTGGCAGGGCAAGCACAAGGCTGTGGAGCCGAGTACAGGCTGACGGGAGTCGGGTTCAGCGATGCGCGACCAGTCACGAAGTCGCTGTAGGTCTGCGTCATCACCTGCTGCGTAGCCTGCGAGGCGGCGAGCTCTGCCTGCTGGAGAGCGGTCAACTGACCGGACTGACTACCGCTCACGGTGTCGGTGATGGTCTGCGTGATTGTCTGGTCGCCATTGATGCGCTCTGCACGCTCGGCGGCAAACAGGTTGGTCAACTGGTCGAGCTGACGCTGGGTTGCGCCGTTCTGCAGGGTTGCAATCTCCTTGGCGGCAATAGCCGTCTCCTTGGCCTCCTTCGCTTTCGCGTTGGAGTACATACCACCGAACAGCCATGCCGTTGCGGCGATGGTAACACCAGCAACGCCAGTCACCAGCCCTGCTACTGCCACGCCGCCGGTGTGGTTCTTTGCAGTCATGTGATCCAGCTTTACCTGCTCATAAGGAGAAAGCCCCTCTTTCGAGTCCATCCCCCTCAACATCATTAGGTCATTCATTTCGAGTGCCATAGTTGTAATGTTTTTGTGTTGTTAATAAATAATGTGAACTGTAGCGGAAATCCTTTCAGATATCCGATACAAATTTATTCACAAAAACAAAGCAATCCAAAGATTATAAAGAAAACAGCGGTTCACAATTTGACCCTTCGCGAAAGCCTTCTGATGACGCGCTTTTCGGTGGATTCGCTGACGTTGTACTTGCTTCTGAAGTGCTGGTAGATACGTTCCTTCGGCACGTCGCTACGTCGCAGCGACAAGTATTCCTCGTACATCGGCACGTACCTGACGTCATCGACTGACAGGCCACACTTTGACATAGTTTTGACTTGATTTAGATTAAGTTTTAGCAGCATATAGCCACTTACCTCTTCAATTCTGTCGAGGTTTTCAGATAAATTGTTATAACTTTGTGCTCGATTTGCAGTCATATTTTATTATTTTAATAGTCCATGTCACATGTAAGGAACTAAAAGTTCCCGCAGGTCGCTGTGACATGGCATTCGTGACTGCAAATCGGTAATGCCGGCCTGGCGGGGACTTTCTTTTTCTTAAATTTTGATTACTCTCCTCCCAACTTCAGTTGAGCAATGCTCCAACCATTGTAAAATAGCATATACACTCCATGAAGAACACTCCCTTTCCCTCAGTCCATCGCCATATACCTGCTGTTAATAGAACATAAGAGAACCATAAGGTAAGCCACCAGGGACTTATTAAGGCTACACATACCTGAGAGAGAATGCCTGCTGAGAAGCCGAAAATATAGTGCAGGGTGTTGTTGTCCTTGTCAAACAGTGGCATGGCTCCACAGAACCCCAGGGAGGCTATGGTGAGGAACCCAAGGAACTTGACAGTCTCACCCAGTGTCTCTATCAGGCTGGGGGCTATCATGAATGTCACAAGCCACAGCCAGATAGTCCACAGCCACTTGAAAGGAAAGGCATACACCATTGCCGATATACTCACTGGTATCTTCTTGGTGTGGTAAATAGTAGCCCCCACATAGAGGGCTATTAATACCATAGAGATTACTAACATTGTCTGCATACTACACATTTGTTACAGGGAAGAATACCTCATACTCACTCCAGTTAATGCTATCCTTTCTTGCCCAACCCTCATTCAGGCACTGGTTGACAAAGGCGAAGGCTTCAGCATAGAAGCTGTCAAGCTCAGCCACCGTCTCAAAGACGTTGTACACGGGATTTTCCTCTGTATCCTCTCCCAGCTTAAACCTCAGAGGCAGCACCCTGTCACCATACTTCTCTGCCATGCGCTGTGCCTCAGAGAAGTTACGCTGGTTCTCTGCTGAGAGCCATACATTGATAGGCTCACCACCTTCAGGAGTCCACACAAAGCCTGACAGGATTTTCTCATCTGTCTGGCTGTTGATGTCGGCGATGACGGCATCCTTGATTTGTTCAATACTCGGTGCAGGTGTTTCTGACTTGCTGAAGTACACCTCATACCATGTGCAATGTGTGTCGCTGACGCTCTCCTGACCGTAGCTGACAATGGTGCGTGACCTGTCCTCTCTGATGGGCAGGTACTCCGTCTTCTTACCGTAAAACTTATTGTTCATGATGCTTGTGAAAAATATGGTTTGTTCATTTTTGTGATATTACTATTGTATGTCGATATGCTCAGGAACTTCTCACGGCAGAAAATCTCCGATCGTATATTATATGATTCGTAGTGTGCCAGTATGCCGAGCAGCGAGTTGACGGAGCGATATACCGCCATAGGTTTATCCGTGCGCATCTCCGCTACAGTCTGACGGATGCGCTGTAGCGATGCGTTACTGATATAGCAGCGCCACGGTTTGATATATGCTCCCGTGAACTCCACACCCCATTTGCATTCTGCTACCTGTACCTTACCCCA
>Ga0326513_10004410_pt1 | contig 10102 bp, 22 predicted proteins | sample 2_2465_0518_D_FD_203654 | JGI IMG/M metagenome (GOLD analysis project Ga0326513, IMG submission 203654) | Bovine rumen microbial communities from UC Davis, California, United States - 2_2465_0518 | ecosystem: Host-associated > Mammals > Digestive system > Stomach > Rumen | place: USA...
GACAAACCAATTCACGATATCGCCCATGTTGACTGTAGGCGAATTACACATCGTCAGCCATCCGTCATCCTTCCATCCGAACAGAGGTATTCCGTCCTCGTCAGCCTTCGCCGCAGCCTGTGTGACGGGGAAGAATGCGTGAGTGATGACTATATCGATTCCGTTGTACTGACCGAACAGAGCGGCTGCAGTGAGGTCATACGTCCTCGACAGGTCTGCACCGCCGTACCATCGTATCGGCAGTTTTGCGAGTTCTTCGATGCTCCATGAATACTGCTGGTCACTGCGTCTGAATTCCTCGATGTCGAACCATGCCTTCATCGCTGATGTGAACACATTCAAAGACTTGGCAAAGAAATCCTTCCGCTGTTGCGGATCGTTCTGTGCCTGTAGTGAATCGTTCAGAATCTCAGCCGGGCGAATGGTCACGCCGTATCCAGGATTCGCCATCTCGTGTACTACCGGATTGGTATAGTCGATATCGCCGTTCTCATCCGGGTCTGCTTCGCAGATGAAAATAAAATACTGCTCGTCTTCAACAGCACCATCCAGTACCGACTTGCAGTATTTCAATCTCTGCCCCAAGAACCCCTGTTCCGAATCTCCGGCAGAACTGATAGCCAACAGGATCTTGTTCGTATATGCCTTCTGCGCTTCCTTGAACAGGTTGTACTGTTTCGGTGTCTTGTATGAATGAACTTCGTCACAGATACAGATATTGGCATTCAGTGAGTCCTGTTTATCGACAGAAGCCGCCAACGCCTTGACGAACAGTGAGCCGTCCGGCAGTGTTGCACTGAAGGAATGCTCATTGTGGTTATCGTTGATGTGTACGCATCCGCCTTCCTTATCCCATTCACCCATGTTCTTGATGTTATAGGTAAGGAAATTGAATGCTTCCAATGACTGTATCAACGCAGACGATGCAATGTAGCATTTGCTGCCGCTTCGCCTGTACAGTAGGCTTAATGCCCATGCCAACCCGGCAATCAGCGATGTCTTTGAGTTCTTTCTGGGCATAAATATCAGAGATTCATGAAAGCGCAGTGTGTCCGTGCCTTTCATCTTGAAGCCAGCAATGTTATAGATAATGAATTTATCGAACGGCATCAGCAGAAATGGCTTGCCTCGCATCGGTGTGCCGTCAATTGCTTCGCCCTGTTGATGGCAGAGCGTCTTCTCGATGATGTCTATGCAGAAATCAGCATCTGATGCCTTGAAATCGTACCGTGGGTCTTTTAGATCCTTCAGAAATCGTTTGGCTGCAAGTATGCGGTATTTATTCGCAATAATCTTGCCTTCCACAACGCCTTTCGCATAGGCCATCACTTCTTTTGCGTACTTGCCTTTAAGCACCAAGATCCTTCAAGGCTGTGGCAAGCATACTAGCCTTTGCTTTCTCCTTGTCTTCAGCGAATGACTTCTTCAGTCCGCTCGGTGTCAATCCTAACTGGCTCCAATATGACAGCGCATCCTTCTCGCATTCCTGTAATATCGCCAACAGCGGATTCTTCGCCGGGTTCTTTGCTCCTCGATCCTGTGTCTTGATGATGGTCAGCAAGCACCCTTCGTCCTTCCACTGCTTCAGCGCAGCATCCCTTCGTTCCAGAATGTCCGCCAGCGTGTCTATGACAGAATCATACGCTTCCCGATATGTGCCTATCGCAGTCATGTCCGCTATGATTCGCTTTTTCCACTGCGTTTTCTTCATATCGCCCTCTCAATTGCATCAAAAAACGGCGGAATTAGTAAATTGACTCCGCCGATGAGTAAATTAAACCGCTCCCTTTTAGGGATTTTTCTTACAATATCATCTTATCACCTGCACATTTTACAAATTTTACAGATGGGGATATATGCCAAACCCATTACCTATAGGCCCCTCCGGGGAAACACGCTAAAATTTACCTTAATTACGGGTAAGCCCACCCTGCGCATGCCCCTGCCCCTGCATGCATGGCGGCTTTTGAGGGGGGGCGTGCTTTACTAGTATATAGATTTCATTTACTTATAAATGTATTTCTATAATTCATGCATGCATGCTTTAGGCTTTTTCCCGGCGTTTTTTTCTTTTTTCGTTCGTGTTTTCCATATCAGCGCAACGATTTAGTAAATATATTTATTTACTCATATATGTTTTGCGTTTATTCGTAAAGCGTTTATATTGTGGAAAACTCCGCACCAGGAACCGCCAAAAGCCCCCGGTTTTCCACAGCCCCACAAACGAAAATTGTTGAAAAAAATTTTATCCACAATTTAACAGTTTTCCACAATAATTTTACGAAAAAAGTTTTCCACAATTTGCGCTTTTTTGTCTCGCTGCGTGTCTGTTTTTTTCGCGCCGTTTCCAAGGTTTCCCCCGTTTCGCGCTCCGGCTTTTGCATCCTGGCAAACAACGAAAAAACAAAGATCACCGTTTTTTTGCGCATCGCTATTATATAGAACAATATACGAAACCGCCGAAACAAAATTTTTTTCTCAAATTGAAAAAAACCTATTGACAGTGTCACTTACTAGCGCTACATTGTAAGTGTCACCGATAAAGAGAAGGAGAAAAAACATGAAAACTATTACACTTTACCGCAACGCCGATGCATCGACCGACTCAATTATCACCGCCGATGAAATGCACGAACTTTATGAAACCGCATGCGAATCTAACACCGCCGACTATGGCGCGCCGTTGTATAAGTCATTCAATGAATGGCTTAATGCAATGATTTCCGCCGGATGGTATGAGGAAATCGGCGGAACAGTCGCCAGCGCATCCAAGGTTTATCCATTCTATTTCAACTCAGTAACTCACGAAACATTAACCGCACTGCAGGTTTACGCAAATTATTTAGAACAGCGCGATTACATGGCTGATAGTAGTTTCGCTTACTTCCTCAATGCATCACGCGACGACGAAAACGCCGATACATTATACGGCTTTGAAATGTAACCAGGAAACCTAAAGGAGAAAAAGAAAATGAAAAACACAATTTCCGCATCTGTTAGAAAAACGTTCTCATCTATGCGTTATGCGCTTGATTTCGTCACAATGACCGCAAAGGGCGTTAAGCCTGTTAACTGTTCCGACGGTAACAAAAAACTCATTCCGAACAATGAAACCGCGTTTCTTGTCTTCAATCTGCCTGCAGTAAAAACTTGTCCGTTCCGCACTGCGCATTGTGAAAAACTTTGCTACGCGAAAAAAGCCGAGACGGCATACCCGGATTGTCTTCCGGCGCGTGCGCGCAACTTTGCCGACAGTCTGCGCGATGACTTTGTCGAAAGAATGATTTATACAATTCTGAAAAAATTACGTTATGACAGAAAACTGCGAAAGTTGGTTGTCCGTATTCATGAATCAGGCGATTTTTACAACCGGGAATACGCGGATAAATGGCTTGCAATTGCCGACTATTTCAAATCGGAAAAGCGCGTTGTCTTTATCTGCTATACTAAATCATTCCCATATTTTGACGGCGTGAAACTTCCACATAATTTCAGACTCCGCGCGTCGGTATGGGATGACACAAAGCCGGAATTTATCACAATGATTTCCGCCAATAATTGGTCGACATATACCGCGGTTGACGCGTTCCGCAAAGGTGACAAATTTACGCGTTGCCGTTGTTCCGACTGCGCAACGTGCGGGAAATGTTGGGCACGTTATAAAGATATCCGGTGTGAAATCCACTAAGCCAGGATAAAAACGGTTTCCGGCGGTATCCGGATAAAAACCGCCTTGGAAACAAAAAAAGGAGAAAAAAACCATGATTGTAAACACAAGTGAAACGTTCCGTTATTTCACGAAACATGAAAAGACCCGTGCGTTTGACCTCATCGAAACCGCACGGCATGACGAAAACACGGCGGAGTCATACGCCGAAAAATTCGCCCGTTCATTCTGTCGGTTGCACGGCTATGAGTTCCGCTACATCGTGAGCGCAAAAGCCGAAACCGCACGGCATGACGGAAAAATTGACGTTTCCGTTTATGGTTCTGCCGTTGTCCTGGACTGGCACGGCGGACAGTATAAAGAGTTTCTTTTTACAGCATACATGTCAGAGATAAACGAACCATTCCCCCGGCTGGTTTGGGGATGGAGATAGAAAAGGAGAAAAAAACCATGTTTACAATCATTGAAAAACTATTTGCATTAATCGCATTCGTGCTGTCGCTCATCGGCGGAAACGTGCCGACTCCGGAAACGATCACCGCGCCGGAAGCCATCCCGGCGGAGCGTTTCAAAACACAAAAAACTGTTCCATTCATCCCGGCAGCCATCCAAGAAACCGACGCGTTAACATACGGAACAGTGCTAGAAAATGACTTTCATAACCGCATGACGGTTACCACGGAATCCGGGACAATCGCGGTATATCCGCCCCATTCTGATTACATCTGTGATCTGTTCCCGGGTGAGGCTGTGACAGTGTACCAGCGAAACGGCGTTGTAATTGCCATTGTTTCCGGGCATCGAATGCCAGGGAATCACTTAAAGCTTGCGGAGTAACCGCACAGAGGCTGTATGCCTTCTGTCTGTCCCAATCGGACACAGTTCTATTGAGGCGGACAGAAGCCAGAACGGCTACAGGAGGACAAAATGAAAGACTACATTACCGCATTAGCGGAAGACATCACGGCAGCCATTCGGACAGAATGCGCAGACATGGCGGAAAATCTGGAATATTCGGAGGATGACATTTTCGATGATGTGATGGAAATGCTCTGTTCGGACATCGAACCGCTGGCGGAAGCGTTGACCGATCGAATGGACGGATTCATGGAAGCGGACAGGCCGCTCACAGCAACAGCTTTAGCAGAAGTCAAACGGCTTATGGATTGGAGGAAATCATGAACATTATTCTTGCGTTGCTTTGTGCCTTGTTTCAGGCGGACAGCATCACCCCGTACACATATGAGGCGGACGGACGGACAGCCTACGGATTCACTGCCGATTATGCCGATGAAACCTACATTTTCTATGATCGCCTGCCGGGTACATTCGGACAGGCAGCCGAAACTGTATCTGTTCCATTCGGACAGACAGACGGAGCAGAACAGGCGGACGGAATCGTTGTAGAAACGTACCATTCCCGGAATTGGACAGGATCTTTCACGGTATTAACGGATGCCGGAATCCTGGTAACCATTGCGGAAGATCCAGAGGACATCACAAGCGGAGACGCAGTAACCGTCTACTATGCAGACGGACAGATTGCCAGCATTGCGCTGAAATAGGAGGAAGACATGAGAACAACACACACAATCAAAGCCAGATGGACAGCGTTTGAAAAGAACGGTTTCTGAATCGGACAGGCACTCAGTGCCTTCTGTCTGCCCCTTCATTCGGAGAGGTGGACAGAAGCCAATGAAGGCTATAGGAGGACAGCATGACATTCATTATCAAAAAATCCAGGATTGCAGCATGGGGATATGAGATTACCGGCCCCGGATTTCACAACATCGCGCCAAGCATTGAAGCAGCCATCGATTATCTGAAAGACAGATTCGGACACGATGTGAAAATTAAAATCAAATAACGCTTGATTTTCTAATAGGTGACACCTAGAATGGAAGAGGAGGTAATCATGAAAAAGAACACAACACCGAAAAAACCATCCCGGCAAGTCGCATGGGACAAAGAACACACAAAGCAGATTAAGGCAAAACTGAACGAAAACACTGATGCGGACATTCTGAAACACTTGGAAAGTATCGGCAACGTTGCCGGATACATCAAAGAGCTTATCCGAGCGGACATGAAAAAGAAGGAGACTACAAAATGAAAGCGAAAATCTACGGAAACGAAAGAACACACCTGACACTCACAGACGAAGCGCAGCGTATCTATTCGGACAGCGATCCGCTCACAATCAAAGAGTACGAATCGGACAACGGTTACATCTATAGCCTTTCGGGCATCATTGAGGCGGACGGTCTCACAGCGGAAGAAGTCAGCGATCAGATTGAATCGCTCGATGCCCTCTGCCGGATGTCGGACACGGAATATTATGACAAAGTCAGAGATTATGCATCGGTTATCGGCTCTCTTGCTGAAGGGTGGACAGCGGAAGAAGTGCTTGCCGATATGGAAGACTGCATCGGCAGAGGCGGAGACGGTTTCCTTGAAACGCTGACAAGCGGACAATTGGGAGCCTTTGCCAGAGCAGTTTACCGGGAACTGGAAGACCAGGAATAAAAAAAGGCACTCACAACGAGTGCTTTTCTTTATTCGGACACCTCTCTGCTGATTCGCTTGTCTACCTGTCTCTGCCTTATTCGGAGGAGAAGCCACAAAGCAACAACTACCGCCAATATCGGCAGACCGAATTCCTTAACGAACCGGATAAACAGAAACGTTTTCCAATCCATCGTTATTATCATTCGGACACCTCATACAGCGTCATACATGTGATGCTGTTCTTATTGATTCGGACGGCTTTATCTTCCGCCACGATTCGGACACACCATCCCTCGTCAACATATTTAGCATTTTTGAATCTCGGCATGTATGCACCGTCTCTCATGATAACTTCTATGTCAAACCTTTCCTCTCTCATTCGGACACCTCTATCCTCTGTTCCAGCCACCGTTTTCCGTCATTCGTTCGGGCAATGATGACTGTCTCATCTCTGTACCGTTCTATCACCATATCGCCTATGATGATATCCTCGTTCATGAATCGTTCAATCGTCCTGGTTACATCCGTCTTCTTGATTCGGACACGTTCCTTCACCATTTCCATAGACCGGAATCCCTTCCACCGTATAATCAACGGTCGGCACTGAGTATTCATTGTAATTTATCGTGATACGGACAGCCGTGCTTGGAATGGACAGGATCTCGTCTATCTGTTCATGGATGCGTTGGATAAACCAATCATTTCTCATAGCCAAAATAGCGCATCACCCTCTTTCGACAGGCTTGATTGCTCCTGTAGCCGTACACCTTCAGACAGGTCTTTGCCCAGTCCAGATTCATCAGATAATACCAATGAATCATCGCCCGGACTTCCGTGTCTTCTACCGAATCAAGCCATGTGAGTATCTCGGACAGCCTGTCTGCTATTTCTGTCTGTTTACGCAATATCCGGGCATCCATCTCCCTCAGTTTCCGGACAGCCTGTGCGGTCGGGTCGGACGGCATTGTTCCATGGCCTTCATCCTTCCCGGTCGGAGACGAGACGGGATAATAGAGCCACTGCCGTTCCTCTTGAAGCGCAGCCAATTCAGCAGATAGTCCACGGAATGATTTCAAATCCTCAATAGTAATATTTGTCACGCTGTTTGCTTCTCCCTCTCCTTTTTGTGCCTTGGTACTTTTCCGGTATTGGTTTTCCTGTTCGGAGACATGTTCTCCGCAGAAGTTCACGCCCTTTTTCCGTCAGCTCGTCCGTGTCTCTGTCATGCATTTCGTTATGAGTCTTTCTGGACAGCGATATCAGATTCCATGGTTCATAGGCGTATTCCGGATAGTCATCTTTTGGGAAAATATGATGGACAACCTCTGCCGGAAGAGCCAATCCGAATCTCTTTGCGTACTGATCCATGTACGAATCCCGGCGGAGAACACTTGCCCTCAGCCGTCTCCATTTCGGAGAGCGATACCATTCATCATTCGTCTGCATATTTCCTCAGAACGGCGATGCCATAGGTGTACGCCGTTTTCAATATCTGCCGTTCCCTTGTAGTCGGCTCGATATGGACAGCGGACAGTTTATTAATGGCTTCCGCCACATTTTCGCTTTCGGACACCGTCTTTATCACCCTGTCGAAGGCAAGTTTCTCTACTACCTTTTCCCTTGAGCATTGACAGTGCGTCCGCTCATTTTGAATCTTTCGGAGTGTGTCCAAGGCTTGCTGGATCGTATTCATTCCTTGTTACCTCCTGCATCATAAATGCCCATTCACGCTGTTGCCACCGCACCGTCTGCCACGCTTGATATGGAGCGCAGTTTACCACAGTGTCGGACTTGTCGCATCTGCGGACACAGTTTAAGCACGGGCATGTCAATAAGTCAGTTTCTCGTCTGCTCATAGTTTTTCCTCAAAAGGCAGTGATGAGAGGGAGAACCACTGCCTCTTTAATTTTAAGATGTTCTGATTGTACAGATTTTACTCTTCCTCATCGAACATACTCAACTGCACACCATCTGTTATCAGCTTTGAGTTCGGTCTGTACTTCCGTAGCATTTCCTGTCGCATCGGTTCGTACCGCAACCGCCATTCTCTTTCTCTCTCTCTCTCATAGGCTTCGTCAAATGGAAGCACTACGTTCTGGGCGATGTATACGTCCTTCAGCCAGTACATTGCGGCTTTGTAGCGATTCGGCTCATGATAGAACAGGTATTTAAGACTGTTATCAACATCCAAGGCAAACGGGCAGGCCATGCATCCGGTTCTTGTAAAACCGTATTTTGTATACGCGTCGGACAGCGGTACATTATATTTTTCTACAAACTCATCAACATCTTTGTTTGCCCAATCCATGATTGGTGCTTTAAAGGTTACTCCGCCCTTTTCGTATGTGCAGAGTTTTCCGCCTTCTTTGACGCGGATGGCTGCCCTGGACTCTCTCGCTCCGCCTTCAGCCATTCTCATACCGACAAAACATCCTTTGATAGCGTTGAGTTTCTCATACTGTCTGAACGGTGTCTTCTTCATATATTTGCAACACCCATTTGAAGCCATGATAGAAAAATCTTTGTGTAGCATATGCATGTCTTTGTCTGCGACCCTTGTTTTTCTCATCGTTTTGCCAGTTGTTGTTTCTCCGTAAAAGAGATTCAATATGCTCGCATCAGTTCTACTGTGCTGGTAAGCATGGAGAACTTCTGACTTTATCTTTGAACGCACAGGTTTGCCCTTGTTTTCCATAACCCATCCGAACGGCTTAACAGGATGGATGACCTGCACGTTTGAGTAATAGTTATCCTTCACCCACTTTACGAAGCCAACTGTTATACCAAGTTCGATTCCTGTGTTAGAGAACACCGCTGGTATAGCATTCGGCGGTATGGTGTAGATTTCCTCGCACATCTTTATCAAAGCGAGAAGGACTGTGCTGTCCTTTCCACCGCTGAAACTCACATAACACTTTCCGCCTGTTTCGTAATACAACTCCTCGATCCTGTGACATGCGTCTCTTATTCTGTCATCTAAACTCATCTCTCTATGTAACACTTGTCTTTCTTGTATCTGTCTCGCCGATAATCAGCTTCTTTTTTCGCATATTCCTTGTAATCCGCACACCTGCCATGGCAGCCGACTTCTCTTCTCTGGCATTCATAGCATGGCGATTTATATTTATGTGGCATGAATGGCCGTGTCATCTCAATTCCCTCTTGGCTTCAGCAATGGACTGAAGCCCAATTTCAGGCACTTCTCATAAGCAGTTGCTATGACCTGTGGGTCTGAATCCAGACAATTGAAGGCTGCTTTGTAAACCCCGGCTTTGAATATCCGTTTTTCTTTTGGGATTTCTACGCCGTATTTCTTGCAGTATTTCCGGACAGCGCCCCAATCGTCATCGAGTACGGCTTTTGCCAAAGCCTGTTTCCGGTCTTCACGGAACTGTTTCATAAAGTCACTCATTTTTTCTCGCCTCCCATAATGCGATAATTTCGTCAATCATCCTGTCCGCTTCTTCGGACTGCGCAGTTTTGTGCAGGTCTTCAAGCCATTCGACAGGGATAGCATCCACTGTCGGCATTGACATCAGTTTTTCATCAAAATCGTTAATGTCTATGCCACCATCGTCTGTTAATGGAACAATCTCTGACCAGTCCTTCAGCGCATCGGCATCAATCAGTCTCATTCTTCTTTCCTCTCTGCCCACTCTTTCAGCATTTGTGCCATTTCACTTCTTCCAACTTCGGACGAAAATTCAAGTTCGACCATCTTTGGTTTATCCCTATTTGTCACATCTTGAATCGCATACGGTGTATCAGTCATCCGTAGACCGCCGACATAATCGAGCATTTCGCCTGTGCTGTTAAAATCAAGCACTCTGACAGGAATGCCAAGGTGCGGATAAAAAGCATAAACCAACCACTTCATTCATCCGCCTCACAGTCTGCTTAAATCGCAATCCACGAACACCTTGTCAA
>Ga0326513_10004412_pt1 | contig 10099 bp, 7 predicted proteins | sample 2_2465_0518_D_FD_203654 | JGI IMG/M metagenome (GOLD analysis project Ga0326513, IMG submission 203654) | Bovine rumen microbial communities from UC Davis, California, United States - 2_2465_0518 | ecosystem: Host-associated > Mammals > Digestive system > Stomach > Rumen | place: USA: California...
ATAGGATTGCGTCCGTTACCGTATTTAGTGTCTCCGGCAACAGGATAGCCCAAGTCGTTCATGTGTACGCGAATCTGATTTTTCCTTCCGGTCTCGAGTCGCATCTCTACCAGGCTGTAGTCCTGATTTTTCTGCAGGCAACGGTAATGCGTGACGGCTTCTTTTCCGCCATTGTCCGTCGGACTGCTGTAGGTAAAGAACGCTTTGTTGTCCTTAAGCCAGGAATGAACCGTTCCGCCTTCCTGTTCCATGGCGCCGCAGAGCACAGCCACATAGCGGCGGTCATATACGATGTCATGCCAGTTGTTCTCCAGAATCTGTTCTGTCTCAATGTTCTTGGCATAAATCATAAGTCCGGAAGTCTCGCGGTCAAGGCGGTGCACAACGTGGGCCCTGCACTTGAAATGACGTTTGTGGAAGTAGTCGTCCAGTATGGACTTGACACAGAACTGGTTCGGGGAGGAAGCCATGCTGAGGATACCAGGCTGTTTCTCGATCACTACTAAATCGTGATCCTCATAGATAATCTTGATATGCTTGTTAATGAGCTCGGTACTGCGTTTGTGTCGGGTGATGCGCACAACTTCGCCAACCGATAGCATATAATTGTATTGTGTAACCAGTTTGCGGTCAACTGTTACGGCATGTCCGCTCAGCAGATCCTTGGCGCGGTTACGGCTAATGCCAGACATCTGCTTCATCATGAACGTCATCAGTTCCTGCGGCTCACGTACCGGCAGCTCAATGTATTTCTGCGCTGAATATTCCGCTCCTGTAATAACTTTACCCATTTATTATTGTAATCGTGATTATGTTTAATAAACAATACTTCCCTTATAAACCCTCCGCCTCCTCTGCGGGTTCCGCATCCTCCTGCTCCTGTAAGGTGAAAGCCATCAGATCCTGTACGGACCCGTTGAATATGTTGCAGTCAACAAAACCTTTGATTCCGTCCAGTTTGCCGCAGTCAGTATGCTGCCACATCACCCATTTACCCTTATACTCGAGCTTGTCAATATAATAATGTGCTATCCAATACGGATACTCGTCAAATACGGGATCATTCAGATAATCCTTCTTGAATTTGTAGCTGGTGTACAGGATCGGCTTTACGCCATAGTGTTTCTCCACAATGTCCAGCCAGGTGCGGACATCCTTCTGCAACTGTTTTTTGGTAAGCTTTCCGGTTTTCTCTATATCAAGGACCGGCGGCAGGTCTCCCGGAACGAGATGTACCTGATGCAGGAAGAATCCCGCCTGATCGGCTGCATTTACTCCAGGTACGAAGAAGTGATAGGCTCCGCGTATGAAGTCATTCTCCTTAGCCTGATAGAAGTTATCGTTGAAATCGTCGTCAAAGAGGTCTTTTCCCTCTGTGGCTTTTATAATGACAAAACGCACCGGATCATTGTTGATGGAGGCGTTTCGTAGTTTTTCCCATTTGATGCTCGTCTGGTAATGACTGATGTCAATTCCTCTGACATTATATCCTTCCGGATAAGTCGGTTCGCCGTATATGGCTTTCCATCTGAAACTGTACGGACCTACGAAGAAATAATAGAAAAGCCCTATGTATGCGATGGCCACCAGGACAATACCTACCCAGACAGAAACGCCGAAGCGGCCGAATATTCCGCCTTTTCCCTTAGGTTTCCTGCCCTTTCTGCCAGACGACGGCCTCCTGTTGCCTGAAGAGCCCTTCCTTGCTGTTCCGGGATGGTAGTTGTTAGCCAATTTCCTGTATAAATTAGAATCCCCTCTCCTACTCTGAATAAGCAGAAGAGGGGATTTCCGTTAGAATTTATTTCTGCTCTAAAGCCAGTGTCTTAGTGCACTGGTCACATACCTCTGAGGGACCCCAGTACTGGATAGGACCGGGATATACGTAGCATGTATTCTTGGCCCACTCCTCACGCTTGCTGGCAAAGAACTTGAAGGGAGCGCCGTCCAGCTCTACGAGGGCTTTGCGGATCACGGGCTTCATAGCACCGTTACGGCGTTCCATATTCATCATCATAGTGATGGGCACACCGCCGGCAATCCACTCAGCTGCGGGAGCCGTAGTATTCTTGATAACGCTCATATAGCCGGTTTTGCCGTTGGCAATCAGGCGGCTGGCGTTGAAACCGAGGCTGTAGCAATAGTCGGCATCGTAGTTAGAGGGGGCAGCGCAGCGGCCTTCGTAACCGAAGAAGTGGTGCTGTGCGCTGAACTTGCCGTTGTACTTGCCTTCAGCCTTCCAGGCTGCCAGCTTGGTGGCAACCATAGCTGAGAGCAGCTTCTCTGTCTCGATGAGTGAAACCTGTACGTTGCCGTGCGGGTCACGGTCCAGGCATAGCTGGCGCTCCACATCCTTGGGCAGAGACTCCAGAACAGCCAGGTTGTCGGCAGCGATGTGGCTTTTGACGAAGGCTACCTGCTCATCCTTGGATGCGAACACGCGGCTCTCGCCTGTTGCGGGATCAGTCAGAACCTCGTTCAGCTCGGCAATCAGCTTCTTGATGGCGGGAATGAACTCGATAAGACCTTCGGGGATGAGAACAGTACCGAAGTTGTTACCCTCAGCGGCACGGTCGGCTACAATCTTGGCCAGATACGTTACCACATCGTCCAGTGACATTTCCTTCTGCTCAACCTCCTCTGAAATCAGGCAGGCATTAGGCTGGGTCTGCAAGGCGCACTCCAGGGCAATGTGTGATGCGGAACGGCCCATCAGCTTGATGAAGTGCCAGTACTTGCGGGCGCTGTTGCAGTCACGCTGGATGTTGCCGATAAGCTCGGAATATGTCTTGCAGGCGGTGTCGAAACCGAAGCTGGTCTCAATCTGCTCGTTCTTCAGGTCGCCGTCGATTGTCTTGGGACAGCCGATAACCTGAACACCGTACTTCTTGGCGGCATAGTACTCGGCCAGAACACAGGCATTGGTATTACTGTCATCACCGCCGATGATTACAAGGGCCTTGATGCCCAGCTCGCGCAGAATCTCGATACCGCTTTCGAACTGTGACTCCTTCTCCAGCTTGGTACGGCCTGAGCCGATGATGTCGAAACCGCCGGTATTGCGGTACTCGTCAATGAAAGCATCGGTAAACTCAACGTACTTATGGTCAACCAGTCCGCCGGGACCCATGAGGAAGCCATAGAGCTTACAGTTCTTGTTGAGCGACTTCACGCCGTCATAGAGACCGCTGATAACATTGTGTCCGCCGGGAGCCTGACCTCCACTGAGGATGATACCTACGTTAAAGGGCTCCAGCGCCTTCTGTTCGCCGGCCTCGAAGGTAATGACAGGCATACCGTAAGTATTGGGGAACATAGCCTTTATCTCTTCCTGGTTTCCTACACTCTGTGTCGCGGCACCCTCAACAGCAACTACAGGACCCTGCAGCGCTTTGGGGAGTTTGGGCTGATAGGCAGCACGAGCTACCTGCAATGCACTTTTTTCCATAATTTTATTTTCCTGTTTTAAATAAATAACCGTTTTCGCAGCGCAAAATTACAAAAATGTAGGGTAAATAAAGAAAGAAAACACAAAAATTCATTTTTTTTATTAAAATAAACTCAAATATGATATGTATTAAAGCAAATATTCTTATCTTTGCTTTGTTAGAAACCATAATAAAATTCTGCATTATGAAAAGAAGGGATATCAAGAAGGACATTAATTCCTTGTGCGGCGACCTGTTTGCCGAGTGTGTTGCATTGATTCAATACAAGAAGGACACCAACAAAAATGATGTGGAAAACGTCATGCTTACCATATTGCAGATGCAAAACGACATGATAAGCAGGCTTTCACATGTAGAGCCGGGCAGTACCAGGCTTTTCTTCAAAAAATTACGCGAGGACCTGCTGGCCCGTACCGAGGATATTGTTGAACAGATCAAGGCCCTGGCCTGAAAAAACAGAGATAAAGGTTGGATATGCTTCGTCGGCTTAGCAGAAAGATACTGTATGACTGGCTCGGGTTCAGGGAGGATGTGACCGAACACTTGCCCGAGAAGTGCGTCATTGCGCTGGCGCCCCATACCAGCAACTGGGATTTCATCATCGGGCAATTATATATATGCTCCATAGGAGCGGAATGTAATTTTCTGATGAAGAAGGAATGGTTCTTCTGGCCATTGGGCATCCTGATGAGGCGTATAGGCGGCATCCCCGTGCATAGGGACAAAAAGATGAAAGTGACGGATTCCGTTGCACGGCAGGCCAGGGAGGCGGATGTCTTCAGAGTCTGTGTAACCCCCGAAGGTACCCGTAAAGCCAACGGCGAGTGGAAGAAAGGATTCTACTACATCGCCCTGAAGGCCGGCATACCTATTCTGCTCTACGGACTTGACTTCAGGACACGGACCATTGCCTGTACCAAAACCATCATCCCCAGCGGAGATGTCGAAGCGCAGTTACAGGAAATCAAGGATTATTTCCGCCCCTTTACCGGTAAACATCCTAAACAATTCGCATTATAGTCATCCCTAAGGTATGTTTGTCAGGTATATACTTGTTCTGCTTGTTTTCCTGTCGGTAGGTACGGCATGTCACGCACAGCGCAACCGTGCCGAGAAGACCCCGTTGGCATTGTACTTCGAGAACTATCAGAACCCCGCCTTTTCCTCAGCCGAGAAGATACGGATTGAAGACCTTGACATCGACAAAGATCAGAAACGCTACACCATCTATCTGAATGACGCCTTCAAGGCCCAGCCGTTCACCCCGTCCCTGGTAAAGCGGATATACGAGGACGTACGCCGGACCTTAGGCACCCCGTACAACACCTACACGCTTCTCATCTATGCGCAGGATATACTCATTGAGCAGCTGATCTCCATTGACCAGCTGGCCGAACCTGACACCCAGAGGATATATCTCAAGAACCCTTACCACGGGAACCCCTGGGTTAGTCCGGCCAGCCTGCCCTACTCTGTCAGCAAGGGGCTCAGGGGCAGGCATCTGTGCCTATGGGCCAGCCACGGCAAATATTATAATGTAAAGAGCGGAGAATGGATATTCCAGCGTCCGCACCTTTACTGCACCACCGAGGACCTCTTCACCCAAAGCATCGTCATCCCCTACCTGATTCCCATGCTCGAGAATGCCGGAGCCGTAGTCTATAGCCCCAGGGAAAGAGACTGGCAGAAGAACGAGGTGATTGTTGACAATGACATGAAGAACATAAACGGTTACTACGCCGAGAAAAACCAGAAGTACAAATGGGAAAGCGGCGACACCGGATTCTGCATGACACATGATATATATACCGACAGGCAGAACCCCTTTACCGAGGGCACTTACAGGCAGATTGAAGCCACGGAAAGCAAGCGTCACATGAGTACAGCCTTCTGGGTGCCCGAGATCAGGGAAAGCGGCGACTATGCCGTATATGTATCCTATAAGACCTTACCTAACAGTGTAAGTGATGCATCCTATACCATTGTGCATCAAGGTATTGCCACATCTTATAAAGTCAATCAGCAGATGGGTGGCGGCACATGGGTATATCTGGGAACCTTCCGCTTTGACAAAGACCGGAAGGAGCAGAACTACGTGTATCTCTCCAACCATAGTTCCTATCGGGGAGTCATCACCGCAGACGCAGTCAGATTAGGCGGGGGCGTCAGCAACATCTCCAGAAGCGACACACTCATGCAGAATCCCCTCCGAAGCGGACTGGCCCGCTGCCTGGAAGGGGCGCGCTATTCCGTCCAATGGTCGGGATTCCCCTATGAGGTGTACTCACGTAACAGCTCGGACGACTATTCCGACGACATCAGGGTCCGTTCCTATGTACAGAACTATCTGGCTCGCGGCAGCGCCTATCTGCCTGGAGACAGCGGACTGAACGTCCCCATAGAACTGAGCCTGGCCGTCCACAGCGATGCCGGATTCAGGAAGGACAATTCCTATATCGGCACCCTCGGCATCTACACAACCGGCTTTTATGACAATCGTACCGGAGCCGGACTCTCCAGGCAGACAAGCAGAGACTTTGCCGACATCGTCATGACGCAGGTAACCCGTGACATGATAGCCACTTACGGCTGTTGGAACCGCCGGCAGCTGTACGACAAGAATTACGGCGAGACACGTGATCCACAGGTACCCGCCATGATCCTGGAGATGATGAGTCACCAGAACTGGCAGGATATGCGTCTGGCCCATGACCCCACCTTTAAGTTTACCATGGCCCGGGCTATTTACAAAGGTGTTCTGAAGTACCTTAGCTACGTACACCAGACTACCGATTATTGCGTCCAGCCCCTGCCGGTATGTAACCTCTCGGCCATCGTCAATCCCCATTCCGGAGAAGTCCGTCTGAGCTGGCTGCCCACCGAGGACAAGTTAGAGCCGTCCGCACGCCCCACACATTATATAATATATACCAGCATCGGAGACAACGGATATGACAATGGCCAGCTTGTATCCGCCAGCCATCTGTCTGTAACCCTGCCCGCTGAGCCCCATACATTATATAAATATAAGGTATGCGCCGTCAATGCCGGTGGCAGGAGCCTGTCCAACCAGGAGGTATGCGCCTACCTGTCATCGCCTCACAGCCAGCATATACTCATGGCCGACGGATTCCGGCGCCTGGCCGGTCCGCTCCCCGTTGACAACGATACAATCCGCGGTTTCAGGCTGGATGCCGATCCCGGAGTAATAGACGTCAAATCCCCTGTCTATTGCGGATACCAGTATCTCTTCAGCAAGGAATCCTGGGACCATATCGGCGAAAGCGGCACCGAACTGGAAGGAATGTTCCTGGCCGGCAATACACATGACTATTCCGTATCATACGCCCAGGACATCATCACCGCCGGGGGCGACTATAATATCAGCTCCTGCACCACCGAAGCCCTACCTGCCATTGACACCTCGTCCTTCCAGCTGATAAACCTCATATTCGGCGCACAGAAACAGGACGGCTATTCCCTTCTCAACTACAAGACCTTTACCCCCGAACTGATGCAGAAGATTACCTCCTACGCCGAAAAGGGTGGAAACCTCCTGCTCAGCGGCGCCTTCGTCGGCTCCGACATGCAGAGCGCCCAGGAAAGGGCTTTCACCAGTCAGGTCTTCAAGTTCAACTATGAACAGACATTACCATTGGAGAATATCACCAGTATCGAAGGCATGAATACCAGCCTTCAGGTCTATCATACCCCCAACGAGCAGCATTACTGGGTCCGTACGGCCGATGTGCTGCGCGGCACGGAAGACTCCTTCTGCACCATGCTGTACAAACAGACGGACCTTCCCTCCGCCATAGCCTATCGGGGTACCGGTAGAAGGGCTCTCACCTTCGGCTTCCCGCTGGAATGTATTCAGGACGCGCAGGCCCGGAGCAACATTGTCAATGCCTCCGTCCGTTTTCTGTTAAGTAACAACTAAAAGATGAAATAATATGTATAAGATTATCTGTAACATGAAGGCTTCCCGCTCCATCGACATAACCGAGAAGCATCTGCATACAATCGAGAAATACTCCCTGTTCAGCGACCTGCTTGACAGCAACGGTATCGTTGACGAGAGTGTCCTGGACAAACTCAGACTCAACGTCCGCTCCCTGCTAGAGTCCAACTCGTCAGATTCCGACCTTCTGGATCTGTGCCAGAATGTACTCTTCCACAATAACATGAAATGCTTCGGCCTGCACCAGCTCATCCTTCTCTTCATAGACTGGGAAAAGCAACAGCTGGATGCCCTGAAACCCACCCTGAAAGCAGACATTGAAGAAGAGTAAGCAGGACGTCATTATGGAACATAAGCTGTCCGACTGGCTCCCGACCACGCGAAAGGAAATGCAAATGCGTGGCTGGGACTTTGCTGATGTAATCCTGTTCAGCGCCGATGCCTACGTTGATCACCCCTCCTTCGGAGCTGCCGTAATAGGCCGCCTTCTCGAAGCCGAGGGCCTGCGTGTTTGTATTGTACCCCAACCGGACTGGCACGGCGACTACCGCGATTTCAAAAAACTGGGCAGACCAAGGCTATGGTTCGGCATCGCCCCCGGCTGCATGGACAGTATGGTCAATAAATATACCGCAGCCCGCAGGCTCAGGAGCGAGGATGCCTACAGCCCCGATGGCCGTCACGACCTCCGCCCCGAGTACCCCACCATTGTCTATTCCAGGATACTCAGACAACTATATCCCGATGTCCCTATCGTCTTAGGCGGCATCGAAGCCAGCCTGCGCCGCGTCATGCACTATGACTACTGGAAGGAGAAATTCATGCCCAGCATCCTCATAGACAGCGATGCGGATATCATCACCTACGGCATGGGCGAGAAGCCGACCCTGATGATCTCAGACCTCCTTTCCCAGGCCCTGGCCGACTATCACCCCTCCCTGTACTATGACGAGAACGGTGAATCCTATATAACACGGGATACATTCCGGGATGTTATTCAGAGGCAGCATCCCGTACCCCAGACCGTATCGGTATATGCCAGAAATGAGATACCCGGCGGAATCCGGCAGGACGACATCGTGCTGCACAGTTATGAAGACTGTCTGGCCGATCTTAAACTCCATGCAGACAACTTCCGTCATGTAGAGGAAGAGAGCAACAAGCTCAGTGCCCAGCGCCTGCTACAGCAGACCCGCGGGGAATGGGTAGTCGTGAATCCCCCCTTCCCCCCACTGACACAGGAAGAGCTGGACCACAGCTTCGACCTCCCTTATACCCGGCTGCCCCATCCCAAGTACAACGGCAAGCGCATCCCCGCCTACGACATGATAAAGTTCAGCGTCAATCTGCACCGAGGCTGTTTCGGAGGATGCGCCTTCTGCACCATCAGCGCCCACCAGGGCAAGTTCATCATGAGCCGCTCAAAGGAAAGCATCCTCAGGGAAGTCCGTCAGATAGCCAGTCTGCCCGACTTCAAAGGCTATCTCAGCGACCTGGGCGGACCTAGTGCCAACATGTACATGATGCACGGCAAGAACCCGAAAGCCTGCGCCTCCTGTAAGCGCCCTTCCTGCATCCATCCCCGAATATGTCCCAATCTGAACGGCGACCACCGCCCCCTGCTCGAGATATACCGCGAGGTGGACCGGATTCCCAATATCAAGAAGAGTTTTATCGGCAGCGGCGTCAGGTATGACCTGCTGATGCACGACTGGAAAGACGAGGCCCTGAACAAGGCGGCAAGGGACTACACACAAGAGCTCATCATCAACCACGTAAGTGGAAGACTGAAGGTAGCCCCCGAGCACACCTCAGACCACGTGCTCGAGATCATGCGCAAGCCCTCCTTCCGCCTGTTCCACCAGTTCAAGAAGGTATTTGACGATATCTGCCGCAGAGAACACCTCAACCAGCAGATTATACCTTATTTTATAAGCAGCCATCCGGGGTGTCACGCCCAGGATATGGCCGAGCTGGCTATCGAGACCAAGAACCTCGACTTCCAGCTGGAACAGGTACAGGACTTCACCCCCACTCCGCTCACCGTGGCCACCACCTGCTGGGCAACCGGGTATCATCCCTATACCCTGGAGCCCATCTTCTCGGCCCGTAGTCCCAAGGACAAGCAACAGCAGCGCATGTTCTTCTTCTGGTACAAGAAGGAGGAGCGCCGCAATATAGAGCAGTATCTCCGTCAGATTAAACGTCCGGATCTGCTGAAAAGGTTGTTTAGTAGATAAGAGGGGGCCTCCCCTAGATTTCGGGGCTAGGAGCAGGGAACAAGGGGCAAGAGGATAGTTCTTCACATGCCTCCTTAACACAAAAAACTCATAAAATGATAAACTAATTAAATATATTACAATAATGACAGAATGGTTTGAATGTAAAGTCAAGTATGACAAGACAATGGAAGACGGACTCATCAGGAGTACCAATGAGACTTACCTCGTAGATGCCCTCAGCTTCACCGAGGCAGAGAAACGTTTTATCGAGGAGATAGAACCCTTCATGGCCGGTGAATTCGTTGTATCAGACATCAGGCGAGCCCGCCTCTCCGAAGTAATGGAGAGCGAAGACCTGACCGATGACAAATGGTTCAAGGCTCGCGTAGCCTATATCACCATCGATGAGAAGAAGGGCACCGAGAAGCGTACCGTACAGTCTATCCTCATCCAGGCAAAGGATTTCC
>Ga0326513_10004413_pt1 | contig 10094 bp, 14 predicted proteins | sample 2_2465_0518_D_FD_203654 | JGI IMG/M metagenome (GOLD analysis project Ga0326513, IMG submission 203654) | Bovine rumen microbial communities from UC Davis, California, United States - 2_2465_0518 | ecosystem: Host-associated > Mammals > Digestive system > Stomach > Rumen | place: USA...
ACAGATTCGGCAAACAAGACCGTCGCAACTCTTATGAAGATAATCAGAGGATTCGTTGAGGATTCAGACAACGAATCTGAAGACCCGTTGCTGAAGATACTCAACGGCGGTGAGGTAAGTGAATAAGGCTTACGACTACTGCAAAAAGAACATCAGGAAGAAAACCACTCCGAAATATGTCAAGCTGCAAATGAAAGAGTGGTTAAAAATAGCAGAAGGAAAGCACAAAAAATATATCGTCTCAGAAGCAAAGGTGAAGCAGGTCGAGAACATCTTGAAACTACTCAATATGCCTAAGGGATTGAAAGCCGGAGAAAGCCTGTACAACTGTTCAACAGGTTATCAATGGTTTATATATATAGCAGTCTTTTGCACCGTCTACAGAGACGATACAAAGCGCAGGAAATACGAAACCTGTTTGCTGGAAATCTGCCGTAAAAACTTCAAGACATATACAGTCGGTACGATCTTCATAATAGCGTTTTTGACTGAGCCGCAGTTCTCGAAATTTTACTCCGTAGCTCCTGACGGCTCTCTCTCGAAAGAGATTCAAGAAGCAATATCCGAAACGCTCAGATCATCACCGGCAATATATGAATACAAAAATACGAAGCGATTCAAAATCCTGCGTGATTATATATCATTCAAGCCGCTATTATCGAAGTTCATTCCTTTGAGCTATTCAACATCGAGAATGGATTCACGTATGCCGAACGTATTCTGCGCAGACGAGGTCGGGGCTTTGCCTATCAACTACCCTGTTGAAGCAATGCGTTCCGGTCAGATCAATATGAAGAATCGTCTCGGATTCATCATCAGCACAAAATATCCGACCATAGACAACCCATTTGAGGACTATGTGTCGTACTCGAAAAAGGTACTCGACAAAATCGAGAAGGACGAAACTGTTTTTAGCCTTCTTTACGAACCAGATAACACAAAAGACTGGATAAGCGACGACCTCATAATGAAGCAAGCAAACCCAGCCGCACTTGAAATTCCCGAGATATGGGAAGAACTGAAAAAGAAAAGAGCATACGCAATAGCAGTTGACAAAGCTCGTGAGAACTTTGTCACAAAGCATTGCAACATCATTTATACCGGTATCGGTACAGAGACGTATATCGACGTTTCAGCAGTCCAGAAGTGCCGTACAAGTCATATCAATTGGCAAGGTCGAACAGTTTATGTCGGCTTTGACCTATCAGAGACAAACGACAACACTTCTGTTGCTATGGTAACAGCCGATGAAAATAATAACATTATAGCGGACGTATTCGCCTTCATTCCAGAAGGCAGAATGGACGAAAAGACAATTTCCGAGAAGCTCGATTATCGAAATATGGTCGAGACAACAGGAAAGTGCTTTGCTTGTGGTGATAAGGTTATCGACTATACATACGTTGAAGCGTTTATTTTATCGTTAGAGGAACGATACGGTGTCAAAGTGCAAGCTATAGGCTTTGACCGCTGGAACGCTCTCAGCACGGCGCAGAAGCTTGAAAAAGAAGGTCACAACCTTGTTGAGATTCGTCAACATTCAAGCACGCTGCACCCACCGACGAAGCTTCTGAAAGAAAAGATACTGAGTGGGGAATTCCAGTACGAAAAAAATCCGCTGCTCGAAATTAACTTTCAGAACGCACGCTGCACCTACGACACGAACAGAAATCTATACGTCACGAAGAAAAAATCAAACGGCAAAGTCGATATGGTCGTATCACTTATCAACGCTGTGTACTTACTACAGCAGGACGTGATGTTCGGCAGCGACTTTACGATTCAAGTTTTGTAAAGGAGTAATAAAATGGATAACAGAGCAATCGACATTGTTATGAACTACATCATAGCACATTTGGACAAGTCAGACGATACACCCGATTTTGAGGTTTATATCGTTTGGAAGTGTAAAGCACTTCAGAACTGGAAATACCTTCTTTCAAGCACACTTTTTGACGGTATGTATTACGAGCTTACATACAACGGTGACAAAAAAGAATGGTATCTCGACGCATACAAGAAGTTCGAGAACGTCGTTATCAAGGAGAAATAAAAATGGAAGAATGGAAAGACAGATTAAAAGCCGAGTACGCTCAGACAAAGGAACGCTACGAGAAGCTGAAAGCCTATAATAACAAGCAGGAAGTTGAAGCCTATTTACTCAAAGACGTTGCAGAAGAACCGGAAGATATGTACAGCAGGGTGCTGCTTAAAAAGCAGCAGAGTGCAATGGGTGAATATCTCCATATTCTTGAACTGCGTGCCGAGCTTCATCACATCGAATTATAAGGGAGTGATATTTTGGGACTTTTCAAACGAAGTAAAAAAAGAGATACCGGACCAACTGAACCTGAGATCAACGACGTACTTCTCAAAGCCCTATTAAACAACGAAGCGATCACCAGAGAAAAAGCAATGACTGTTCCTGCGGTAAGCGGCGCAGTGGACTTTATTTCCGGCTCGATTGCTTGTATGCCTGTAAGGCTATTCAAGTACGAGAACGGTGCTGTAGTCGAGCAGAAGGACGACAGGCGGTGCAAACTTCTCAATACCGATACCGGCGATACTCTCGACGGCTTTCAAATGAAAAAAGCCATAGTTGAAGACTATCTTATGGGAAAAGGCGGATATGCTTACATACAGCGGAGCAGGAACGACGTTACCGGTATTTTCTACGTTCAGGATATATACGTCGTAATAATGAAGATGTATTATCCGATATTCAAGCAATTTTCAATCGAGGTCGAAGGCGCAAGATACGAGCCATACGAATTTTTGAAGATACTCAGAAATACAAAGGACGGAGCGTCCGGCGTAGGCATTACCGTAGAAGTCTCGAAAGCTCTTGAAACTGCATACCAGACGTTGCTGTATCAGCTCGGATTGGTAAAAAAGGGCGGCAACAAAAGGGGATTTTTGAAGTCGCAAAGGAAGCTCGGACAGGAAGAAATCGACATACTGAAAGCAGCTTGGGCGAATCTTTACAGTAACAACGAAGAAGCCGTCGTTGTTCTCAATAATGGGCTGGAATTTCAGGAAGCAAGCAACACAAGCGTTGAAATGCAGCTAAATGAAAGCAAAAAGGCATTTATCGACGAAATAAACGCTATTTTTCACCTATATCCGGACGACTTTGACCGAACATTCAAGGAAGCAATTTACCCGATTGTAAAGGCATTTGAAACGGCTTTGAACCGTGATTTGCTGCTTGAAAAGGAAAAAGACGACTATTTCTTCTCGTTTGATGTAAAAGAGATCATCAAAGCAAGCATAAAAGAGCGTTATGAAGCGTACAAAACAGCCAAAGAAACCGGCTTTTTGACTATAAACGAAATCAGGAAGGAAGAAAACCTGAACTATGTTGAAGGTTTAGACGTTGTAAACGTCGGCTTGGGAGCTGTTTTATATGACATAAATACGCACACTTACTACACGCCAAACATTAACCAGCAGACCGACTTGAACAAGGCAACGTCAATGCTGGAAGCTCACGTTATGGAGCAGGAATTTGTCGCAGACGGTAATTCGTCGGACGCATAAAGGGGGTGAACGAATGGAAATCAGAATCAAAGAGGACAGCGTTGAAATCGAAGGATATGTGAACGCAGTCGAAAGGCTCTCGAAGCCGCTTCCTTCCCGAACAGGAGAGTTCGTCGAACGTATCTGCAAGGGAGCGTTTCAAAGAGCTTTACAGCGCAACGATAACGTGAGACTTTTGTACAATCATAACTGGTCGAGAGACTTGGGCGGCACAAAGGACGGAAACGTTGAGCTGTCAGAGGACAACATCGGACTGAGGATTCGAGCAACGGTCAAGGACGCAGAGACGGTGCAGGAAGCAAGGCGAGGAAATCTTGTCGGCTTCTCCTTCGGCTTTGAGGACAGAGACGTTGACGAACACTCAGAAAACGGAATGAGAACAAGAGACGTAAAGGATATGGACCTTTACGAAATATCTATTCTCGACCGGAAGAAAACACCTGCGTATGACGGCACTCTCATTAACGTGAGAGACGCAGAAGGTCAGCAGGAAAAACGAATTTATTTCAGCGAGATATTCGCAGACGAAATAAAGATCACAGGCAACACTGAAAGGCGTGAACAGCCGGAAGAAAAAGCTCCGGACTATTCAGCAGCCGAAAAAATCATTTCCGAAATGAAGGGAGAAAATTAACTATGAGAAAAGATTTAGTGGAGAAGGTCAACGACCTTATGAAGAAGGCTGACGAAATGCTCAATAAGGCAAAGCTCGAAAAGAGAGAGCTGACACCTGACGAAATGCAGGAGCTGGCTGAGATCAGAGACGACGTTATGCGTATCAAGAAGGCACTCGGACTTGAAAAGGAGTTCGACGATATGAGAGAGCTTGAAGCAAAGGACGACGCAACACCTACAGAGGGTGAGAGAGCTTGCGGCACTGACGACAAGAAAAGAGCAGTTGAGGAAGCAGAGAAGGCAGCAGCAGAGGAAAGAGCTTTTGAAGCCTATATCCGTGGCAAGGCTATGAACAGCCGTGACACTGACGTAAATCTCACACCTGCGAACAACGGTGCTGTAATTCCTACAACTATCGCAAATAAGATCATCAAGAAGGTGTACAACATCTGCCCGATTCTGGAGAAGTCCAGCAAGTACAACATCAAGGGAAATCTCGATATACCGTTTTATCCGGCTTCTGACGAAAGTCTCATAACCGTAGCATATCACGACGAGTTCGAGGAGCTTGTCAGCACAAACGGAAACTTCGACAAGATCAGTCTCGGCGGCTTCCTTGCTGGCGTGCTTTCAAAGGTCAGCCGTTCCCTTATCAATAACGCTGCATTTGATATTGTGGGCTTCGTAGTAGACGAAATGGCTTACGCTATCAAGCGTTTCATCGAGAAGGAACTTCTGCTTGGTACAGACGGCAAGGTTGAAGGACTTTCCGGACTTACAAACGCAATCACAACAGCAGCCGCAGACAAGATCACAGCCGACGAGGTCATTGACCTTCACGACGCTATCAAGGACGAATACCAGAACGGTGCTATCTGGATAATGTCACCTGCAACCAGAACGGCACTGAGAAAGCTCAAAGGCTCGACTGGTTATTACCTTCTGAACGACGACGTATCAACTCCGTTCGGTACTTCAATTCTCGGCAAGCCTGTATATGTATCAGACAATATGCCTGACTACACAGAGGACGGCGAGGTCGCTATTTACTACGGTGATATGAGCGGACTTGCAACAAAGTTCTCCGAGGAAATCAACATCGAAGTGCTTCGTGAGAAGTTTGCGACACAGCACGTAATCGGCATAGTGGGCTGGTTCGAGTTCGACGCAAAGGTAGAGAACGAGCAGAAGATCGCAAAGCTTGTAATGCACGCATAATAAATCAGGGAATATGTGACCGACATTATTGTCGGTCGCAATCCCATAAAGGAGTGAAAATATGAGTACCTACAACACAAAAAATTATACTGAGCAGGGCGGCGACGTTACTCATATCGGCGGCAAGCTTATTATTGAGGACGGCGCAGTCGTAGAAGGACTTGACGCAGCCAGCTTTGAACAGGCAGCAGCAGTCGCAGACGCAACAGACGACGCTGTAACTACAGTCAATGCCCTTCTTGCTTCACTCAGGGCTGCCGGTATTCTTGCCGCTGAGTAAAGCAAGCCAAAATACAATGAAAGGAAGTGCGAATCGTGAAAGTAAGTGATATGACAGTCAATGACATAGTTGAATATTGCAGAATTGCAGAACCTTCAACAGCCGACAATGCTTTTCTCGAACAGGCTATAGAAGCCGCAAAAGCCTATATACGCAGTTATACAGGGCTGAACAATGACCGCATAGACGAGCACGAAGATTTTGTAATCGTAGTATATGTTCTCGTTCAGGATATGTACGACAATAGATCACTATACACGGAAGGCAAAAGCCTGAATAATACAGTCGAGACAATTCTCGGTATGCACTCGGTGAATCTGCTATGATTAACGCCGGAAAGTACAACAGAAAAATTGAGATATACAGTGAGACTGTAATCACAGACGAACAAGGCTTTCAGACAACGTCAGAATCGCTTGTATTAACGACTTACGCAGCAGTAAAGACAACTAAAGGCTTTACGCTCATAGCCGCTAACAGCGATTTTGAGAAGGCGTACACGAACTTCACGATTCGCTATCCTGTCACTGAGATCAACAGGGATATGAAAATTCGATTCAACGGTAAAACCTATACGATTGAATATCTCAATAACATCAACGAAGCGAACGTCGAGCTTGAAATACAAGCAAAGGAAGTGACGCACTAATGGCAAAGGCAAAGTTTGAGATACCGAAAGAACTTCTGGACCAAGTGAAAAAGCTCAATCAAGATACACCAGCAATGATGAAAGCTATGGTTGAAGCCGGAGCTGAGACAGTTCTTGAACGTATGAAAGCAAACGCACCAGCAGGAATGAAAAGCAGCCCTGTAATGGATTGCTTATGCACGACAAGAGTATACGAGACACCTTCTGACGACGCAATCAATATGAAGGTCGGTTTTGCTGGATATTTCATCAACGAGGACGGAAAAAGGACACCTGCTCCGCTCGTAGCCAATGTATTTGAATACGGCAGAAGCAACGAACAATTTCCGAAGCAGCCATTTATGCGAAGATCATTCAGCAAGTCGGCTATAAATAAAGCAATGGAAGAAGCGCAAAAACGCTTCTTGCCGGAGGATTGATGTTATGAACGAGATCATTCAAGCAGCTTTCAACGGATTCAAAGTTGATAACGTTGAAATCCCTGTCAAATACCTGCATTATATGGGGCACGGTGAGCCCTATGTAACATATACGCCAACAGGCAATGGCAACGTATTTTCTGCCGACGATCAGATTCAGAATTATATCACGTATTATGATTTTGATATTTATTCAAAGGGGAATTATTACGCCATAGCCGAAGCAATCAAAGCAATAATGCAAGCGAACGACTTTTCGTATGTTCCTTCTCAGGATTCACCAGAAATGTATGAACCTGATACCGGATATTACCATAAGACGTTATGCTTTGCAATTGAAAGGAGTTAAAAATATGGCAAAAATCGGCTTAAACAACCTGAAATGGGGTGTTCTCTCAGAGGTTGGCGATACCGTAACTTACGGTGCTATGCAGTCACTCGGAAAGGCAGTATCGGCAAACGTCAGCATTACAAACAATAGTGCTGTACTTTACGCTGACGACGCTATTGCAGAGAGCGACAACACCTTCTCGACCGGTACAATCACTCTGACAGTAGACGACGACGGCGATACAGTATTCGCACCGCTTCTTGGTCACGAGATTGATTCAGATACCGGCGAAATGATAAGAAACAAGAACGACGCTCCGCCTTATGTCGGCGTTGGTCGTATCATCAACAAAATGAAGAACGGCGCAAGGCTTTACAAGGTTGAATTTCTCTCAAAGGTAAAGTTCGCTGAACCTTCTCAGGAAAGCAATACGCACGGAGAGACAACCGAGTTCGGCACTCAGCAGATTGAAGGAACTATCGCAACTCTCGAAAGTGGAGAGTGGAGCAAGACGAAAACTTTCACTTCTCACGCTGACGCTCTCGCTTATCTTTCAAGCTGCTTCGGTCAGACAATCACAGCAGACACGTTTACAAGCGCAGGAAGCACCACAGAAACGCTGACACACGCTCCTGCAACAGTATTTACTGTAACAATCAACGGCACGCCTACAACGGCGTACAGCGTATCAGGAACGACACTGACATTCGACGTAGCACCTTCAAGCGGTGCAGTCATTTACGTATCATACGCATATAACGCATAATTCATAATGGGCTGGGGAAATCTCAGCCCATTTATAAAAAATCAAAGGAGAATTATTATGAAAGATTTTTATACCGAGGTAGAACTCAACGGCAAGAAACATCTTTTATGCTTCGATCTTAACGTAATGGAAGCAATACAGGCAGAATACGGCACGGTTGACAAGTGGTCGGAACTCACAGCAGGAAAAAAGGGTGAAGCTGACGCAAAGGCTATAATTTTCGGATTCAGGGAAATGCTGAATGAAGGTATCGAGATCAGCAACGAACAGACCGGAGCAGACGAAAAGCCCTTTACGCATAAGCAGGTCGGAAGACTTCTGACGCAGCTCGGACTTGATACGGTAAGTTCAAAGCTTAATGAAGCCATAGCCATTGCCAACAAAGACGAATCAAAAAACGAATAATCCACTCAGACGATGAACTTGACCCATATATCGAATTTGAGTGGTATTATATTATCGGCTTGAAAATGGGATTCACTCAGAAGGAAATCGGACGTATGACTGTCCGTAAATTCTCTCGATTTTATAAAGCATACAAGCAGAATTTTGATATTGAATTATGCTTGTTACTCAGCAGAAAAACATACGGAAAACTTGAAGAAGAATCAGTTGACGATGAAGACTGGATAAAGTAAGGAAGGAGGGCGAATATGGCTTTTGGTGGTACAATCAAGCTGCAAGGTGAGACTGAGTACAGAGCAGCATTGAAGCAGATTCAGAACAGCTTGACAGTTGTCGGCTCGGAAATGGCGAAAGTTTCATCGCAGTTCGCAAGGGGCGAGAAGTCTGTTGAATCACTCACAGCAGTGAATGAAGTCCTGAATAAAAAGCTCCAAGAGCAGCAGAAGGCATTTGCAGCGGCGAAAAATATGCTTTCCGAAGCTCAGTCAAAGTATGAAGAAAGCTCTCGTTCGGTCCAGACTTGGGAACAGAAGCTTGAAGAAGCCAAAGCAGCACTTGAAGCAGCAAAAAACAGCACGTCTGCAAGCGCAGAAGAAATTGAAAAGCTCGAGAACAACGTCAAGGAATGTGAACAAGGTTTATCAAGTGCGAACGCTGAAAACGAAAGATACGCAACGACGGTCCAGCGTTGGCAAACTGAGGTCAACAGAGCCGAAGCAGCAGTCAACAGGACAACGAGAGAGATCAACGACAACGAACAAGCTATCGAAGAAGCTGAAAAAAGCTTAAACGATGAAACAGGCGCACTTGAAGACAATTCAGAAAGCCTGAGAGAGAACGGCAGAGAAGCAGAAACGGCAGGAGAGAAGCAGAGCGGTTTTGCTGAGAAAATAGGCAAGGTCGCAAAGGCTCTCGGCACTGCAATGGTCGCAGGTGCAGCAGCAGCAGGGGCGGCTGTTGTCTCTCTCACAAAGCAATGCGTTGAAAACTACGCAGAATACGAGCAGCTTGTCGGCGGCGTTGAAACTCTTTTCGGCACTCAGGGAATGAGCGTAGAAGAATACGCAAAGTCCGTAGGAAAGTCAGTCGAGGAAGTCAAAGGCGAATACAGCTCACTTGAAGCAGCTCAAAAGACTGTACTTGACAATGCAAATAACGCATTTAAGACAGCAGGAATGTCCGCAAATGAGTATATCAACAACGTGACAGGCTTTTCGGCTTCGCTTATATCCTCGCTCGGTGGAGATACCGAAAAGGCAGCAGAATACGCAAACAGAGCTATTATTGATATGTCAGATAACGCAAATAAAATGGGTACTGACATAGAATCAATACAAAATGCGTATCAAGGCTTTGCAAAATCCAACTACGGAATGTTAGATAACCTGAAATTGGGATATGGCGGCACTAAGGAAGAAATGGAACGTCTTATTGCAGACGCTTCAAAACTCACAGACGTGCAGAAGGAACTTGGCGTTACGGTTGACGCAAACGATATGAGCTTCGGAAACGTAGTCAACGCTATCTCGGTTATGCAGAAGGAAATGGGAATAGCCGGAACTACATCGAGAGAAGCAGCGTCTACGATACAAGGTTCATTCGGTATGATGAAAAGTGCTTGGCAGAACTTCACAACAGGAATGGCTGACGAGAACTCAGACTTCGACGCACTCATTCAGAACCTTGTGGAATCGGTAACAGCATTTGCCGACAATCTTATTCCCAGAATAGTTGCAACAGCTCCACGTCTCGTAGAAGGCGTTTCACAAGTCGTAAAAACGCTGGCTTCTCAGATACCAGATATTTTATCGGGGCTTGTTCCTGCACTTCTCAGCGGCATACAAAACCTGATAACTACAATCACGACTGTA
>Ga0326513_10004414_pt1 | contig 10092 bp, 6 predicted proteins | sample 2_2465_0518_D_FD_203654 | JGI IMG/M metagenome (GOLD analysis project Ga0326513, IMG submission 203654) | Bovine rumen microbial communities from UC Davis, California, United States - 2_2465_0518 | ecosystem: Host-associated > Mammals > Digestive system > Stomach > Rumen | place: USA: California...
ACTATGGGGACAGGTGTCTATACCATGACGTTCATGATGTCGAAATTAGATGATCCCACAGGTCCGTGGATGATTGATCTGGGCGACGTCCGTGAGTCGGCACGTGTCTATATCAATGGACAGTTCATTGGCTGTGCATGGTCTGTGCCTTTTGTCCTTGATACTAAACAGACGCTAAAAGTTGGTAAGAATGAAGTGCGCATAGAGGTGACAAACCTGCCTGCCAACCGCATAGCCGACCTCGACCGTCGGGGCGTGAAGTGGCGTAAGATGGAGGAAATAAATGTTGTTGACATCAACTACAAGAAGACAACTTATGAAGAATGGGAACCCGTTCCGAGTGGACTTAACAGCATGGTAAAACTTGTAAGAAGATGACATCACGGTTGGTAATAGAGGGATGGAGTAACTTTTTTGCCGAAAAGTTTGGTTAGAAAAATTTTTTTTTATAACTTTGCGACATCAATAATAAGCCAGAACTATAAAAGTGAAATCACGCTTACTCTATATCCTTATAGTGCTTGTCTCTTTGTCAACACAGGCAAGAGCCGAGGATTCACGCTATTCTGATGGCACACCGTTGCTTTTCGGAATAGATATGGATTATCCACCGTTAGAGTATGTTGACAAGGACGGCACACCAAAGGGGTTGGACATTGTCTTTACTCAGGAAGTAATGCGTCGGCTTAACATACCATTTACTTACAGCCCTAACACCTGGGAGAATATTTCTGGTGATGTGCTTAGTGGGCGTGTTGATCTGGGGATGATGGTCTATTCTCCATACCGCAAGAGTTTGACCAACTATTCGCGTGCCGTTTTCAGGCTCTACTATCAAATTCTCTACCGTAAGAACTCTCATGAACGTTTCGATCTCCGAAGCCTTAGTGGGAAATCTGTTGCATACATGTCCTCACGTCCCATCCGTGATACATTGACGAAAGTGGGGGCAGTGCTGAATGAAGTGAAGAATCTTTCACAAGCTACTCAGGACTTGTCGAAGGGTAAGTACGATGCTGTCATCTGCTTCCGTTACCAGTCGAGCTACATGCTAAAAAAATATCAGATAAAGAATCTCACTGCAGAAGACCTGACGTTAGCTCCACGTGAATATTGCTACGTCAGCCATGACAAAAATCTGATAGACTCTATCAATGTCGTTCTCGAAAAGATGGAAGCCGAGGGCTACATCAATGAGGTGTATGGTGAAGTCTCTGCCACATTTGGCGGCTTCAGCATACCACGGTGGGTATGGTATTTGCTGGTGGTACTCGTTATCGGCTTCCTTCTGATCTTAATAGTCTTCCAGCAGCGTTATCAGAAAAAACTGCGTGAAGAGATGATCCGTGCTCAGCGTAGCGAACGACTCAAAACGGTTTTCTTAGGTAATATTAGCCATGCCTTACGTACGCCCCTAAACGCTATTATAGGCTTCTCTGACGTGCTTGACGAGGATGGCGGAAATATGTCTATTGATGATAGCCGCCAGCTATTGCATCTTATAAATAGCAATGGAAAACAGTTGCTGTATTTTATTAATGAATTGCTTCAACTTTCTGATATAGAAACAGATGCATCTCCTTTACAACGCTCAGAAGTACAGGTCGAGGAGGTGATGAAAAGTTATCAAGAAGAGTGTCGCAAGGACTTGGCCAAAGGTGTTGAACTCCGTTTGGAAGGTGAACCAGTAACGATCGCTATTGATGAGCGATTGATGAGAATGATAACTAAGCATTTTTTATCAAATGCTGTCAAACATACTAAAAGGGGAAGTGTAACGTTACGTTTCAAATATATAGATAAAGGCCTACACGTTGAAGTACAGGATACTGGCGACGGTTTGCCAGAGGCACTTAAGAAGAATATTTTCAGTTTGCTTTCAGATAAAGCAACCTTTATCCAAGATGAGGTACCGGGACTGGGACTTACAATCTGTAAGGCTATCGTTGATCGATACAATGGCCGTATAGGTGTCTTGTCGCCAGAGAAGGGCGGCACCTTGATGTGGTACTGGATTCCTGTAAAGAAAGTAACAAGTTAAGAAGTAATTTTTATATGACTTTAATTATCGTTTTACTGCTTGTTTTTGGCTATCTGCTAATTGCTACTGGCCATTTGACTGGTGTCAACAAAGCTGCTATTGCCATGTTTATAGGAACAGCAGGGTGGGTCGTCTATATCTGTTGGGGAACAGATTTCGTGATGTCTCAGCATCCATCTGAATACGTTGAGTTCTTGCAGGGTAATGACCCTTCGAGTGATGCGGTGAAATTCTTCATATACGATAATATATTCTTGAAGTACGTCGGTCAGGCTGCCAGTATCGTCATGTTCCTGCTTGCCACAATGACCATTATTGAGATTTTGAATAATAACGGATGCTTTGATTTTATCACGGAGTGGATTAGAACACGTAACTCAAAGCGGTTGTTGTGGACAATCACTTTTGCAACATTTGTCTTGTCGGCCAATCTCGATAACCTGACAACGGCCACCATGATGCTGGTTATCATGCATGGTATTGTTCGTAGTCGGCGTCAGCGCATGCTCATTGGAGCAGCAATAGTGATTGCTGCTAATTGTGGCGGGTGCTTCACCGTGATAGGTGACCCTACGGGGCTACTTCTGTGGGGGGACGGAAAAGTAACAGCAACTAATTTTTCAAAATTTCTGATGTTGCCCGCGGTCGTTGCATGGGTGGTACCTACGGCAATGATTAACCGAGCGCTGCCTGGCAGACTCGACATTGAGTGGACAGCACCCCCATATCGAGGGGATGACACGAATTTGAATCGTTGGCAGCGCATTGTTATGCTTTTTGTGGGTATTGGTGGCTTGTGGTTTATCCCGACATTTCACAATATCACGAAGTTGTCACCCTTTTTGGGTGCTCTCTGCGTGTTAAGTGTATTGTGGGTTGTCAATGAGGCTTTCAACAGAAAGCTCAATGATGCCGACCAAATGGCACAACGACGTATTCCTCGTGCCATTCAGTATGGTGCGATTCAGCAGATGCTTTTCGTTATGGGCATTATGCTGGGAATGGGAGTAATGGCTGAGACAGGGGTCATGTCCGAAATTGCCACTTGGTTCGACACTGTTGTTCACAACATTTGGCTTTTCGGCTTATTATCAGGTTTGCTGAGTAGTGTTGTTGACACTTTTACAATTGCAATCACTGATATTACGCTCTATCCCTTGGCGACTGTCGAGTCGCTTCCTTTGTGCGTAGATAGCGATTATCAATCATATTTCATACTAAACGGTGCTTATTGGAAGATTATCGCTTTCACAACGGCTGTAGGCGGTAGTCTGCTTTCGGTCGGTTCTATCAGCGGACTGGCACTGATGAAAATGGAGCACGTGAGGGTAGGGTGGTATGTAAAAAATCTAACGCCGAAAGTTCTATTTGGTTTCACGCTGGGCTTCTTGTTGTTGTGGTTGGAGTTAATATTTATATAATATGCAGGAAATAAAACGGATCGTTTTGACCGGGGGGCCTTGTGCTGGAAAAACAACAGCATTGGTGCGTGTAGTTGATTATTTCTCAAACCTTGGTTTTAAAGTGTTCACTGTTCCAGAAGTTCCCACGCTTTATAGTCTTGGCGGCTGGAACTATTTGACACCCAACCGTCAACTCTATTATGAAGGTGAACGCGCCATTCTGGAAACCCAGTTGGCACTTGAAGACCATTTCCAGCGAATGGCTGAAGTATGTACGAAACCTGTTCTCATCGTCTGTGACCGTGGGACCATGGATATTTCAGCTTATATGAAGCCCGAAGAATGGGAGGATATCACGGCTGATGCAGGTGTGAACAGCAACCAATTGCGTGAGCGTTATGATGCCGTACTCCATCTCGTTTCTGCCGCCGATGGTGCAGAACAGTATTATACTACGACTACGAACTCGACCCGTTATGAGAAGGCAGACGAGGAAGGGCTGCGTATTGCACGGGAACTCGATAAGAAAGTCATGAAAGCATGGACTGGGCATCCCCATTTGCGGGTTATCAATAATCATGATGATTTCGAGAAAAAGATGAACCGCGTGCTCCGTGAAATATCCTATGTGCTTGGAATCCCTCAGGAGGTTACTGAGGAACGTAAGTACATCGTTGAACTGACGGGTGAACTTCCTGAGACCATAGATAGCGAAATCATTCAGACCTATCTCGTCAGTGAGCCTGAATCGGAAATACGCCTACGTCGCCGTTCATGGAGCAGTGGGAAAGTGGTTAATATCCATAACATCAAAAAACGAACAGCCCCTGGGAAACAGATAGAGACCGACCGACAAGTTGATAACTCACTCTATGAATCATTACTACAGCAAGCCGACCCTTATCGACTGCCCATAAAGAAACGCCGACAGAGTTTTATATGGCGTGGTCAGTATTTCGAACTCGACACCTTTTATGGCGTGCTTGACGGGTTAGTCATTCTTGAGACAAAAGGTATTACCGATGCTGAGAATGTGAACTTTCCTCCCTTCATCTGCGTTAAACAAGAAATCACAGGTAATAAGGAGTACTATAATTACAATCTTGCACTTCGTCGGAAATAGTCAGAATTCACTGGTGAAGTGAAATTGTATGTGTTCAAAATCCTGCTGAGCCATTGACAGTACGTAGCTGGAGTCTGCTAAAAATACGTCACGCCCCTCCTTGTCTTTTGCCATATACTGGAATTTACGTTTCTTGAAAGATTCTAATTCTTTCTCATTGTCACTCGAAATCCAGCAGGCTTTGTACAGGTGTACGGGCTCCCAGCGGCATTTAGCGTTGTATTCATTTTCAAGTCGGTATTGAATCACCTCAAACTGCAATTGTCCAACAGTTCCTATGATTTTTCGACCATTGAACTGATTGACAAATAATTGTGCCACGCCCTCATCCATCAACTGGTCAATACCTTTCTGCAACTGCTTCGACTTCATAGGGTCGTCGTTTTCAATATATTTGAACAACTCTGGCGAGAACGAAGGCAGACCGCGGAAATGCAGTTGCTCTCCTTCTGTAATGGTGTCTCCAATCTTAAATATGCCTCCTGTATCAGGCAGGCCGACAATGTCACCAGGCCATGCCTCGTCAATTGTTGACTTGCGTTGTGCCATAAACTGAGTAGGTGAAGTAAAACGCATGGTCTTACCCTGCCGCACATGCAGATAAGGTACATTGCGCTGAAAACGACCTGAACATACTTTACAGAAGGCAATGCACGAACGGTGATTAGGATCTATATTGGCTGTTATCTTAAAAATAAATCCCGTGAATTTCTGTTCTTCCGGTTGCACCTCACGCTCTTCTGCCTTCGTGGAACGAGGCGACGGAGCAATCTCAACGAAGCAATTCAACAATTCTTGAACTCCAAAATTGTTCAGGGCCGAACCGAAGAACACGGGTGCCACCTCTGCGTTACGGTAGGTATCCACATCAAATTTAGGATATACACCATCCACTAACTCTAAGTCTTCACGCAGTTTCGCTGCATCGGACTCACCTATTTTAGCGTCAAGATCTGCACTATTGATGTCTACCTCCACTTTTTCGGTCACGCGCTGTTTGTCAGGTGTAAAGAGATCCAGCTTCTGCTCGTAGATGTTGTAGACCCCCTTGAATTTCGCTCCTTGATTGATGGGCCAGCTCAACGGGCGCACCTTGATTTCCAGTTCCTGTTCCAATTCATCAAGCAAGTCAAAGGGGTCACGACCCTCACGATCCATCTTATTTATATAAATGATGACCGGTGTCTTCCTCATGCGGCAAACGGTCATTAGTTTTCTCGTCTGCGTCTCAACACCCTTGGCACCGTCCACCACAATAATAGCAGAGTCAACCGCCGTCAGCGTACGGAAAGTATCTTCGGCAAAGTCTTGGTGTCCTGGCGTGTCGAGGATGTTTACCTTGTACTCAATGTCTTTCCCGTCAGGGGTATAATCAAACTCCATGACTGACGTAGATACCGAAATACCACGTTGTTTTTCTATATCCATCCAGTCTGATGTAGCCGTCTTCCTTATCTTATTGTTTTTGACAGCACCAGCTACTTGTATCTGCCCACCGAAGAGTAGGAATTTTTCTGTTAGCGTTGTTTTGCCTGCGTCTGGATGTGAAATGATAGCGAATGTCCGCCTGCGTTCTATTTGTATGTCTTTCACGATTATTGATGTTGATTACGCAGAAGATCATTGACTGTTTTGACGGGATTGAAAGTCCCAAGTGGAACCTCTACGAAACAGGTGTTCCAGTCGCTCATGGCTCCATTCCACAAACCAGGCAACTCCAATGCTTTCAGTTCGCGGCCATTTTTAGATTTAGAACTGATGAAGCCTGTTGAATGGTCAACAAACTGAGTGAGATCAAAGGGCTTTCCTTTATAGTCACAAACGGCGCATACTAAGTCAACAGGGTTGAAATGTGTACCGTGAGTGAACATCTGCATATACTCTTGATTGTTCTTGTCTATCTGGCTTGACTCCAAAATCTGAAGGGAAATGGTGCCATCTTGATTATAGGTAAGGAACGGACCACCGCCGGGCTCTCCAACATTTTTCACAACACCGCAAACACGCATCGGGCGGTTCAGCTTTTTCTTCAGGTATTCTGCCAATTCTGCGTCTGATAGGGTCGCAATATCAGGACGACGGCAGAAAGCATGTTCGACAAAATGACTGATTTCTTTCAATTGTTCATGAGTTGCTCCTGCATCCAACATTTCAAGAAATTTAAATGTCAGTTTTTGTAGCTGAACTAAGATGCCTGCAATAACTTGTTTGTAATCAACAGTTTCTTCTTTCAGCCGGTCGGGCACGACATTGTCAATATTCTTGATGAAAATGATGTCTGCGTCAATTTCATTGAGGTTCTCAATAAGAGCACCGTGTCCACCAGGACGGAAGAGTAGGGTACCGTCTTCATTACGGAACGGCTTGTTGTCTGGTCCGACGGCTATCGTATCAGTTGATGGCTTCTGTTCGCTGAAAGATATATTGTACTTGACATTATATTTTTGAGCGTATTGCTCAACATTCTTTTCTACTTTCTTCTTGAAAAGATCCATGTGTTCATGAGAAACCGTAAAGTGAACATTGGCCTGATTATTCGAAGTAGCATAGAGTGCGCCTTCTACGAGGTGCTCTTCCATTGGCGTACGGGCTCCTTCAGGATAATTATGGAAAAGAAGTAGGCCCTTGGGAAGCTGCCCATAGTTGAGACCTTTTTCAAAAAGCATATTGGCGACAACTTTTTTATATTGCCCTTCCTGAATGAGATATTTAATAGACTTCCCCTCATTTTTTCGGCATACAGAATCAAGGGCATCATAGAATGCAAAATGTATAATATTACTGAAAAATTGTTTCTCGAATGGGGTAGTGGGGGAGTCATAGTCGGCATCAAGAAACGCAAACATGTCTTTGAACATACGTGAAGCAGCACCACTGGCAGGTACGAATTTCACTATCTTATGTCCTTCTTGCTTGTATTGTTTCCAAGCGTCAATATACGACAGCTTGTCTTTCTCACTTGTTGCCACAATTCCGTCCTCAATGCTGGCAGCTGCTTTTAGCTTGAGAAAAGGAAATCCTGTTTTAAACTGTTCGAGCTGAGTCTCAATCTGAACTTCTGAAATGCCTTTCTGGGCAATCTGCTGTAAGTCTTTTTGTGATAGCATAATATTAGTTTTTTTACATTGTTTGCATACTTTAATTTGCAAATATACGAAGTTTTTCTCAAAAAGCAAGAAAAAACAAAAACTTTTTACTATCTTTGTCGGAAAAATTGGTGAAAATATGGAAAATAAGTTTGAATTCTCTACTGAAGAACGTGCAGAAACGATTGAATTATATACTTGGCTGAAAGATCAAATAGGCAATTCTCTTCAAAATGAAGATGAACAGAAAATTCGTAAGCACATGTCAGAGTTGATGGAACAGCAGCATCTGCAACGTGACGTTTTCGGATTAAATCCTGTTTTATTAGGATTTCAAACAGCACGGATACTTGTCGAGGAAACGGGGTTAAAGCGCGATGCCGTGTTGGCAATCCTTCTCCACTATAGTGTTGACTCTGGATTATTAACCGTTGATGATGTTGATAGTGAATTTGGACCTTCTGTGGCACGGATTCTGAATGGACTGAGACGAATACAGGAGCTCTATAAGAAGAATCCAGTCATTGAAAGTGAAAATTTCCGTAATCTGCTCTTGTCGTTTGCAGAAGATATGCGCGTCATATTGATTATGATAGCCGACCGTGTTAACCTCATGCGCCAGATTCGCGACACATCCAATCTTGAATCTCAGCGAGAAGTCAGTGAAGAGGCTGCTTATCTTTATGCACCATTAGCTCATAAACTGGGACTCTATAAGCTCAAATCAGAATTGGAAGATCTGTCGCTTAAGTATTTAGAACATGATGCATATTACCTTATAAAAGAGAAACTGAGTGAAACAAAGAAAAGCCGTGATGCTTATATTGAGCAGTTTATTAAGCCTGTAGAAGAGAAACTTACGCAAGCCGGATTAAAATTCCATATCAAAGGACGCACGAAGAGCATCCATAGTATCTGGCAAAAGATGAAAAAGCAGAAATGCGAATTTGAAGGTGTCTATGACCTTTTTGCTATTCGTATTATTATAGACTGTCCCCTTGAGCGTGAGAAAATGAGCTGCTGGCAGGCATATTCTATTGTTACAGATATGTATCAGCCAAATCCGAAACGACTTCGTGACTGGATTAGTGTTTCAAAATCCAACGGTTATGAAAGTCTTCACATCACGGTTCTCGGTCCTGAGCAAAAGTGGGTGGAGATTCAAATTCGGACTGAGCGTATGGATGAGATAGCCGAGAGGGGAGTGGCAGCTCACTGGCGCTACAAAGGCGTAAAAGGCGAAACGGGATTGGATGAATGGCTCACGAGCGTTCGGCAAATGCTGGAGACAAGCGATGGACGCGAAGTCATGGATCAGTTTACTATGGACCTTTATGAAGATGAAGTATACGTATTTACTCCCAAGGGCGATTTGTTGAAATTCCCAAAAGGGGCCACTGTTCTTGATATGGCTTACCATATCCACTCGAAGATAGGCTCTTCGTGTGTTGGTGCACGTGTCAACAATAAGATCGTGACATTCAGATATATACTACAATCGGGAGACCAAGTGGAAATCGTGACTTCCTCCAAGCAGAAACCACGTCAAGAATGGCTGAGCATTGTGAAAACCAGTCGGGCGAAATCCAAGATTCGTTTAGCTTTAAAGGAAACTCAAATCAAAGATTCGCTTTTTGCTAAGGAAATGATTGAGCGGAAGTTTAAAAACCGCAAAATTGAAATAGATGAATCTGTCATGCAACAACTGGTAAAGAAATTGGGATTCAAAGAGATTTCCAGTTTCTACAAACAGATTGCAGAACAATCCATAGATATTAACACATTAGTTGACAGTTACCTGGAAATAAAGAAAGAAATACGTACACCTACAGGTGACAATTTAGCTCGAAGCGCTGAAGAGTTCGTGTACGATGACATACATACCCAACAATCTGTTAATGACGATGTACTGGTCATTGACAGAAATCTTAAAGGTATAGACTATCAATTAGCCAAATGTTGCAATCCCATCTATGGCGACGATATTTTCGGATTCGTTACTATTAGTGGTGGTATCAAGATTCATCGGAATAACTGTCCTAATGCTCCTGAATTGCGAAAACGTTTCGGATATCGCATCGTAAAAGCCAAATGGTCAGGAAAAGGTACATCACAATATAATATCACATTGCGCGTTATTGGTGTTGATGATATCGGCATTGTCAATAATTTAACGAATATCATTAGTAGAGACCAGAAATTAGTTCTTAGAAGCATTAATATTGATAGCCATGACGGATTGTTTCGGGGAAACCTTGAGGTCATCATTGATGATAATGTTAAATTGAAAACACTGATCAAACAACTTAGAACAGTCAAAGGTGTTAAGCAAGTTGAGCGCATCTGAAATATAATGAATCAGATTAAGTGTATTCGCAACATAATGCCAATTATGATAAATAACAAAATTGCCCCGTCAGCAGTGCTGCTATTGTCAGC
>Ga0326513_10004415_pt1 | contig 10091 bp, 9 predicted proteins | sample 2_2465_0518_D_FD_203654 | JGI IMG/M metagenome (GOLD analysis project Ga0326513, IMG submission 203654) | Bovine rumen microbial communities from UC Davis, California, United States - 2_2465_0518 | ecosystem: Host-associated > Mammals > Digestive system > Stomach > Rumen | place: USA: California...
TCATACCGAAGTTCAGTCCCATACCGGCCATGATCGGGATGAGCAGGCTCAGGATCAGGAACGCGTTTCTTCCGATACGTGTGACGATCTCATTGATCAGCATATTTGCGGACAGCCCCGAAAGCGGAATGCAGATCGCGCAGATGATGATGAACATGAGCGGTACAGAGAACTTTTGGACAAGTAAACGGATATCCGTAGAATTCTTTGAATTATTACCTTTTTTCATTTGGACCCCTCCGTCTTTCTTGTCAGCGCGAACAGGATCATGCCCATGGAAGCGATGATTCGGATAACTTCCGACATATCCATGTGGATCATGTTGTTCATGACGGTAGGTGTCATCGTGACGATACCCTGGAAGAGGATCGTACCGACAATGACGTTCATGATCGTCGCCTTGTTGACCGAAGCTCCGCCGATCAGGATCGCGGAGACCGCGGGCAGCGCCATGTAGAAAGGCGCCATGTACAGCTGGATGAAACCGAAGCCCTGTTCATAGACCAGAATACCGATTGCCGCCAGCCATGTAGACATGATGACCGAAAGCATGCGGATCTTGTCTACGTTGATTCCTGCTGCTTTTGCGAAAGCGGGATTCGAGCCGACTGCCGTCATGGCTGTACCTGTCTTTGTGTGCAGGAATGCCCAGATGCAGAATGCAAGCAGGGCAAAAAACAGAAGCGTGCCGGTCGGGATTGAGATCGATCCGATGTTGATCTGCAGGAAATTGGCGAGAGCGCCAATGTAATATCCCTCCAGGGAGATCGTTGTACGAAGGCCCTTTCCGGACAGACCCCAGACCATGTTGGGGCTGTGGTAAGGCAGGATCAGCCACATCATACACATGAAGGATACCGATGAGAATCCGACGTAAGTTGCGATCATCATCTCTCCGCCCTTGATCTTGTTGAGGAGCCAGCCGTACAGCGTGCCGAGGATCAGCGCGAAAGGTGTCGCGATCAAGATCGCGGCCAGGAAGGAAAGCGGTCCCGTAAAGCCAAACTCAATGGAGAGTGTGGCGCCAAGAAGACCGGAAATGATTCCCAGCGGAAGGCCGAAGTTCAGTCCGCAGCCCGAATGGACCATAGGCACCATTGCAAGTACCAGAATGCCGTTCCAGCTGAAACGGTTAATAATGTTGGAGATCTGCGTCGGCAGATCCGCTCCGACAAACGGAGCCATGATCAGCAGGAGGAGCAGGAATCCTGCGATGATCAGACGCGGAAGGCCGAAATTTTTAAGTGCGGCTTTAACCTTTTGAGTTGTCATCTCTTCCTCCTTTCTTAAATAACATTGCTCAGCATCATTGCGCCGAGATCTTCCACAGAGGAGGATGCGGGAAGGATTCCCGAGATCCTGCCGCCGGAAACGATAGCAATGCGGTCACAGGTCTGACGAAGTTCCTCCAGCTCGGAGGAGATCATGATTACCGTTACGCCGTTCTCGCGGTTGAATTTCTTGAGGGCATCCAGGACCAGTGCCTTAGCGCCGACATCGATTCCGCGGGTAGGTTCTGATACAAAGAGTACCTTGGGCTCCAGCGCGAATGCCTTGGCAAGACAGATCTTCTGCTGATTGCCGCCCGACAGTTCTCTCGCGTTCTGCTTGGAACTAGTGCACTTGATCTTGAGTTCATCGATATACTTCTCGGTGACCTCGCGGATCGCCTTTTCATCTCTCCACTTTATGAGTCCGCCCAAATAGTAGTGGAGGAATTTATTCTGGATCTGCATGGCAGGGAACGCGACGTTCCACTCCAGAGATTCGTCGAGCAAAAGTCCGACGCCTCTTCTGTCTTCGGAAACGAAGGCAAAGGATGAATCCAGGCACTTGCGGGGATTATTAAGAGGAATCTCACTGCCCTCAAAAGTCACCTTGCCGCCGGCTTCATAGAGTCCCATTACGCCGTTGGGAATTCCCAGCTTGCCCTGACCGGCGAGTCCTCCGATTCCGAGGATCTCCCCTTCCTTTACTTCCAGGTTGACATTGCGCACGGTCTCTCCGGGCATATCCACCCATAGCTTCTCTATTTTGAGAATGGTCTTCGCTTCGTCAAAATTCCGGGTGGAGATATTAGCTCCGCCGCCCTTCACATCACGGCCGACCATCCAGTGCGTGATCTGCTCTACGCTGGTCTCACTGGCAGGGACTTCCTGGACCAGAACACCGTCGCGCATGACTGCGACTTTATTGCACACAGACAGGATCTCATGCAGGCGGTGTGTGATGAAGATGACTGTGATCCCTCTCTCGGACATTCCGCGGATCGAAGCAAGAAGCGCTTCCGCCTCTTTCTCGGTAAGAACCGCGGTGGGCTCATCGAGGATCAGGATCCTGAGCTGCTCTTTGGAGAGTTCTCTTGCGATCTCCGTAAACTGTTTGTGACCTACAGGCATGCTGTTGATCATCATGTGCTGATCGATCGAGACACCCATCTTCTCGATCGCTGCCTTCGCTCTGTCGTCCATCTCCTTGCGGTCAAGAGTATCGAGTCTGTCCCCGAACACTTCTGAGACGACATTACCCTTCTTGGGTTCGCGGTTGAGCAGAATGTTCTCGGTCGCGTCAAATCCCGGGATCAGGGAGAATTCCTGATGCACCATGCCGATTCCCGCTGCGATAGCCTCAAAAGGCGAACTGAAAGACACTTTCTGTCCGTCGATCAGGATATCGCCGCCATAGCCGCCCGTAGAAGTGATGTCCGAGGCACCGAAGAGAATCTTCATCAGCGTCGACTTTCCTGCGCCATTCTCGCCGCACAGACCGAGGACATCACCCTCATACAGTTTCAGGTTAATGTCTGTGAGCACCTGGTTGCCAAAAAAGTCCTTTTTGATATTCCGCATCTCAAGAAGCGGCGCTTTTTCATTGTTCATTCCAATGCCTTCCTAACTACTTGTTAACAGTTGCTTTGACCGTTTTTGCACCTTAAGTGTAAAAACAGAGAAAGATGAGGAGGAACAACGGCTCCTCCTCATCTGACTGATTCATTCAGTTCCGGCACGTTTCAGTGCCGGTTCTTGAAAGCCGCCCGGGATATTAATCACTTAACAGTGAAATACTTCTCGGGAACTTCGACCTTAGTGGACTCCATGTAGTGTCCGGGATCGCCCATGATATAGGTATCCTGATAGATCAGGAATACGTTATCAGACTTAACGCCGGTATCTACGTTGGTGTAATTGGAGCCGTTCCACTCTGCGCCGGGTGAGAATACGCCGTAAGCTGCGGAGATGGCATCGATATCATTCAGTTCGCTGGTTCCAAGGATGACGTTTCTTGCGTGCTCAGCAAGACCTGCGGAAACGGTGTAGCCATAGGAATATGCCCATGTACCGAATCTGCCTGCGCCGCCCTTCTCAACGACTGCTGCCTCAACCTTTGCAAGGATCTTCTCGAAGTCGCCTGCCTCAGCAGTCAGGTCGATTCCAAGAGCTCCGGGATAGCCCATAAGAGGAGACGGAAGGTCAGCTTCGATGAAGTATCCGCCATGCTCAAGGAGCATCTTCAGCAGGGGCTCTGTGTGAGCGTCGTTGGTGCAGAAGTAAGCGGAGTTCGTGCCGTACTTCTCGATCCACTCCGGAACGTGCTCAAGGATGTAAGCCTGAGCTCCGGGAACACCGACATCGGTTGTCGGATCGGGAGCGGTCTCCATCTCGAACTTCATGCCGAACTCGTTGCAAGCCTCTTTCATGATCGCGACACGGCGGCTCATAGTCTCATAGGACATGTGACGAGGGAAGGAAATGTGTACGAATGTATCGCAGCCGAGCTCGTGAGCGGTGCGGATCATCAGATATCCACGTGCTACGAAGTCGTTGTTGACAACAAGGTCTGCTGCGGAACCGATCTCGGGAAGATCTTCGTGGGACTCACCTGCGATGCAGATGATGTCGGGTCTCTTCTCCTTGATGCGGCGGAAAGCTTCAGTTGTTCCGGGCACTGCCTGGTTAACAATGATCGCCTTCATAGCCGGATCATCAGAAAGGTTAACGATAGTCTGGATCGTGGTCTCCTGCTCCTCTGTGAAGTTGTCGGGATAGATCGCAAGGATTACGTTCTCTTCGCCGTACTTCGCCTGGAAAGCTTCTGCTCCGCGTCTGTCGTCTTCGGACTGGGAAACGGAACCGGTAACGATACCGATGTGGAAATCTTCACCAGCTGCCTCGGTTGCCTCAGTTGTCTCTGCAGGAGCCTCAGCCTCTGTCGCCTCTTCCTTTGCCTCGGTGTTCTCGATCGTAGCTCCGGTGCTGCCGCCGCATGCTGCCAGCGTTACAGCCATCACTGCTCCGAGAAAGATGCTCATCAGTTTCTTTTTCATAACTCCCTCCTTAAAAGAATAATGACATTAGAATCATTATACTCACACACGTTGTATTGGTCAAACATTAATTGGCTAAACTGCACTGATTCAGCTCGCGCAGCCTGCTGATTTACGTATATTTTTACCATAATATTATCGATATTTCATTTTTTATGCGTTTCGGCAGAATTTTATTCATTATTTGTCTGTTTTTTGCATAAAAAAAGACGCCACCGAAGTGACGTCTTATACTGATGCCCGCAGGCATCTAACTGTAAATCTTCCCGTACGCCGCTCACTGCGTGAACTGCAGCTTCGCGTTCGTCTCCTTCATGACCCACTCGACAGCCTTCTCCTGGCTCTCGAACTCGCGGGTCTCATGGTATCCGCAGAAACGGCCCTCCTCCACTTTGTAGAGCCTCACCGTATTTCCCTGTATTTCCGCAAAGAGGCCGTCCTCGATTACTTCTTCTCTCTCCTTTTGGTCGCGGATCTCCTTGTTCACGATCATTCCCGTGACCACAAGTCCGACTACGACACCTGCCGCGAGATATCCAAGATTTCTGATCATATTTTCAGCCTCCTTTCCTGTCTTCTTAAACAGCATGGACTCCTGTACGGTTATTTATTGCTTCATTAAGCCTCAAGAGGGCCGGCCTGCATTCCCATGAAAATGCTCTTGAGCTCATCCGCTGTCAGGCCTTTGCCTTCCTGTCCGGGGTTAATAAGAACTGCAAAGTGTGTGGTCTCAACATCTGCATTTGCGCAGTTGATCAGGGTTCCGTCGCCCTTGCAATTGACTGTGAGGCCCTTGAAATTCTCTTCCCACTCCTTGCTGTATTTGTTGTAGTCGCCGTTTAGTTCTATGCCGCTCACCTGTGTGGACACGCGGATCACGATCTCATCGTCACCCTTTTTATAAACCGCTTCAAGCAGTTTATCCGTATAGCGATATGTCACAAACTCATAGCCTTCCGGAAGAGAGTTGTCTACAGGCGGGTCAAAATCTACACCTGTCGCCTTCTCAGCTTCGTCCAGGTCCGTTGTCTCACTCCAGGGATTGGGCATCTCCACAGTGCTCTGCGCTGCAGTTTCTTCCGTGCTGCCGGTCTTGGCGGAATTAACGCCGCCGCATGCCGCCAGCGCGAGAATTGAACCTACTAAAATAGCGATCACGATATTTCTATCTCTCATAAAAGTTTACCTCCTAAACTATAGTTATTCATATATCCGGTGTATATTTCATACTTATTTACGTTCAATAGGACGAAAATCCTCTGTGCGCATTACATTATTTATTTTTTGTATGTTTTTTTGTATAATTGCGCTAAGTAATGAAATAATTCACCAAGGCCGTTCTTTTCTGAAAGGACCGGCTGCCACTGTAGTTCAACAGGGAAAGAAAAGCTCATGATCAAATTAATCGCAAGCGATATCGACGGCACCCTCGTCGAAGAGAGTTCTCACAATATCAACCCCGAATATTTCAAGGTCATCGAAGACCTGAAGGAAGTGGGCATCCGTTTCTGTGCCTGCAGCGGCAGGCAGTATGCCAGCATGCTGGACCTCTTCAGGCCGATCGCCGACGACATTTTCTTCATTTCCGGAAACGGGACCGTTGTCCGCACAAAGGAAAGGATTCTTCACAGCTGGCTTCTGGACCAGGAGATCATTCTTCCCATCATCGAAGCGGTCCGCGCTATCGAAGGCGCTGATTTTATGATGGAAACACCCGGGACCTGCTATACGGAAGCAGGTGAAGACAGCCGTTTTTTTCATCTGATGCGCGACAGCTATCACTACGATATACAGAATGTCGATGATGTCACGAAGCTTCCTCTGGATGACGTCACAAAGGTCTCGATCTTCCATCCCACTTCTATCGAAGCCTCCACGGAGCAGCTCCGCAGCGATCCACGTTTTGCCCGCCTCTCCAAGACCATCTCCGGTGCCTGGTGGCTGGACATCACTGCCCTCGAATCCGGAAAGGGCGAGGCTTATGCACTGCTGCAGGAATACCTTGGGATCAAAAAAGAGGAGACCGTCTATTTCGGCGACAATCTGAACGATCTCTCCGCTTTTGGTGAAACCGGAGTTGCCGCCACTGTTGCCAATGCAAGGCCGGAAATGAAGGAAGCCGCAGACATTGTCGAGCGCTCCTATGCCAAGATGGGCGTTCTCAGAGAGCTCCGCAACATTCTCGGACACGCGCGGGACTACAGGGCGGCCAACGAAATCGAGTGACGCCGCACGAAAAAAACGGAACAATGAAAAAAAGAGTCGTACCTCAGACAATCGGTACGACTCTTATTTTTTGCTTATTGCACATTTCCGGCCTTATCTGCTCTGACTTTTCTGCCGCAATAGGGGCAGATTGCCGACATTCCGACGGGAACCATCAGCATCGCGCCGCAGGAAGGGCACGAAGCTCCGATCGAAGAATGGATCTTCTCCGGATCGATATCCGGATTAAGAAGATTCTCCTCATCCGGAAGCCGGACATCTGAGACGCTTCCGGGCACCAGCGCGGCCTCCCCGTCGTAAAGGCTGATCGTCACAGTCGCTCCTCTGGGGAAAGCAGCCGTATCTACCTGGCCGGTCCGGACAACGGCCTGCCTGATGAAACCGTCCTCCTTGTAGCGCACGATCAGGGACAGCGTCGGCTGTCCGTTTAAAGTCATCTGATTATCCGGCACATAGTCGAAGATCTTGCCCATCACGGCGTAGCCCTTCTCATTGATCTTCCGCTCCCGGTTCATATTACTGATGCCGGTCCACGCGAAGAAGCCTCCGATTCCGCAGAAAAGTACGAGAAAACATACTCCCATAAAAACCAGGGATCCCATGCCCGCCACAACACCGGAAACCGCGAATCCTAAACCGACAACAGTGCCGATTGCTACGAACAGCAGACCGAATGCCTGCATAAATTTGTTGAGATCCATATCGATCAGAACTCCTTATCTTGTGATCATTACTTCTCGTCATGCACGAAACTGATGAACTCATTTACCTCTTTGAGAGTCTTAAGTTTGACGGTGTACATGACACGGCCCATCTGCGGCCAGTTCACAGGAGGCATCTCTTCCTGCATGACCATGGCCGGGCCATATTTTGCCATGATCTCCTCATGGGTGTGAACGTAATCATGCCCGTCCTTGCGGCCCGCGTAGACGCAGTAATACTTGTCGTCGGACTCGGGCAGATGCCTCTCGTCGAAAGCCACCATATCCGCGTAGATCTGGTAGACATCCGTGGAGTGTGCAAAGTTCATCATGTCGGGTGTATATCCTCCCGGCGGGCGCATGTTGACTTCGAGGCCTGCATACTCGCCCTTCTTGCCCAAGCCCTTGCGGGCTTTGGTCAGGCGGAAGAACTCCAGATGCACGAAGCGGCGGTCTACGCCGAACTCCCTGGAAGTCCTGCGGCCGATCTCGCGGAGCTTCTCAGGCACATCGGGATTTGTATAGTACTTGAGGTTCAGGTCGTCATTTACGATCTCCATGATCGGAGTAGGCCATGTGGTCATATTCTCAAACAGCGGCTCGAACTTCGAATTCAGGATCGCCTCGTAAGAGATCAGGTCGCCGACAATGAATTCCTCCATAACGTAGGGAACGTTCGGAAGATTGTCATAGAATTTATTCAGCTGTTCATCATTGTTCAGCTTCCAGGTGTCGTTCGCGCCGACGCCGATGTCGGGCTTGACGATCACAGGATATCCGCCGATCTGATCGATGAACTTGAGCGCGGCTTCGCGGGTCGTCACCTTGCTCTGGCGGGCTGTGGGAATCCCCGCGTCCTGATAGAGCTTCTTCATCAGGGATTTCTCCTTGATAAAGCTGATGCGGTCGCTCTGAATGCCTGTCGTCACGTTGAAATCCGTGCGGAGCTGCGCATCCTGCTCCAGCCAGTACTCATTGAGGGACTCGATCCAGTCGATCTTGCCGTACTTAAATGAGAAGAACGCTACTGCCCTGAACACCTGGTCATAATTCTCGAGAGAATCGACTTTGTAGTATTCCGTCAGTGCGCCCTTGAGTCCGTCCTCCAGGCCGTCATACGGCGCGTCGCCGATGCCCAGAACATTCACGCCGTTCTTTTTGAGCCGGTCGCAGAAGTTCCAGTAGGTGTGGGGGAAGTTGGGCGAAATGAAAATAAAGTTCATAGTGGCACCTTCCTTATATAGATTTATATTTTGGCCAAAATATCACAGCGTCGCGTGAAGCCGCGCACAGCCTGCATTACTGCACGCCGAAATTACTGCATGCCCCATCTCTCGAGGATGATCGGGATGAAGTAGTGCATCTGCTTGAACCACCAGGGCCAGTCGTGATTCACATCATAGCCCCAGAAATCGCACCATGCGCCGATGCCCTTCTCGCGAAAAACGCTGTCGAGATATCTCAGTGAGCGGACGCCGTCCTCTTCCCAGGCACCCTGGCCGACGCAGATGATGATCTGCTTCTGATTGTATTCGTCGATATAGGGATGATCCGGAGACATATTGGGCAGGAAGCATTCCGGAGAATTGTCGTACAAAGTCTCATTCATCCAGCCCTTGAAGAAGACATTGCTGTCATAGACGCCGGACAAAGCCAGGCATCCTGAGAACAGGTCAGGTCTTCTGAGCATCGTGATCACCGCATGGTTCGCGCCGAGGCTGCAGCCCGTCGTCATGGGCAGCTTTCCGCCGGTCCTCTCCAATATGATGGGCATCACTTCATCCACAATATAGTGGAAGTAAAGTTCCTGCTTCCAGGCCCTGCGGCCCAGGTCCCAGTCTCCCTCCGACCAGCTCTCCTTGTCGATGGTATCCACCACGAAATACTGGATCTTGCCATCTTCCAGATAGCCGCTCAGTTCATTAATCATGCCGAACTCTTCATAATTGTGGCATTTCGAATCCTGAGTCGGAAACGCAAGAAACGGCACTCCGCCATGGCCGTATATGCAAATGTGCATATCTCTGCTCAGGCAATTGCTGTAATGTGTAATTTCTTCCTTATACATAAGTTGACTCCTTTCGGGATACTAAAGGTAAGTATAGCATAATTCTCTATGAACAAAAAACGGAAATGTATTATTGTCAGAACAACTATTGATTTGTTTTTAACAAACTGGTACAGTATCGGGCGTAAAAAACAGACAAGGAGTACAATAATGGTAATAAAAGATACGATCTGGTACGCACCTGCCGCCGAGCCCCGCGGCCTTCATATCTATCTTCCGGACAACTACGACAGCACAGACGAGCGCTATCCCGTCACTTATTTCTGGGACGGCCATAATCTCTTTTTCGATTCCGACGCCACTTTCGGCAAGTCCTGGGGACTTCGCGAGTTCCTTGACGGCTGGGACAAGGACATGATCATCGTCGGCATAGAGTGTTCCCACGAGGGCAATCACCGGCTCGACGAGTACTGCCCTTATGACGCCAATCTCATGGGCATTAAGATCCACGGTGAAGGCGATGAGACCCTTGACTGGATCACAAAGAGCCTCAAGCCCTTTATCGACAGAAAGTTCCGCACCTATCCCTCAAGAGAGGCCACTGCGATCGCCGGCTCCTCCATGGGCGGACTCATGTCGCTCTACGCCGTCACCAAATACAATAATGTCTTCTCCAAAGCAGCCTGCGTCTCCTCCTCCATCTTTATGGTCATGCAGCCCCTCATGGACGACATTTACCACAGCGACATCGATCCCGATACCCGCGTCTACCTCTCCTGGGGTGAAAAGGAAGGTGGGACCGATCCGAATTCCGGATACTGCAAGTTCCTCA
>Ga0326513_10004417_pt1 | contig 10090 bp, 7 predicted proteins | sample 2_2465_0518_D_FD_203654 | JGI IMG/M metagenome (GOLD analysis project Ga0326513, IMG submission 203654) | Bovine rumen microbial communities from UC Davis, California, United States - 2_2465_0518 | ecosystem: Host-associated > Mammals > Digestive system > Stomach > Rumen | place: USA: California...
CAATAGGATTTTTTAAGAAAAAAACTTCTATATATCTTTAGGGGTTATCGACTTTTTTCTTAACTTTGCATAAAGCAATAAGACAAAAGGGTCGATAACCCCTATTGTTTATTGGAATTTTACGGAAAGAAAAATTGAAAACAAATTAAAAATGAATGATTTTAGAAAGTATGCTACCAAGCACCTCGGCATAAACGGTATGGTGCTTGATGACGTGATGAATGTTCAGTCACAATATCTCAACCCATATATCCTCGAGGAGAGAGAATTGAATGTTACACAGATGGACGTGTTCTCTCGATTGATGATGGACAGGGTGATATTCCTTGGTACTCCTATAGACGACTATGTCGCCAATACGATAACGGCACAGTTGCTCTATCTTGACTCTGTAGAGCCAGGGAGAGACATCTCTATATACCTGAATAGCCCTGGTGGTAGTGTGACGGCAGGACTCAGCATATACGACACTATGCAGATGGTGTCTTCTGACGTTTGTACCATCTGTACAGGAATGGCAGCATCAATGGCAGCCGTACTGCTCGTGGCTGGTAGTGAGGGCAAACGACAGGCATTGCCACACAGTCGTGTGATGATTCATCAGCCACTCGGTGGCGTGCAGGGACAAGCCTCAGATATGGAGATAGAGGTACGCGAGATACAGAAATTTAAGAAAGAACTGTATACCATTATCTCAGAACACTCTCACACACCATTCGATAAGGTCTGGCAGGACAGTGATCGTAACTACTGGATGACGGCTCAGGAAGCCAAGGAATACGGAATGATAGACGAGGTGTTGGTACGCAAGAAAAAGGAGACTGCAGATGGCAAAGAAAACCTGTAGCTTTTGTGGTCGTAGCGACCGTGATGTAAAACTTCTGATTTCTGGTATCAATGGTTTTATCTGTGAGGACTGTGCAAAGCAGGCTTTCGAGATAGCGACAGAGGCCAATGCGTACGGCTCGAAGAAAAATGAAGTAGGGCTGTCGAAAACACTTGCCGAACTGCCAAAGCCCGCAGAAATCAAAGCCCACCTTGACCAGTATGTCATAGGTCAGGATGATGCTAAGCGCTTCCTCTCGGTGGCGGTGTATAATCACTATAAGCGAATACTCCAGCCTGCCGATGACCAAGAAGTAGAAATAGAGAAGAGCAACATAGTCATGGTAGGTCCTACCGGTACAGGTAAGACCCTGCTCGCACGTACCATAGCCAAACTACTTGATGTGCCTTTTACTATTGTTGACGCTACGGTGTTCACCGAGGCAGGATACGTAGGCGAGGATGTGGAGAGTATCTTGTCGCGCTTGCTCCAGGTGGCTGAATATAATGTTGAGGCGGCTGAAAGGGGTATAGTGTTCGTGGATGAGGTTGACAAGATTGCCCGCAAGCGTGATAATCCAAGCATAACTCGAGATGTTAGTGGTGAGGGCGTACAGCAGTCGCTGCTCAAACTGCTTGAGGGTACGATAGTGAATGTTCCACCTAAGGGCGGTCGTAAGCATCCAGATCAAGACTACATAAAGGTAGACACAAATAACATTCTCTTCATCTGTGGCGGTGCCTTTGATGGTATAGAGAGAAAGATAGCGCAACGAATGAATGCCAACGTGGTGGGCTTCAATTCGTTACAGAATGCCCAGAACCTGAAGAGCGCAGACATCATGAAGTACATTCAGCCACAGGACCTGAAGTCGTTTGGACTTATACCAGAGCTTATAGGTCGACTGCCAGTGCTTACTTACTTGTCGCAACTCGACAGGGAGGCGCTGTCGCGTATCATTCGTGAACCGAAGAACTCGATACTCAAACAGTACGAAAAACTGTTCAATATGGATGGCATAAAACTGAAGGTGGACGAGGATGCTATCGATTATATCGTAGACAAGGCGGTGGAATATAAACTTGGAGCACGTGGCTTACGTTCTATCACAGAGCGTATCATGATGAACGCCATGTTTGAGTCGCCGTCAAAGAATATTAAGACCTTTACACTGACGAAGGATTATGCAGCCAAGGAACTGGCTGCCGCAGGAGAATTTCATAAACAATAACGCCCCATCATAGGAGGAGTCGCATGTCGAAGAAATATGATCTAACAAGTGAACTGAAACACTATTTCGGCTTTGATAAGTTCAAAGGCGATCAGGAGGAGATTGTACGTAATGTGCTCGAAGGTAACGATACCTTCGTGCTCATGCCTACAGGTGGCGGCAAAAGTTTGTGTTATCAGTTGCCGTCGCTATTGATGGAGGGCACTGCAATCGTGATTTCTCCGCTCATAGCCTTGATGAAGAACCAGGTGGACGTCATCAATGGTATGAGTGAACGCGATGGTGTAGCCCACTATCTCAATTCATCTTTGAAGAAGGCTGCCATAGATAATGTGAAGGCAGATGTGGCTTCAGGTCATACCAAACTGCTCTATGTGGCTCCCGAATCCCTGAACAAGGAAGAGAACGTGGAGTTTTTCAAAACGGTCAAGATCTCCTTCTATGCTATTGATGAGGCTCACTGTATCTCTGAGTGGGGACATGACTTCCGACCAGAATACCGGAAAATACGTCATGCTATCGATGAGATAGGTGACGCACCGATTATTGCCCTTACGGCAACAGCTACCGATAAGGTGCGTTCAGATATAAAAAAGAGTCTTGGCATAGAAGATGCCAAGGAGTTCAAAAGCTCATTCAATCGTCCAAATCTATATTATGAAGTACGACAGAAGAGCAATGATATCGATAAACAGATAATCATGTTCATTCGTCAGCATGCAGGCAAGAGTGGTATAGTGTATTGTCTCTCCCGAAAAAAAGTGGAGGAACTTGCCGCCGTGCTTCGTGCTAACGACATAAAGGCGGAAGCATATCATGCTGGTCTTGACTCCGAGACACGGTCGAAGACCCAAGATGACTTCCTTATGGAACGTATTGACGTCATCGTTGCCACGATAGCCTTTGGCATGGGCATAGATAAACCCGATGTGCGCTTTGTGATACACTATGATATACCAAAGAGTCTGGAGGGATACTATCAAGAGACGGGACGCGCAGGCCGTGATGGCGAAGAGGGGCAATGTATAGCCTTCTATTCAGAGAAGGATCTGCATAAGTTGGAGAAGTTTATGGAGGGTAAACCAGTTGCCGAACAGGATATAGGACGTCAACTGTTACAAGAGACTGCTGCGTATGCTGAGTCGTCAGTCTGTCGTCGTCGAATGCTACTTCATTATTTCGGTGAGGAGTATAGCCAAGATAACTGTCATAACTGTGACAACTGCCTGCATCCTAAAACCCAGGTTGACGGATCTCACGCATTGGTAATCATCCTGCAAGCTATCAAAGTGCTTAAGGGTAATTTCCGACAAGAGTATGTTGTTGACTTCGTTACAGGCAGGGCAACTGATGACATTCGTGATCATCACCATGATCAGATAGAGGAGTTCGGATCTGGCGAAGATGAGGATTCAAAGATGTGGAACCCAGTAATCCGTCAGGCACTCATCGCAGGATATATTAAGAAGGATGTGGAGAATTACGGATTGCTGAAACTGACCTCCAAAGGACAGGCTTATCTCAAACAGCCTTCCATCTTTATGATAGTAATGGACAGAGAATTTAGCGATGATTATGACGACGACAGTCAAGAGGGAGGCACCGCAGCCCTTGACCCCGAGCTACTCACCATGTTGCGTGATCTTCGTCGCAAGGTAGCCCATAGGCATAATCTTCCTCCATACGTCATTTTCCAAGATGTGTCGCTTGAGCAGATGGCGACAATGTATCCTGTCACTGAACAAGAACTACAAAATATTCAGGGAGTTGGAGCAGGAAAGGCAAAACGCTATGGTAAAGAGTTTTGTGAACTCATCAAACGTCATTGTGAAGAAAATGAGATAGAACGCCCTGAGGAACTGCGAGTGCGCACTGTTGCCAAGAAATCTGTGCAGAAAGTGAAAATCATTCAGAGTATCGACCGGCAGATTCCACTCGACGATATTGCGGCAGGTGAGGCTCTCTCGCTATCTGAACTGCTCGACAAGATAGAGGAGATCGTTTATAGTGGAACTAAGTTGAATATTGATTATTATATTGATGATGTTCTCGATGAAGACCATGTAGACGATATATACGACTACTTCTGTGATAGCGATACTGACAGTATTGATGCTGCTCAGGATGAGTTGGGGTCTGATTATAGCGAAGAGGAAATACGACTCGTTCGTATAAAGTTCTTGTCAGATGTCGCCAACTGATTTATGTGGAGATACACAAAAAGCAACAAGTTGTTCCAATTTCTTAAAGATAAAAAGAAAGAAAAAAAAGATGTCTCCCTTGTGCTTTCTACAGGTGGCGCACGGGGACTTGCTCATGTTGGTGCTATCGACCAGCTGTTGTCTATGGGCTATCATATCAGGGCTGTTTCGGGTACGTCAATGGGAGCACTTGTTGGAGGAATGTATGCGGCAGGCAAATTGGAGGAATTCAAACAGTGGATGCAGACTATAGATCGTAAGAAGATTCTTTCGCTCATAGATTTCTCGCTTAGTATAAGCCATATCTCTAAAGGTGAACGTATAATAAAAGCCTTGAAGGATGTCGTACCAGATGTAAATATCGAAGACCTGCCCATACCTTATAGTGCCATCGCCACAGATGCTATTACTGGAACAGAGGTGGTGTTTACAAGTGGAAGTCTTTACGAGGCAATAAGAGCATCAATATCGTTACCTCTTTTTTTCAGTCCTGTCAAAAGTGATGGGAGATTGTTGGTAGATGGTGGATTGGTCAATCCGTTGCCATTGAACCGTGTCATGCGTAGCAAGGAAGACCTGCTTGTGGCGGTTAATGTTAGTGGTCATGACTACCTGGGACAGGTGAAACTGAGAAAAGTAGTCAGGGAAACGGCATCGGAACGTTCACGTATGATGTCCTTCATCAACAGGATAATACCTGAAGATGCGGATATCAATTATTACACCCTGATGAATCGCTCTGTCTCGATAATGATTCAAAAGAATGCGGAGCTGTCAGTAAAACTCTTGCGTCCTGATATACTTATAGACATTCCCATGAACCGGTATGATACTTTTGATTTTGATAAGTATGACAGACTCGCAGGTATAGGCAGAGCGAAGACTAAGAAGGCCATAGAAAGATGGTTGCAGGCAAAATAAGAATAGCGTAGTGTTATTACAAACCTCTTAGTGACGTTAAATCGTATTAACAAGGCTGCGAAAAGATGAAAAGGTGACAACGAATTGGGAATTTATTGCTATCTTTGCACGCAATAAATTGTAAAAAGAGATATGGCATCATTTGTTGCAGACAGAATCGTAATGGACGGACTGACCTTTGACGACGTCCTTTTGGTACCTGCTTATTCTGAGGTACTACCCAAAACAGTAGAGTTGAAAACTAAGTTCTCACGTCACATTGACCTGAATGTGCCGTTTGTCACAGCTGCGATGGATACCGTAACAGAGGCATCTATGGCAATAGCCATTGCTCGTGAGGGTGGTATCGGAGTGATACATAAGAATATGTCGATAGAAGAGCAGGCTCGTCAGGTTGCTATTGTGAAGCGTGCCGAGAATGGAATGATATACGATCCTGTCACTATCCGTCAAGGGTGTACTGTGCAGGACGCACTGGATATAATGCACGACTATCATATCGGCGGTATACCCGTAGTTGACGATGAAAATCACCTGGTAGGTATAGTGACAAACCGAGACTTGCGCTTCGAACGTAATTTGCAGAAGAAGATAGATGAGGTGATGACAAAGGAAAACCTTGTGACAACTCATCAGCAGACCGACCTGGCAGCAGCAGCGCAGATATTACAAGAAAATAAGATAGAAAAGCTACCGGTAGTAGACAAGGATAATAAGCTGGTAGGGTTGATAACATATAAGGATATCACCAAGGCCAAGGACAAACCGATGGCATGTAAGGACGAGAAGGGTCGTCTGCGTGTTGCTGCGGGTGTCGGAGTGACTGCTGACACGCTTGAGAGAGCTAAGGCTCTTGTAGAGGCAGGTGCTGATGCTATCGTTATAGATACTGCTCATGGACACTCTAAGGGCGTTATCGAGAAATTGCGGGAGGTGAAGTCTGCCTTCCCTAATTTGGATATTGTGGTAGGTAACGTGGCCACTGGAGAAGCTGCTAAGCTCTTGGTGGAGAATGGTGCCGATGCCATAAAGGTAGGCATCGGTCCTGGTAGCATTTGTACTACTCGTGTGGTAGCTGGTGTCGGTGTGCCGCAGTTGAGTGCTGTCTATGATGTATATAATGCACTTAAAGATACAGATGTGCCACTGATAGCCGATGGCGGATTGCGTTATTCTGGTGATATCGTTAAGGCAATAGCCGCTGGCGGTAGTTGCGTGATGATAGGTTCACTGGTGGCAGGCACGGAAGAGAGCCCTGGCGACACTATCATATTCAATGGTAGAAAGTTTAAGAGCTATCGTGGAATGGGCTCGTTGGAGGCAATGGAGCAGAAACATGGTTCTAAAGACCGTTACTTCCAAGGAGATACTAAGGAGGTGAAGAAACTGGTTCCAGAGGGTATCGCGGGTCGTGTGCCTTATAAGGGAACGGTGCAGGAGGTGATCTATCAGCTGATTGGTGGCTTGCGTGCTGGTATGGGCTATTGTGGGGCAGGCTCAATAGATGCTCTGCATAGTGCGAAATTTGTACGTATTACCAATGCTGGGGTGATGGAAAGCCATCCACATGATATCACGATTACGAGCGAAGCACCAAACTATAGCCGACCAGAATAGTATGGGAAGATTTGTGTGCTTAAAATGATAAATGATAGAAGAAAACAATGTGGAAGAAATTAAAAGAAAATAGACAATGGGGAATGATGGCGTTGTCAGCTGTCATTTGCCAATTGTCGTTTAGTCCTGCAATAGCACAAACGTCTGATCCTACGGTCATGACTATTAATGGTCAGCCAGTTAGTCGTTCTGAATTTGAATATTCTTTCAATAAGAACAACTCCGAAGGCGTAATAGATAAGAAAAGTGTTGAAGAGTATGTGGACTTGTTCATTAACTACAAGTTGAAAGTAGCTGCAGCTCTTGATGCTAAACTCGATACGTTGACTTCGTTTAAGAAGGAGTTCTTGAGTTATCGCGACCAGCAGATTAAACCATCGTTTGTCACCGATGCTGATGTCGAGAACGAGGCAAAGAAATACTATGATAACATGGTAGAGCAGATTGGTCCTCGTGGTCTGTTTACAGCTTCGCATATACTATTGCATCTGGAGCAGACAGCAAGCAAGGAGGAACAGGAAAAGGCAAAGGTACGTATTGATTCTATATACAACGCGTTGTTGGCAGGTGCCGACTTTGCAGAGTTGGCAAAGAGGGTTTCTCAAGACCCTGGGTCGGCTCGTAATGGTGGAAAACTACCGACACTCGGTCCTGGACAGACCATAGCAGAGTTTGAAACTCAGGCGTATGCTTTGCAGGCAGGCGAGATGAGTAAGCCTTTCTTGTCACCTTTTGGCTATCATATCATAAAGATGAACGAACGCTCGCAAGTGCCGCCATACGACAGTCTGCGTGTTGACATTACCCGATTTATCGAGAATAGAGGCATCAGAGAGCGTATTGTCACAGAAAAACTCGACAAGATGGTGGCAGAGAGTAATGGCACGAAGACCGTAGAGAGTTTACTTGATGAGCGTAGTGCAGAGATGGAAAGTAATGATCCTGACTTGCATTATCTAATACAGGAGTATCATGATGGTTTGCTACTCTTTGAAATCAGCAATCGTTTGGTCTGGGAAAAAGCATCAAAGGATGATGCGGCATTGGCAAATTACTTCAAGAAGAACAAGAAGAAGTACAAGTGGGAGAAGCCCAGATTTAAGGGCATTGCCTATCATGTGAAAGATGCGGCAGACGTGAAGGCTGTGAAGAACTGTGTGAAGGGAAAACCTTTCAGTCAGTGGGCTGAGTTGCTTCGTACCACCTTCAATAATGACTCTGTGCTTCGTATTCGTGTAGAGAAAGGTATCTTTGAAGAGGGTAGGAACAGTTTGGTGGATCGTGATATATTTAAGAAGAATGTGGAAGTGAAACCAACTAAGGACTTCCCTATAGATGCGACATTCGGCAAGAAGCTGAAGGCCCCACAGGATTACACAGATGTACGTGGATTGGTTGTCGCTGACTATCAGGAAGAGCTCGAGAAAGCGTGGGTTGCAGAACTTCGTAAGAAATACCCTGTGACGGTAAATAAGGACGTGCTTGCCACAGTGAATAAACACTAAGAGAGATGAGGAAATCTTTGTTTTTTGTTCTTTGCTCCCTGTTCTTCAGTACTGCTGGAGCACAGACGATAGTTGCTGATAGCGACTCCGTTAAGTCGGTCGTACAAGAGGACAATATTAATCCTGCAAGTGTGGTTGACGAGGTGGTATGGGTCGTCGGTGACGAACCAATTCTAAAGTCAGAAATCGAGGTGACTCGTCTGCAGGGAGATCCTGATGGCGGATGGGGCGATAATGCCAACTGCCGTATTCCTGAGCAGATAGCGGTACAGAAGCTCTTTGTCCATCAAGCAGAGATAGATAGTATCGAGGTGTCTGAGAACGAAATATCACAAGGAGTGGAGCAACGTATTAACTACTGGATACAGATGGTAGGCTCAAAAGAAAAGCTCGAGGAGATGCGCCGTATGTCTGTCACCCAGATGCGACAGGAAATGCGTGATGAGTATCGCACTATGATGTTGGTGCAGAAGATGCAAGAGAAACTTGTGGAGAACATTAAGATTTCTCCTGCAGAGGTGCGCAACTATTTTAAAGACGTGCCGCAAGACAGTCTGCCGCTAATACCAACAACCGTTGAGGTGCAGATAATAACACAGACGCCGAAGATTGCTCAAGAAGAAATAAATAGGATAAAGGACGAGTTGCGATCCTATAGTGATCGCGTGACTAATGGCGAGGCTACGTTTGCGACACTCGCTCGTCTGTATTCTGAAGACCCTGGCTCGGCAAGACAGGGAGGTGAACTTGGATATGTGGGGCGTGGAATGCTCGATCCGGCTTTTGCCACTGCCGCTTTCAATCTGACTGATCCAAAGAAGGTCTCAAAGATAGTAGAGAGTGAATTTGGATATCATATCATCCAATTGATAGATAGGCGAGGTGATAAAATAAACTGTCGCCATATATTGATGAAACCAAGAGTGAGTGGTGATGAAATAGATGCAGCAAAACTACGTCTGGACTCTATCGCTAACGATATCAGAGCAGAGAAGTTTACTTTTGAGGCTGCTGCCACGCTGCTCTCTGACGATAAGGATACAAGAAGCAATAATGGACTTATGGCTAACAGTACCGAAAGTTCGCGTACGTCAAGATTCCGCATTCAAGACCTTCCTTCGGAGGTTGCTCATACAATAGAGAAGATGCAAGTTGGTGAAGTGTCGGATGCGTTCCAAATGACCAATTCTAAGGGTAAGACAGTATGTGCGATAGTCAAGCTGAAAAGCCGTGTGGATGAACACCGTGCCACTATCACTGGTGATTTTCAGGACATGCAGGAGATTGTGCTTGCCAAGCGACGCCAGCAGTTAATACATGATTGGGTGGTAAAGAAAATTAAGAATATCTATGTTCGTATGAATCCACAGTATACCGATTGTGACTTTGAATACGAGGGATGGATTAAATAAGAATGGTTTTTTGATGCGGAGATGTTGGTTCTTTATTATTCTGTGTACGCTATTTGTGGGCTCTGCAGGAGCACAAAAACGTAAGGCAGTCGACGAGAAGGTATACCTGGATCATGCTGATGAGCTGAAGTATGATCAAGGGTTGAAGCCTGGTGTCCAGATCGTCAAGGGACATGTAAGGTTCCGTTATCAGGATACCAACCTGTCATGTGACAGCGCCTATTTTAATCAAGACCAAAACACCTTTCAGGCATTTGGACACGTAAAGATGCGTAAGAGGGGAGGTATAACACTCGATTGTAACCGTGCTAACTATTATGGTAATAGTGAACTGATACAGGCTCGCCAGCATGTAGTGCTCAAACAACCAGGCAGAT
>Ga0326513_10004418_pt1 | contig 10090 bp, 9 predicted proteins | sample 2_2465_0518_D_FD_203654 | JGI IMG/M metagenome (GOLD analysis project Ga0326513, IMG submission 203654) | Bovine rumen microbial communities from UC Davis, California, United States - 2_2465_0518 | ecosystem: Host-associated > Mammals > Digestive system > Stomach > Rumen | place: USA: California...
GGACTGGCAGCATATCGCATATTGTTTTTTCATGGTTAACCTTTTATTAAAAGATGTGTAAAAATGTGCTATGTTGTGAATTATCTCGCAGATAATTCGTAAATTTGTAGCCTACAATTGAAAACGATAATATGGAACTAAAGTCGGGCATATACGAATCGCTGATATATGAGGCTCTTAAAAGAAAGTTGGAAGCTCTGTCTGACAAGTATGTCTTTAAGGATAGTATTGATTCTGGGTAGGCTCCCAAATTGCTGACCTGGTTTTATCTTGGATAAGGCCCAGAGAATGGCAGTAGGATAATGAAACAGATAGAAGTTGTAGCAGCTGTAATCCGCGAGGGCGATAAGATTTTCGCCACTCAGCGGGGGTATGGCGAGTGGAAGGACTGGTGGGAGTTTCCTGGCGGGAAGATGGAGGCTGGGGAAACGCCGGAGGAGGCACTCGTGAGGGAGATTCGTGAGGAGCTGTCTGCAGAAATCAGCGTAGATGAGTTTCTTTGTACGGTGGAGTATCAGTATCCGGCCTTTTACTTGACCATGCATTGCTATCTGTGTTCGTTGGTGACGGAGGCGCTGCATCTGAACGAGCATGAGGCGGCGAAGTGGCTGGCGAAGGATGAGATGGACAGCGTGAAGTGGTTGCCTGCGGATGTGAAAGTGGTGGAAGCGCTGAGAAGTAAGATGTAAGATGTGAACGGAACAATAGAATAGAACAGAATGTCTATGGATAAACTCTCAGCACAACAAAGACATGCCAAGGCTGCGATTAAGCGAGAACATCAGCTCTGCCGAGCGTGAGCAGGCTCGGCGATCAGCCAATATGGCGGCGATTCGTGGTAAGGACACGAAGCCGGAGATGATTGTACGTCGTGGGTTGTGGAAAAGAGGGTTCCGGTATAGGCTGAACCATAAGCGGCTGCCTGGACATACGGACTTGGTGCTGAGGAAGTATAGGACGTGCATCTTTGTGAATGGGTGTTTCTGGCATGGACACAATATTCAATGCATAATTCATAATGCACAATGCATAATTGAGAGTTCGGAATGCTGTAAGATTCCGAAGACGAATAGGGAGTTCTGGGTGGCGAAGATTCGGAGGAACAAGGAGCGGGACAAGGAGGAGCAGCGGAAGTTGGCAGAGATGGGTTGGCATTGCATCACGGTATGGGAGTGCGAGCTGAAGCCATCGAAGCGGGAAGAGACGCTGGACTCGATAGCGTTCACCTTGAACCATATCTGGTTGCAGGATCACACAAGATGTCTGATGGCTGACGGAAGAGGTAAGATGGATGGGGGAATTCCTTATCCGCAATTAGATGAAGAGGACATACAGATGCCGATGGCGGCAGAAGAAACGATAACAAACAAATGACAATAATGGATATAAAGGAACTATTGAATCAGACGGATAGGTTTGCGGCCAATGCGGGTTGCAGAATTACGGAGGTGGACGAACGGCATGCTGTGGCGGAGATGACGGTGACGGCGATGCACCTGAATGGTGGCAATGTGTGTCAGGGTGGGGCGCTGTTTACGTTGGCAGACCTGGCGATAGCGGCTTGGATGAACTACAACGGACAGTTGACGTTCGGCATCAACAACAGCATCATGTTTGTATCGAGCGCGCGCGAGGGGGATGTGTTGCGGGCCGAGGCTGTCGGCATTTGCGACCACCACAAGATTCCTGCCGTAGAGGTGCGCGTGACCAATCAGGACGGACGGCTCATCTGTCACGTGACGGGCATGGGGTATCGTAAGAACGTAACAATATGACAAACAGGGAGATTACAAATGATCGAGATAAATATGAAACATTATTATATGCGTTGTTCTGACATTAAAGTAAAAATGTGGCGCCCATTTGTTGCGATGGCGCTTTTGGGATTAATCCTAACGGCTTGTTCGGATAGTACTGACAATCCTAGTGATCCTGAAGAAGAGATTCCCATCGGCGATGATGCATCGGACAAGGTGCCGTTTAAGGTGACACAGACTGTTGTGAACTACAATGGAGAGAAGACGCAGACGGTGGCTCTGCGCTACTATGACGACATGCCGCATGTGGCCTACATCGCTGTGGCTGATTTCCAAAAGATGCTCGTGCCCACCAAGAACATTCGGGTGAGCAGGACTGCAGCCTCGCAATACACGTTGGTGACGAGCAAGGGCGAGACGGCCACGGTGAATACGGCCGAGGAGTCGATGACGTTTGATGACTTCATGAGTTTCGTATCGTTGACGGCCGCTAATACTGAGGGCTATGTGGACTACGACGCGTCTTATTACGTGCGTGATACGCCCTCGAAGTTTTCGCCCACTGTGGCTTCGGTCACTTTCGACTTGAAGAAATATGGCATCGACTTGCGAGGAGACGGTCAGATGGTCTATGTGCCGCTGACCACGTTGGCCGATATCTACAGCGACGTTGACCATAATCATGTGTTGTTCAATGGCGAGAAAATCATACTGACGAACTTTGAGAATAAGCCCTTCACCTTTGACGAGGCTTTCTTCATGAAGCCTTTCGAAGCTACGGAGCGTCCTGTCGACCTGGTCGCCTACAGCTATGGCGAGCTGTGCTTTGCCATCGATCATTTCTATGGCAGACCCGGGCGCAATGCAATAGATAATTCCATCCAAGAGAAAGGTCTTGACAAGTCGCTCAGCGAGAAACACCGCACGTTGCTGAAATCCACCAAGATGGATGAGTACACATTTGGCATGGAGTATTTGGGCGCGCTACTCGACGACGGCCACACTCGTATCTCACCTATTAATAATATCTTCGTTGTCGGCATGAATGATCTCAACAAGATTGCGGAATTTAGGAGAAAGTATATTTCCGCTTTCAAAGGCAAATATCCTGAGGAGGTTCAGACTGTCTCAAAGAGCGTCGACCAGGATGATGGCAGTAAAATGGCTGCCAAGGCTCGTCAGACGATGTTTCAGTCGGATACTTACGTCAAGATCGGCAACACGATGTACTGTTTCTTTGACGACTTCGGCCCTGTCGATTACACCAAATGGGAGGCATATTATAAAGGTACAGGCCCCCTCCCGACCTACGACCCGGATTTCAGAGGCGACATCTGCGGCATCGTGGAGGCACTGGACAAGGCTGCTGCCGACCCCGAAGTAAAGAATCTTGTGCTCGACCTGACATGCAATAATGGCGGCGATTCGGATGTACTGCTGGCTATCACCAACCTGTTGGCAGGGAAAAATTCTTTTACCTACGAGAATCTGCTGACCAAACAGCGTGCTGAGAGGACTATGCTAATAGATGGCAATTTTGACCGCGTGTTCGACGATAAGGACAAGGCCCCTCGCCATCCAGAGTTGAATATCGCCATTATGACCAGCCACTACGCCTTCTCAAGTGGCAACCTGTTGCCTTCGCTGATGAAGGACTATGGCTATCTGATTATCGGCGAGAAGTCGGGTGGTGGCTCCTGCAGTATCCAAAGAATGTGTACGGCCGAGGGTTTCTGCTATATCCTGTCCTCATCACGTATGCGCCTCACCAACAAGGCCGGTGAGAACATCGACCGTGGCGTAGAGCCCCACATTGCCCTTGAGGTGAAACAGGCCACCGGTCAGGATGAATACGGTGACAATGTGAACTACTCTGACTTCTCGGCCTTCTATGCCCCCAGCGTAGGAGAACAGATCGTCAGCTGGTATGCGAATAAGTAAAACAAGTATATAAAGGTACGACAGTCTGAAAGAGACGATGGAGGTATGAAGAAAATCATCGTAGCAATCGATTCGTTTAAGGGGTGTCTGACATCGGCTGAGGCTAATCAGGCAGCAAGTGAAGGTATTCTTGCGAAAATGCCTGAGGCAAAGGTTGTGCAAGTGCCTGTAAGCGATGGCGGCGAGGGATTTATGGAAGCGTTTAAGGCGGCAATGGGTGGCGAGATCGTGGAGGTCAACGTGAAGGACCCGCTGATGAGGCCCATCGTGGCACAGTATCTGGTTCAGGACGATACAGCTGTGATAGAGATCGCCAAGGCCAGCGGACTGACGCTGCTTAAGCCTGAGGAGCGTAACCCGATGGTGGCCACGAGTTACGGCACAGGCCAGTTGGTGGTGGATGCCGTAAGACGAGGTTGTAAGCACATCATCGTAGGACTTGGCGGAAGTGCTACCAGCGATTGCGGCATAGGCATGCTGCGGGCAATTATCGATGCATTTGCCAAGCATGGCAACTGGGATGATGTGTGCGAATTGGATGACGTGCATTTCACGATAGCAACGGATGTTACCAATCCGCTATGTGGTGAAAATGGCGCAGCACACGTTTTTGCCCCTCAGAAAGGCGCAACAAACGAACATGTGCTTGCCCTTGATGCTCGCGCCAAACGATTTGCGGAGGCATCTGCCAGGCACATGGGCCGTGATTGCCAGAACATGTCTGGGGCAGGTGCAGCAGGTGGCTTAGGCTATGCTTTCCTGCAATATATGAATGCCGAATGCCGCTCAGGTATCGATCTCCTGTTAGATACCATCCATTTCGACGACCTGTTGCAAGACGCTTACATCGTAATCACTGGCGAAGGCTCAGCTGACCGTCAGACACTCATGGGTAAACTACCCTTTGGCATTCTCCAATTCGCCCAAAAGCACGGCGTCCCCGTCATGCTCATAGCTGGTTGCATTGCTGACGAAAAGCAACTTCTCGATGCCGGTTTCTCCCGTGTTGCTTGCATCAATCCTCCCGGCTTACCCCTCGAAATCGCGATGCGACCAGAAACAGCGAAGGAGAATATAAGGAAAATAATAACTCTATTCAGAGTTGATGAATTGTAATTGATAATTTAGACAGAGTATGGAACTGACAAAAGCAGACAAGCGGCAGCTGCATGACCTCGTCAGACGTGGTGTCCTGCGTCGTTGTGAGGAGTGGCTGAAGGAAACAGCCGAGTTGATTAACAAGGAATATGGCGAGAACGAGAATGCCTTCGATCGCTGTATGGAGGTGACCAAACGCTCGCGTGACTACTTCAAGGAAGCAATGAGGCGCGAAGACTATTACCGCAATTCGATGCTACTAATGGGCGTGGATGAATTGCTGACTAACGGTTACCTGACATTAGATGACTTCAAGGATTGCCGGCCTGAGATACAGAAAAAGGTGAGGCAATGGACGAGGTTGGATGATTAATAGACAAAAGAGACAATGGACAAAGAAACGAAAGAACTGCTGAAGCGAACGTTGGCGATGACTGATGATAAACTTTTACTGAAGTTTGCCAAGAGTTATGCCGCTAAGGATCAGGCCTTCGCAGAGGCTATCATTGAGAAGTTCCTGCCTTTAGAGAATAATGTGGACTACAAGAAGATGGTGATGGACTGTTTCCTTCACCGGAAGAAAGGTGGGGCCCGTCGTTATGGTCCATCTCTCGACTGGACGGCCATCCGCAAAGACATCAAGCGTGTGCTCAAACAATTGGACTATCTCCGTCAGCAGCAGGATGGTGACACTGCTGCGGAGGGTGCACTGCTGATGCTCGAAAAGCTGGCCGACGAATTCAATAACGACTGCGTCTATCAAGATTACAATTATGAGAACAGTAACTTTGGTGACGAACAAGCGCTGGCCATCGTCAACGATGTGCTGCTGAATGACAAGTATGTAGCCTGCGACAAGAAAATGGGTATGATAAAGCGGCTTCAGCGTTTGGCAAAGAGCGATGTTTACAGAATTTATCTTCCTTGTGATATTGACGAGGTGATAGATAATGCTAACCAGTCTCTGCTTTCGCCAGAAGACTTGCTGAAGGAGATAGACAAGAACATCCAGACAGCGAGATACGACTCTGACAAAGCCTATTACGTGAAGTGGAAAATCAATCTGCTGCGTGAATTGGGACGCAATGACGAGTCTGAGAAAATCATCTTACAAAATCTTAATCTGGAGGCAATCAGCGCATTAAGATATGAACAGATGGTCGCTGATTCCCGCTATGATGAGGCTAAAGCATTTTGCAAAGAACGGCTCGGCAAAAGCAGTGGTGGATGGCACGATGCCCAGCCTTGGCACCAGAGGCTGGTAGAACTCGGTCAGCATACTGACGACAAGGAAATTATTCGTACCTCTGCCCAATGGCTTTTTGCAAAGGGTAACATCAGGCAGGAGGAGAAAAAGGATTACTATCATATCTGCAAGGCGACCTTTGAGAATGACGGTTGGCCAGCGCTTCGTGACAAAATGCTCCAAGATGGTGAAGCCGGGAATGTAAGCACAGACATGTTGTTTGAACTATATCAAGAAGAAACACTCTTCGACAGGATGTATGAATACCTGCAGAAGTTGTCCGACCACATGGGTTATTATTCTTATGCGCCCTATCCGAACAGTGGTGGCGAGCGCCTCGCATTTTTCAGTCGGTATGCGAAGTTACTCACAGATAAACAGTGTGCAGAAATGGTCGATGCTCTCAGCAAAAGTATCCAGCAAGATTCTCGAAGAGCCAATACTCGCGATGACTACGCCAAGGTGGCAAGCGGCCTCCATCTGCTAAGTCTCTCTTGCGAGAAGGGCAAGCAACAAGCATGTCAGCTTGCAGCGCAAATTCTCCGTGATAATCCCAAGAAGCCTGCCTATAGAGAAGAAATCGGCAGATACGAATATTAACTGGTCAGATTAATGGCAATGAATGACGACCATATTTCACGGCTTGAGTCGGAAATTATGTATCTGAAGGGATTACTGGATGAGAATGGGATTCCGTATGACTATGAGGCGTTTGTGGAGGCTGGAAAACGGGAGGAACCTGTGGAGGTTGAGTTTCCTGTACTGACGGCTGAGCATGCGATACAGTTCTATTCTTACTTTCGTGGGCGCAAGGATGTGTATGTGAAGCGAAATGCGAAGAAAGGATATTATACACAATGCAACAATTTTTGGAAGGTAGGGATATGTCCCAAGGAGAGAGGTGAAAAGGTGAAATGTCAGGAATGCCCGGCAAAGGATTATAAGGAACTGAAGATACCAATCATCTTGGAGCACTTGAAGGGGACGAAGGAGGATTGTTCGGATGTCATTGGTTTATATCCGCTTTTCCCTGACGGGACGTGTTGGTTTCAAGTGTTCGATTTCGATAATCACGATGAGGATGCGGCTCCAACAAAGGATTGGGAGCAGGAGGTGGATGCACTACGGAAGATTTGCTTTTCTCTGGGAATAGATGCGCTGGTAGAGCGTTCCCGCTCAGGGCATGGCGCTCATGTGTGGATTTTCTTTAGCGAGGCCATCCAAGCCGCGAAAGTGCGCAGGTTTGGGGAGGCGTTACTGGCAAAAGGCGCAGAATCGGTGAGTCTCAAGAGTTTTCGATACTATGACCGTATGATGCCGATGCAGGATTGTCTGCTAGAAGGGAAATTGGGAAATCTTATTGCCCTTCCTCTTCAGGGACAGGCACTCCGCAAAGGCAATAGTACGTTTGTGGATGAATATTGGAGGCCGTATAAAGACCAATGGAGCAAGTTGCTGCATACACGAAAGATGTCAGAGGCTGAGGTGGATGCTTACGTGAAGTCTTGGTACCCAGAGGATAATGCGATGGAGATGTTCCAGAGTGACAAAGTGGATGAATCGGAAGATGGAAATCTTCTTCTCTTTTGTATGAGTCCCAAGCCTTCAGTTCGTTATTTCAAGATGGATGACGCTACTGGGTCGGTCAGGATAATTCTGGCCGATGGCATATACATTGACAAACGAAATTTAAAGCCACGTTTGCAGAATGCCATCAGGCGATTGGCGGCATATTCCAATCCTCAGTTCTTCCAAAATCTGGCATTAGGTTTTTCAACACATGAGACTCCTCGGATAGTCTATGATGGCTATGATGAGGGCGATTATATCGTCCTGCCGAGAGGATGCTTCGAAGAACTGAAGAACCATTTGTCAGATGCCGACATTCCGTATAGCATCGTGGACCAAAGGCAGGAGGGAAGGCTGATTGACGTTTCTTTCAATGGAGAACTATATCCTGAACAGACAATTGCCGCAGAACGATTGTTAACATACGATATGGGTATGTTGGCTGCTGCTACGGCTTTCGGCAAGACGGTCATCGGAGCGAACCTGATTGCTCGTCGGAAGGTCAATACATTGGTGCTGGTACATAACGTTGAAATCATGAACAATTGGGTTCGAGACTTGAATCGGTTCCTGACCATCAACGAAGAGCCGCCAACCTATACCACTCCGAAGGGGCGTATCAAACATCGTGAATCCGTCATTGGCACTTTCTCCTCGCAGAAAAAGGCGGCGACTAGCATTATCGACATCGCCATGATTGGTTCGCTGGGGAAGGAGGACGACATCAATCCGATGGTGCGCGATTACGGGATGATTATTGTGGACGAATGTCATCATGCCGCTGCGGCCACTTTTGAGAATGTACTACGGGCATCGGCTGCCAAGTATGTGTATGGCATGAGCGCGACTGTGAAACGTGGTGACAAGCAGGAACGCAAACTACTGATGCAACTTGGCCCTATACGGCATCGATATACTGCGAAGGAGCGGGCTATAAAGCAGGGAATTGGTCATTATGTATATCCTCGTTTTACAAGGATGATAGACCTATCGCCTTCGGATGACAAGCATATTTCTGAGCTATATCGTTTGATTGTCGACAGCGGGCTGCGTAATATGCAGATTGTGGCCGATGCGGTGGATTGTGTCAAGAAAGGTCGTACGCCTGTGGTGATGACTAAGTATCGGGAGCATGCAGAGATGCTATATGGTTTGCTTCAAGGGGCAGCAGATCACGTATTCTTACTACAAGGCGGTAGAAGTCTGAAGGCACGAGCCGAATTGCGCGAGAAGATGGCAGCCGTGAGTCGCGATGAGAGCATGATTATGGTTGCTACCGGACAGTATATTGGTGAGGGATTCAATTATCCAAGACTCGACATAATGTTGTTGGCCATGCCTATTTCATTTGAGGGGAATGTAGAACAGTATGCCGGACGATTGAACCGTGATTACGAGGGAAAGAAGGATGTCATCATCTTCGACTATATCGATCAGCACATTCCAGTGCTGGAACGGATGTATCATCGTCGGCTGCGGACATACAAGAAGATTGGGTTTGAAGTGTGTGCAGAAGTGATGGATAAACAGGAGGTGAGCAACTCCATCTTTGATAGTACTGGCTATTGGGAGGTGTTTGAGAAAGATGTTCTTTCTACAGCGAAGAATATCGTCATTTCGAGTCCTTACTTGAGTTTGCGGAAGGTTGAATGGCTTATTAATCAGTCGGAGATATTACAGAAGCGGGGTGTTACTATCACAGTCTTTTCTTTGAGTCCAGAAGCCTACCCAGAGGATGGTCGTGAGCATCATGGAGAACTATTGGAACGACTTACATCGGCTGGGATATGTGTGAAGACACAGAATCATTGCCATGAACGTTATGCTGTCATTGACCTGTCTCTCGTCTGGTATGGCAGTATGAACTTGCTATCGAGGGGGCGTGAAGACGATAGCCTGATGCGGATTATAAGTCCGGAGATTGCAGCGGAATTGTTGGAACAGGGGATGAATTCTCCTACTTAAGGGTAGAGAAACCAACAAAAAACCGAAATAATGACGGAATATAGCAAAAAATGTGTATCTTTGCAGCGGTTTATTGAAGACATTGACTATGGCTATTCCTGTTTTAGAAAGCGTAAAGGCGATTGAACAGCAGTACCGCACGGGCGAGAAACCGGTGTTGGTGATGTGCTCCGACATGAACGCATACATCTGCAAATATATGCGCTCGTCGGCTGCTGCCTATAAGTTGGCTTGCGAACTGATAGGCTCGCGCATGGCTACGGCTTGGCAGTTGGAAACGCCCGATATCGCTTTCGTCCGCATCAAGTCGGCACACTGGGCAGGGCGATTTGCGCAGCATAGCCTGTCTGCCCCCTCGATAGGAAGTGAACAGATGGAGGGCGTAGTAGATGTTACTCCCTCAACATACGGCGATGTGGCATCAACGACTGCCATGCTCCGCCAATTGATGAAGATTGCGCTGTTCGACTTCTGGATTGCCAACGAAGACCGCAATGCAAACAATGCCAACCTG
>Ga0326513_10004419_pt1 | contig 10089 bp, 12 predicted proteins | sample 2_2465_0518_D_FD_203654 | JGI IMG/M metagenome (GOLD analysis project Ga0326513, IMG submission 203654) | Bovine rumen microbial communities from UC Davis, California, United States - 2_2465_0518 | ecosystem: Host-associated > Mammals > Digestive system > Stomach > Rumen | place: USA...
CGAAAACGCAGCTAAGATAGCCTGGACTTCAGCCGGTTTCGGATTTGCCCAGGCAAGGTCTATCTTTACCTTCTCAGCTATTTTGTTCTTATGCATGAGGGCATCCTGCGTTCTGCCGGAATCACTTCTCGAAACGTCCTGAAGTGATATCGTCATGGAAGACGGGGTCTTAACTCTGACCCCGTCCACCGTAAGCATTGTGTTATTGTTGCCCATTACGCACCTCCTTAGAACGATGCGTCGACGCGGAAGCCGCGCCCTTGCAGTTTATCTCTGCCACGTAACGTCTGTTTGTACAGTGTCTCGCTGTCCGTCTTCCAGGTAAACTCGATGACCGGAGCAGTACCGCCGGTCTGGTTTCCGTTGGTTGCCATTGCGACTTCCATCATGCCATCGATGATAGCATTCCGAAGGGAATTAACAATTTCCGTATTACTGTCGATGTGAGTCTTGCCACCCTTGGTGTACATCAACTCAGGACGGTTGTTCTCATTCATCCAGAACAAATCGCCGGCATTCGGAATACCGCCGTTCTGATACCACTTCACGTTGAAACGCGGGATGTCGAACCATCCTCCGTCACCGTACGTGATACGGTCCCAACTCCAGTTGATATGCGGAAGGACAAGGCCCTTGGCATTCATACCACTCTGAAGGGACTGCATCGCCTGTTTACCAACAGCGTAAAGGTCGGACCCGAACGTTTTCGAGATAGTCGCTGAAATATCTTCGAACGATTTACAGATATTGCCAGACGCCTCATTGACCGCTCTTTCGATCTCTGCCATCTGGCTTGTGACCTTGGATGTGATATTCTTCCATACCTGCGCTGTTCTATCATAGATGGACTGGTTCCAAGTGTTCATGTACTTGTAGACAGCTTCCATCTTCTGATTGGTTTCGTATACCATGTCGGACTGCGATGTGGACAGAAAACTCTTAGTCTGTGCCCACTCTTGGTCCGTCATTTGTGCGACTTCTTTGAATCTCTTGGTGGAGATATCGGAAATGCTCTTCGTACTGGTATCGACCTGTGCTTGGCTGGAGGTCATGGATCCTGTCACAGCCTGTTTAATAACAGACATCGCATTGTTGACCTGATCCTTTGCCCTGCCGAATCCATCCTGAACAAAGGTAGATATACTCTGCGAAGTGTTCCGCACAGTATTTCCGGCAGAGGTGAAGGCTTCGGGAAATTTCTCCTTCATTACAACATAGAGGTTGTCAACAGGAATGCCCCACTCTTCCATTTTTCCAGTGAGAATTTTGGTTACTTCTTCAATGTTGGCGCCTTCGGGCAGATCCTGTATGGCTTGTTGTAATAGCTTCTCCTGAGCCTCGGCATTGGCTAATCCTTGCGTGACTTCCCAAGCACAGCTGGTCATAACATCCTTGAATTCAGTAACGCTGATATTCGTGTCTGAGAAATCGAGGCTATCCTTCACACCTTGCACGGTTGTGGAGTATCCGTCCATAACGGCATCCAGGAACGACATTTGCTGAGTAGTTGCATTGATCTCACCAGTAACTCCGGCTACGGCTCTGCCGGCATCGTCAATAGACACGCCTGCCTCTTCAAGACCAGTACGGAGTGCTGTCGCAAACTCACCAGCGGAAGCACCTGAATTCTCCAGTTCCTCCTTGATGTCAAACAGTTTCTGCCATGCATCACCAAGCTGTGGTTTCAGCTTATCAATGACGTAATCCCACATCTTACCGTAATCGGTAATGTATCCATTTCCACCCTTGGCTTCATCATTGATTTCACCAAGTTTTTTGCCAATATCGACAAGGCCAGCGATTGTGGCCGCAATACCAAGAGCGCCACCAATAGCACCATATGCGTTCCCCTTTGGAATACCCTCAAGGATCTTCGATGCCATTGACGATCCTGCCCTCGTCAGTTTCGCACTAACAGAACTACCAGTCAGGAACGTGGAAATTCCATCTGCAAATGGAAGCAGGGTCTTAAATGCCTTGAAAGCAATAATTCCACCAACGACACTTCCTGCGAACGTTGTACCAAGACCTCTCCAGATGCCCATACACGCTTTGCCGATAAAAGCGACAACAGCTTCCATCAATTCCTTCCAGGGGACATCATGTTCAAGGAAGTCTGCGATGTCTCTACCGACCTGCTCCCAATCAGTGTCGTTAATCAATTCAATGATTCCATTCAGCACGTTCTTGAATGCGTCCTTAAACTTACTCTTAGCCGCCCGAAGGTCAGTACTGTATATGAATTTATTGATCGCAGCAGCAAGTTTTCTTGCAAGGTCGACAATGTCGAGGTTTGCAATGGCATCAAACAGTGTTCCAAGGACCGTTCCGAAGGTGAATGCAAGTGTGGCCGCCGCCTCTTCAAGGTCTACCTTCCTGATAAAGGAATTAATGGAGAAGACAAGCTTATTCTTCAGTGCAGACCAATCAATGGTCTCAATGGCTGTTCTGATTGTTGTGAATACGCTGTTAAATGCGTCCGCAAGGTTACCAAGCGCACCAGCCAAATCCACTTCAGAAACAATTCCGTTTACGAAGTTGCCGAAGCTTCTGCCAAGTGCAGGCCAATCAATCTTACGGATATAGAGACCAATCGTGTTGGAAATCGTATTAAACAGGGCGCCTATGGTCGCACCGATTTTGTTGAAATCGATGTTATTCAGCATCGAATTGAAAATGCCTGTGATAGCATCGACCTGATCAGTGATGTTCTTTTTGACGTTCTCCCACTTGACCTTGTCGTAGATCCAATCGACAGCCTTATTAACACCGCTTGCGATGTACTGTCCAAGACCTACCCAGTCGTGTGCTTGAATCAGCGACCACAGTTTCCGTCCGACAGCTGCTATCTTGTCAGCGAACTCGCCCGCTTTGTTAGACATGGAATCGAAAGCCTCGTTCCATACCTTCTCATAGTCGGAAAGTGCATCCATCAGAGCCGCATCGAGTAGGCCCTGTTCTCCTGCTCCAATGCCAGTGCCAACACCGCCAACACCAGAACCAGAACCGGCTGAGGAGGAAGTGTTCGCATCGTTTAAGACATTCAGTTCATCGAATGCAAGGATGGTCTTCTTCAGCTTTTCGGCCTTCTTGGTGGCATTGTCGAGTGCATCGGAAGTACCGTCTACAGAATCGGTCACGCCGTCCATGGAAGCATCGTCTTCCAAATCAGCAAAGCTGTCCGAAAGACCACCAGTGGCATTGCTGGCGATCTTATCAGCGCCAACCAACTTCGCAAGAAACTGGAATAACCGCTGAAGTGCCATTACAACAGCATTGATGTACGGAAGTACCCTAGCCAGTACCGGCAGGAAGATGTTGCCGAATGCCCTGGACATTGATATGACATTCTGCTGAAGCAGTCTCATCTGGTTCGCAGGAGTATTCAGTGTCTTTGCAAGGTCACCCCATGCAATCTTGGACTGCTGGAGGATAGTGATCATCCGCAGTTCAGCTTTGGTAGCCTGATCCATCTTCGAAATGGAAGTGGTCATGCCAATGTTCTGCGCTGTCTGAGCCAGTGCCGCCTGTGTGATATCGATACCAAGGGACCGCACCGCACGGGACTGACCGGCAAGACCAGATGCCATTTTTTCGAATGCTGTCTCAAAGTCGATATTCCGCAGGGAAGACCAGTCCGTAGCAAGCATCGTCATTGCTTTAGATGTTGCCAGTGAAGCTTCCCCTGCCATACCGATGGAATCTGCCATCTGTGCGTACTGTGCCTGGTACTGCATGACTGTATCTGCATCCAGACCAAGATTCTTCTGCCCAGTGATAGTGGCATATCCATTCGAATCGAAGGTCGCGCCGGACATCTTCTCATTCAGTTCAAGCGCCCTCTTCTGGAAGGACTTAGCGTATGCGTCAGCAGAATCGTAACCAGCCTCTGCGAATGAATCTGCCGCCTGCGTCCCGATCTTGTCGAACGCCGTTTCAAAGTAATGGTAACTCTCGACCAGGTTCGTTGCCCGTTCGAAAGAAGTGCTTAGCGCACTCACCGCGCCTCTAACCACTCGGAAGCCCACATACAGCTTCGTCAGACTCTTAGCTAAGCTTCCAGTACTCTTACTGGCCCTGCCCGCATGAGTGACGAAAGAGCGTAGGTGTCTGCTTGCGGTTCCTATGACTCCGCTTTTACCGAAGACCCCACAGAAATTAACGCCACCGCCACCAGAACTGGTGCTGTTGACGTTTTCCATGGAACGACGCACATTACCCAGCTTGTCAACAAGCGTATCCAGTTGCCTGTTCGCCTGTCCGGAATTCACGCCTATATTAATCTTCAGTTCATCAACCGTCGCCGCCATCTTCATTCACCTCGCTCTCTTCTCCGTTCAAAGACGGATTATTGAAACGAACCTGATTAAACGTCATTGCCCACGCCGCAAACTTATCAGCATCGGACAGCTGTTCAACAGGTTCTTGATTTTCGTTGTCTTGTCCATCATGGAAATCAATAGGCTTGTCTGGGTACTTGTGTTTCTTGCCGAAACAGCCGGAAATGGCCATGGCAACATACGAGCCATGCATCCAAGCCTCTTCCGACATCCTGCGCTCCCGCTCCTTGCGCTTACAGACATAAAACTCCATGTATCTGTAAAATTTCTTCGGATTTAACGCAAAAAACTCATCTCTTGGGATGTCCAGCTTCGCGGCTATCGGTACCCATGCCTTATTGATCAATTCCTTGACGGATGTGTATTTTACTCCTCCTGAGCCTTCCGCACCTTCCGCTTGTGGTCCTGCGGAGTCTTCGGTGCGCGGCTCTGAATTGCGTTGAAAAAACCGGATTCCTCCACAGCCTGCGTAAATGCGTCAATGATCACGCTAATGTCACCACCGGCAAGCATATGCTTCTGAATCTCTCTGCCGGCAGTAGCATTGTCGACACCCATCACCCAAGCAGTGAATCCGCGGGCAATGCCAAGTGCGTTTTTCTGCATCGTGTTTGTATTGAGGATGTCAATACCTCTGTCCGCAAGGTCGCAGACAGCGTTGAAATCCAGTTCCGGAACGTCGTATTCTCTTTCATTAATAACTAATGTCATAATTTCAACCCTCGCTATTAGTCATGATTTGTTATAAAAAAAAGGGATGACGCAGATTACGCCATCCCTTTGTCTCAGGTCCTATCAGGGTGTGTTCCCTGACGGTGCCACATTAGTAATTGCCGTGGACGGGATACAAGTGATCACCATCTCACGGACCGCATTTACATCACCGCCGGTTACCCGTACGGTGTGAGTGCCGGACCAGTAAAACTTACCGTCTGCACCATCCTCGCCCATATCCAGTTCGTATGCCTTGGTCGTGCCATCAGCTGCAGCAAGCACAGCCTCATAAGCAGTTTTGGTATAGTTTGCGGTGAATTCCATGGCGTCAATAGACTGAACGCCAGTGGTAAAGGTCTGGGAAATATCCTCCAGATCCGTGGTCTCCAGGAGTTCCGGAGCGCCACCAAGATCCGGATAAGTCTTGATCTTGCACAGTTTAGTGCCAGCACACTTCAGTACGGTATTAATGGTAGCAATGCCCTGTCCCATACTATCTCTCCTCTCTCAATCGTTAGTCAGTTACAAATTTATCGATGGTGTCATTGGCACCAATGATTCGACGATAACGCGAGATCATCCGGAAGATCTCAGGCGCATTCACGTTGTCGACCTCCTGCGGTCCCTGGAATCGCTTGAATCCCATGCGGTACATCGCTTCATTAGCTGTGTCCATTAGCTTCTCCGCATCGGTCAGCGAGACCTTCGAAAAGACCTCGATCTGTATCGTGCAGGTAACAGCGTTCTCCTCAAACTCAAGGTCATCGGCAGTAGCCGCATTGTTGATTACCTTCACGCATACGGCCGGCCAAGAAGCCCGCATATTGTTGGTCGTTTTAACAACGTTCGTACACTTGTCGCCAAGCTGTGTCTTGACGTTCGTGAGTATTCGATTTGCCCAGTTAATCATCCAAACACCTGCCTCGCGATATCGTATATCTTGTTTCTCATTTCCTCGGCCGCGTGATACATCGGCATACTCGGCTCTTCACCACTCGACGAGTGGATGTTGCCATCGAGATCGTACCAGTACCACTCAAGGTCGTACGCATGGTTGTACTGCGGACTGTCTGGACTGTACTTTCCAGACGGGAAGAACGTTCCCTGCCCCATGCCAAGCTGTTTAGCTGCATCCGCATTGGGTTTACCGCTTGCATCGGAAGCTTGAGAGCCGGATCCGAATTCTGCCATCAGCAACGGATTGATAAATGCAGTCCTTTCTGAATCAGGTCCCGACTTCCATGACCTTGTGATGTCCTGAGCCATGCCGAAGACAATCATCGTGGCGCCGTACTTTCTCGGATTCAGCTGCTTGCCAAACAGTATGTACGGCTCATATTCGCCAGTATTTTGCTTAGCAGCCATAATTCCCTCGTCTGAAAGCCTTTCCAAGAAGTCGTTGATCTTGTACTTCAGATTCAGCTTGTAGTTTGCAAGCTTCATGCGGATATCCAGCACGTTTGAAGAGATGTTGACCAAAGCCACGTCAATCACCTTCCTGCCGTATCTGTCTAAGGGCATATCGCATATGGTAGTGCCCCTTAGCAACGCCAACCACACGATACTTAGCAGTACTCGGATCAGCGTCCTCACCAGGATCGCTGTCCCAGATAAGCGTATGCTCATCAATGCCAAGATTCATGCGGGCCGTTGTGATCGTCTTATTGTAGTTGAGACTGGCACCGAAGATGTCATCTTCCTCTCTGCCCCTCGCAGGGGAAAGGTTTGCCCTTATCTTCACAGGGTCTCCATAGCCGGAAGAACTCTCGCCAGTGTAGTCTCCATTCTCGTCCACAGCCGGTGCCGATTCACTGTACAGTGCGTACCACAGCGGTACTGTGTTGATTCTCGCGTCCAGCACTTAGACCACCTCGCATATCGGAACCACGTCATTCAGGATGACGGAATTCTTCCACATCCGCGTGACCGTGTTGTCAGTCAGCATCGACAGCCCTTCGGCACCAATCCGTCCGTATTCTTCAGGAATCAGCTTCATGGCCACATTCGATTTGCGAAGGCTGAAGTATCTATCCACGTCCTTCTGGATCATCTCAGCAGTATAGGTGGACGGATATGCCCTCCGTGTCTTGTATTCATCAATCAGCGATGCAACGAGCAACCGGATAAAGTCATCACTGAGGTCTTCGTCCATCAGCTGGAAGTAGGTTTTTGTCAGTTCGAAGATTTCCTGTTCCACGTTCATATCATCACCTCCTGAGTTAATACAAAACGTGTTTCATGATGTGACCGCATCTGACGCGTCTATCGGCCCATATCTGATAGCCTTGTCCGCTGGCCTGTGAGCAGAAGTAAAGGTCTTCGCTCAGTACACTGCCATTGTCATAATTCACGTACTGGAACCAAGGGTACGGCAGTTTTTTGAAGACATCCGCGTTAATAAACGCAGCCCCAAAACCACCGCCCTTAATCTGGAACCGGTCACCAGATTGCTCGACTTCTTCGCGCGTAAATCTATCGACGTAGTTGTACTGGCCAAGTTTGAAGGCTTCTATCTCGCCTGTGGTCGTGCCCTTCCGTGGGTAAATCCCAAGGCAGATATCGGCAGGATACTGTTGAAACCGCAGCAGTGATTCCGGCGGGAGGATGATATCGCTGTCCACCATTAAGACCGCATCGTAACCTTCGTCGACCGCCTTGCTGGCAATCTTATTTCTGGCTATCGCACAGTCATAACCTCTGACATAGTCGAATGACACATCATTGTCCATCGGGAACAAGTCGTAGATGGACTTGAATGTTTCCGGCGCTATGTTCTCGAAGGTCGGGACAGCAATCATTATCCTCATGTCAGACCTTTCTCTTCCTCAGACGCTTCTGCGGTTCCTCCTGCTTCGGCTCTTCCTCAACAGGCGCCGGTTCCACAGGTTTGGCTTCCGTCACTCTGACGTAGCCATTTTTTTCGAAGACGGAGGCTTGCAGTTCACTACTTACCTCCATCAAGACATTGTCTTTTGTAAGACGAATCATTATTCACACCTCCAAGGATCAGGTGGTAGGATCCTTCAGCACGGCGATCGCGTTCTTCTTCTCGTTCAGGATGAAGGCATCGTAGCGGATACGACCCTCAACCAGCCAGCCATTGATTCCAGGCGGGTCCTGATGGATCTTGTAGTCCTGCAGCTTAACCGGCGACGGCATGACCAGACGGTTGGTCAGGATGCAGTTGACCTTGGTCGGGAAGTAGGAGGTCGGAGCCTTGATGATGTAAACACCATCAACCTCACCAACAACGCCGTTGATTGCGATCTGCTGCGACATATCTCCCTTCTTGATGAAGTTCGGATCAAGCTTCAGCAGGTTGAGGTATTTCGGGGTGACCAGGGCAAATCTGCCACCCTGCGGGACCTTCGCATTGTCCAGATCTTCCTGAAGGGCCAGGAATTTCTCATACGCGTTGGACGCGGTAGCAGCTGCGTTGTCATGGACCTGAGCAGCAACAGCGCCGCTGGCAAGAGCCGCGATACGGTAGGTGTCCAGTTCAGGGATCACAATTTCATCGATCTGTCTACGCAGCGCACGGCCGGCCTCCATTACCATCATGGTGTCGTCGTGAGACTTACGGTCAATCGTGAAGGTGAAAGATCTATCCCGGCTCAGGGTCAGTTCCTGAATGTCGTTCTGCAGCTCGGCGGGAGTGCCATATCTGCTGGTGCCGGACAGGGTGTAGTTGTTCATTGCGGCGGTCGGAATGGAGTAGACAGCTACTGTGGCGACTCCAATCCAGTCATAGTCGTTGTTGGTAATTCCGGCAGTGATCGGACCAAGCTTGAAGCGCTCGTCGACGATCTGGGAATATTTTTCGGCGTAGTTCATTCCAAGTGCCATTTCTCATCGTCCTTTCTTCGTTTTATTCACCAAAACCTTTCAGGAAGGGGTCCTTATCAGCATCGTTGCCGTTCCCGATAATCGGATCCGGACGATTCTTGAACCACTCGGCTTCCTTGGCTTTGATGATCGTTTCAGTGTGTTGCTTGTGTACCTTGGCAAGCAGATCATAGTCGCCGGCAACCTCTGCTTCAGCGGCCTGTGTGGCTAAGTCCTCAGACATACCTTGCAGAGCATACCTGCTCTTTGCCTCAGCCTTTCTCTTGAAGGTTTCGAGGTCCTTGATGTACTGGCGTTGCTGCTCCTCAGCCTTTTGCTTCTCCTCGTTCTGGATTTCCTCAGCGGACTGGCGCTCACGCAGTGCCTTTTTGTACCGTGCCGCCTCAGAAGCGGTGCTGTCGACACTGTTCTTCAGCTTGGCGATTTGGGCATTTGCCTTTGCCAGTTCGGTCATCAGGTCATCAACGGTGGGAGTGTTATCCTTCGGGTTCTCCGCAGGATCGGTCTTCTGCTCAGTAGGCTTAACATCGGGTTCCACGATCTTGTTTTCTTCTGCCATTTCTTTGTTTCCTTTCTGCGTTTTTTATCGTGCGTCTCTGCACACTCTTTGGATTTTGCGAATTTAACGTGCTTCTCTTCACGTTTGCGTTTTTTAACGTGCTTCTCTGCACAAGGTGTATATAAAAGGACCTGCATTAACAGGTCCCAGTTACTAGAGTTTATTGGGGAATGTAAGCCAGCATCGGCATCCAGCGACTTCCTGCACTGGTGCCGACATATCCCTTGGATACATCATCGGAAAGCCACCAACAATGAATGCTTCCGTAATCGGCAGGATGATGCCATTTACTTCTTCGTGGGATGCCCGTACCTGAAGGTCATCCATGGCGTTCCACTTCTTGTACGGCTTGCCTCGGTCGATTGCCTCCTGGAATTCCGCATAGTTGAATGCTGTTGCCGCCTCATTCTCGGCGTTAAGTCTTGCTCGGTCGGAGGTGAAGAAATATGGGGTCTCCTGATTGCGGACCGTTGCGTCCACGAATTCATTCGCGTACCGTTCCGCATATGCCATCAGTGTGGTATCTGCAACAAGGGCAATGCCGACAGCACCTAAGAACAGGTCATTCACACGCTGTTTTGCTATGCGGATGCCGTCATCGTACCCACGCTGAAGCGACAGGTGAATGTA
>Ga0326513_10004421_pt1 | contig 10088 bp, 9 predicted proteins | sample 2_2465_0518_D_FD_203654 | JGI IMG/M metagenome (GOLD analysis project Ga0326513, IMG submission 203654) | Bovine rumen microbial communities from UC Davis, California, United States - 2_2465_0518 | ecosystem: Host-associated > Mammals > Digestive system > Stomach > Rumen | place: USA: California...
ATCAGGCATACCGGCAACCAGCGGCTCAGGCGAAGGACGTACATGGTCTGTAACCACCAGCGTGTTATTGATGTTATCAGTGATGAAGTCAGCCAGTATGGATACAGGGTTCTGCCTGTTGTCCCTGACAGAGCGGCGCATGCCAGCGAGCAGAGTCTGACCAACCCATGCTTCCAGCCTGTCCATGTCATAGTCCAGCAGTCCCATGCGGACAGCGATACGGCCTGCCGCCAGCGCAACGCCGAGACCTGTTATCCAAAAACGCTCATCGTTGTTGCGGCGGTACTTGGCCGAGAACTGCGATACTGAGTCAGTAACCTCCTGTTTAATGTTGCTGTCAGCCAGTATATACTTGATGAACTCACGTCCTGCGAGACCATAGTTGCTGTGCATCGCAGTCATGGCTGAGTCAATCTTATCAGTAGTCTCAGTGTCTCCGGTGTAATCCTTGAAGTCGCACCGCATCTCGATAACACGCATGGAGGTAGCAAGCGTCTGCTCCCTGAATGTCTTCAGCATCTCATACACAGACTGGTTCGAGGTCGAGACTGTGATGGTCTGCCACGAGCCGCCGCGCTGAAGCTCAGTGCCTGACCTGTTGGAGCGGTTCTTCTCACGTCCGTTCACAAGGTCATACAGCATGTTGGCCATGTCCTCGGCTTTCATACCGGTTATCTCATCGATAAGTATCGGCAGGTTATGGTACACAGAGTACTGCTGGTACTTGGCCGCGATCGTATCAGTCCTGCCAAGCGGCAGACTCGTAGGGTCTCCCCATACTGAGGCAAGCGCGTAGAGCAGGCTGGTCTTGCCCTTGCCGCCAACGGTATCGTAGAAGTTATAGGCCACGTTGGTGGCAGTGCCAATACCAAGCGGCATGAACACAGCACCGAATGATGCGCACATCAGGAGCTGTGCGGATTTCTGATCCAGCTCACGGTACAGCCGTGGTATCTTCTCCCACTCGTCCAGCGTGCCGCTCACAGTCATCTTATGCTCAGCCATAGCCTGAGCACGGGAGTCAAGATAGGTTACTTTGACTCCGCCAGCAGTGTAAGTCTGAGCACCGACAACAAACTCGCTGTGGTGCTCACCGCTTAAGTCCTGCACCTCATACCAGCCGTAGTGGTCGCGGACAAATGAGGGTGCAAGCTCGTTCTGTACTTTGGATATATAGGTTCTCATAAACTCCACCATCGGTTTCTCAAAACGGGGCTCAGGAGCTATGCCATACTGAGTCAGTATACGAATAGGAGCGAGACCCGTCGCGTATATCTCATCAACTACGAGGTCGAAATCCCTGTACGAGTCATCAGGGAATACCACACGTGCCTTGTAAGTACGGAGCGGAGTGAGCATGCGGTTGTCAATGACCAGCTCCATGATATAGAACTCAAACGGAGTGATGGTCAGTGTTACCTCAGCTCCATCCTTGTTGTTGAAAGTCCACTTGATGCCCTCATGCGGTACGACGCTGAAGCCACCGGACTCAAACGGAACGCCACGGATATTATCCACAGGCGTGCTGTCCACCTTGACAGCCAGCTTCTTCCCCAGCATGACAGGAGTCGTTACCCTGCCATGCGCAGGACAGCGGGCGCAGACCTCAGGGTGCACCTTCTCGAATGTAGCGCACCGGACAGGAGGATACTTGTCCTTCTCGATGTTGTCCCAAGTCTCACTGCACTTGTCCGGAGTGTAGCGGTCATCACCCTCGGACAGCATATGGAATGTCTCGAAGCCATCCTTGCAGAATGTGAGACAGCGGGCGGCGTTGCGCCATGTCTCGTAATCTGCCGCACCGCAGGTACGTATCTGCTCACAGCCGTTGACAACAGGCGCGGTCTCACGGAGCTCACGTGTGGAGTCCTCCTGCCTGACTGCTGTCTGCTTCACAGGCTCGTATTGCTTCAGTACTGTTACCAGCGAGCGCAGGTCTGTCTCGCCCTGCCTGAGTATCAGCACAGGCACAGGCTGTCCCTTATAGTTGTACGTCCCCGGCACACGGAGTATACGTGAGATGTCAGTGGCGGCATGGTCGTACTTCAGCCCGTGCTTGTTGCACGCGGCGAACAGCCTTGCCATAAGCCTGCCCCATACATCAGGAGTTACTGTCCTGCCCAGTGGCCAGTACAGGTGGACTCCGTGTCCGGTGGATACTATCCAAGGCACAGGCAGGCCGGTGCCTGCCATGAAATTCTTGAAGTCAGCGGCGAACGACTTGGCATCAGGATAGTCAGCGCTGGCATGGTGGTCGCCAATGTCGATGTCCAGCCACAGGGCGGCGGCTCCGGCACAGTCCTTTGCCTTACGGGACTGGGAGCTGAACCCAGCAGGGCTGAACCAGCAGTCAGTGCTCAGGTTAATGAGCTTAATCAGGTCGTCAGGAGTCTGCCCCCATGCCTGACGAACACCGTTGCCCTGCTTGGTTGCGAGAGTATGGAAGCCATCAGCGAGAATACTTTCAAGAAAAGTCTTGACATCAGACTCAGGTATTGCTAACATACCTGTGCTGTTACTAATTCCATGATTCTCTTTTGCCCCGCTCTCCATCGGGGCTTTTTCGTTTTCGTTGCTCATAAGATACTCTCCTTTGTTGCCTGTGTGAAAGCGTCAGCAATAACAGCGTTCATCTTCTGCCCGTCCCTCAGTGCCCTTATCATCTTAAGCTCGAGCTGAGATGAGAACACATGGACCACGTGAATATGGTCTGAGGTCTGCTTGGCTGAACTGAGTCTTGCCAGCGCCTGCCCGTATACGAAATCCCCTGATAAACATACGCCGTCGAAGATCATAAGGTCTGCCGACGACAGCTCTACGCCGAACGCTGTTGTCCGTGGATGGCAAACCAGCACGCGCGGCGACGTCTCATTGAGAAACGCATTGAATATCTTAGCACGTTTTACCTCCGATGTCTCTCCTGTTACAGACTCACAGGATACACCCTTGCTGTTCAGCCAGTCGGTCAGCGCATGGCATCTCGCAATGAACGGCGAGAAGATAACTGTCTTGCGGTCGGTCGAGTTTATCAGGTCGAGTATCAGCTGGTCTCTCGGCAGGTCTGTCAGCGTATGCACATCACCACCGGACTCAGCACGGACACAGCCGCACAGAAGCTGAAGGCATCTGCCAACACAGGCAGACTGTTGCTGTACTGTAATAGTCTCTCCATGGAACTCAGCCATCATGCAGTCCTGCAATGCCTTGACCGCCTTCTTGATCTCAACCGTAGGCTCGGCATACTGTGCCTCAGTCGTTACCTTGGGCAGGTCAAGAACGTCACGGGCATCAAACCTAATAGCTGGCTGGAGGACTTTCTTCATGAGGCCATCAGCTTCCGGGCGGTTGCGCCACTCATACATGTTGGCCTTGTACTGAGTCAGCTCACGCCACTGGTACACAGACCTGATGTTGCCGAGGTTCTCAGGGTTCACCACATGCACCATGCCGAAGACTTTAATGGGGTCATGCCCCGGAGTTCCTGTCAGACCCCACACACGGACATCGGGCAGGTAACGTAAGAAGTGAAAGATGCGCTTGCTTCGCTGGGTGCTGGCGTTGGCATAGGCAGTGCACTCATCGATGCAGACTACATCAGGGTGCCAGCTAAGCAGGTCGTCATAGTACTTGTTCAGCTTCTCGTAGTTGGCTACGATGACGTCAGGCCCTGCGGCTATGGCATTGACCATGCGCGTGGCTGTACCTACAAGCAGAAGGGCAGATACGTTCAGCGAGTTCAGTACTGACTCATACCACACGGCACGGAGCGTGGACAGCGGAGCCAGTATCAGCATGCGGCGCGCGCGGTTCACACGCCTGAGCAGGTCATAAGCCAGCAGAGTCGAACCGGTCTTGCCGGTGCGCATGGTTGATAAGTTGAAGCACCGCCTGTGCTCAGCCATGAACACAGCCGACTGCCACTGGTGGTCCATCGGCTGGTACTTGCCCTCGACCTTGAAGTCAACGAACTGTTTAATTCTCTCTATCTTATTCATAATAAAGGCGGCCATCAGGCCGCCCCCTCTCAGTTAATTCCCAGCACCTCAGATGTCACCGAGCAGGCTGTCAAGCCCTGCGTCAGCGGAGTCCATCGGCGGCTCCTTGATGTCAGCCGCAGGCTTGTCTTCCGGCTTGGGCACAGGAGCCAGCTGGCTGGCATTGAACGGCACGGCCGCAGGCTGAGGCGCAGGCTCAGGGTCTGCCTTGAACCCATCAGGCTGGCCGCTGGTACCGTCCTTGGTCTGTACATGAACCAGCTCCTTGACCTGCTCCATCTGACTCAGCACAGCCTTAAGCTCCTCGGGCTTGGTCGGGCGGTTGCCGCTGAACCTGATGACTGACACGTTGGCGGTCGGGTCAAAGGTGCAGTGCGTTACCACCTGAATGGGCAGGGCGTGCATGCTGGTCAGCATCTTGCGGTACTGAGTGTAGCTGAGGAACTGTGCTCCGCTCGGAGCGTTCTTGTACAGCGACTGGCCTGAGATGTCGAACACAACAGGGCTCGGGTTCAGCTTGCCGTTGACAAACACAAGGCAGACAACACGGCGCTTGACAGCATAGCCATAACGGTTGCTCGCGTCCTTGACCAGCTTGTCCTTCGGCACAATAGCAGGAGCCTTCTGACTCCTGTACCACACAGCGTCAGGAGCAACGGCAGTGCCATCGTAGCTGTTGGCGTAATAAACGCAGTGGTCCTCGCTGTCCTCGGCGGCGATGATGATGTCCATCTCAGTGCCGAGCTGGATAGGGTCTCCGCCAGTGCGGAGTCCGAACTGCATACGCGCGGTCGAGACTGACATGAAGCCGCCGGTGCTAAGGTCGTCGGCGAACATACCCTTGAGCTGAGCCATCAGCTCCTGATTGAGTGTGGTTAATTCCATCCCCATATTATTTACCTCTCATTTACTTTGACTTACGTACAGACAGCGCAGGGGTTACTACATACTTCAGCCCCCACTCCTCTGCTTTCCTGACGAACTCAGCGTCGTGGTTCTCGGCGCTGACACCATTGGACTCCAACTCCTGTTCGATTAAGTCCTTAAGCAGGAGCTTGGCAGGAGTCTTCTGAAGAAGGCAGGCGGTCCCCAAGTCCTGCCCAGCCTCCTGCGCGGTGTTCAAATCTTTAAGCACAACACGCAGAAACTTGGACTGGTCCGCTACCTCGAAACGATCCTTGGAGGTAGCCGACACAGTGTACCCTGATGAGCGCACAGCGTCAACCTTGCTGGCCTGCATCTCAGAGATAATCTCCGAGGTCAGCTTCTCCTCAGCTTCCTTGATACGATCCAGCTGGGCTGAGTAGTGCGCCTTGTACTTGCGCAACTCAACCAGCTTGGCAACCAATTCAGTATTCATTTTAACCTCTCTTTCAGTTACCCCGGGGTCCCCCTAGGGGCATTGTAATCTTGACATAACCTACATGTCAAGCTTTTTCCGCAAAAAATTTTTAGGAAATTTTTGCGAAATATTCATGGGCTATCAGGCTCGCCTTATACCACGAACAGCCACAGTACTTGGATATGTCCGTGATGTTCCAAAACTCTTTCTCATCAATGATGACTGGCTGAGTCCAACGCGATCCCTTGCCCTTTGCCGTGCACTTGCCATGCTCAACCATGTACTGAATGGAGTAGGGGGCCCTGCCAAGGGCCCTGCCAGCGGCACTGTAACTGGGGTACTCAACCCCGTCAATTACCACAGGCTTACCTCGCATGACGCACCTCCTGATGGGGGGCGTAGCCATCCTCCAGCATGGAGCCAACATCATACTCCGGAGGCAGACCGCACGGGCTCATGTGAGTGCAGTCAGTCCAGCTCCCGTCAGGCCATGCGATGCCCTGAATCTCCTGAGTTACAACACCGTACCATACAACAGGCTTCTCGCTGTGATCACGGTACTCCATCTCACCCAGCCAGACGAGTCCAACCAGACCCATAACAAGGCACACACGAATTACTACAAACTTTACAGTATTCATACAGTTATTCTCCAATACAATTAACAAACTTCCGCAAGGCCACAGCACCCGATGATGATGCCCTTGCTGTCCCGCACGGTACGTGCCACCAGCCTCAGATGATCCTGCCACACACGGCTGACGGACTCATTCTTCTTGACAGCCTGTGCTGTCAGCGAAGAGATGATGTACAGCGTGTCAGGCTCAGGCTTCTCAGGCAGGCCGATGACGTCACCGTAGTCATTGCGGACACACGGCAGTACCACGCCGTTGCACTCGACGTAGCCAAGCTCACGCTCAGCGGCATCAGCACGTGCCAGCCCAGTGCTCGGAACCCTGAGCACAGGGTCAGCGTTGGCAGTAAGGACAAACCCACGGGGAGTCTTCACGCAGTCAGACTGCCTGAAGAACACAACCTCATGCGGAGTCAGATTTACAAGTTTCATATTTACCTCTCTCATTCATTTAACAAACCGTGCGGAACAAACCGCACGGCCATCTTAATACTAACAACACTCAGTGTCAAGACTTATTCAAGCCATGACCTCATGAGGCTGTCGTCTCCCATCGTGCCAAGCACGAACCCTCCGGCAGACTCCTGCATAGAGACAGCACCTATCCCGCATATCCGCTGGATTACATGGTACAGGTTAAGCCCTGCATCTACCAGCGGCTTGCCATCCCACTTCTGTTCCTTATACCAGTCGCCGAACGCCATACCACGGGTAATCACAACCGAATGCGGCTGGCACACTTCGAGAATACAGAGCTCGCAAGCGTCCCATGCTTTCTGTAGCATTACCCGTTCCTGATTGTCCTGTATAAGCTCAGTCATCAGCGGGCTCCTGACACCAGTCTCAGACTCAAACGTGATGCTGTGGTCGAACATATCAGGATAGTACGCACGCATCGGAAGCTCGCTCAGATACAGCTGCTCCGCCTCCTGCCGGACAGTGTTCCTGTCTATCTCGACCTCTACGTGCGGGTCATACAGAGCCGATGTCATGAGATAACTGATAACACAGTTGCATGCCATGACCGCGGCTGTCGCGCAGTCGATACCCCGACCCATGAACTGCTTGCGGTACTTCACGCGTGTCTGCTGAAGCACGCGCACCGCAGTCCCCGGCCTGATATAGTTGATGTACGCCAGCCATGAAGTACCCGGCGTCTCTACGCCATCAGGGTCACAACCAGCCGCATTCCACAGCAGATCGCACATGGCAGACTCGGCCGTGACTAACACGTCCATGGCTGAGTTCGACAGAGTATGCTGGAAAGCGTCGAGATAGTCAGGCACGGAATCGAACACTGCCTGCTTGGAAGAAACAGTGCTTGACTCAACTACCTTGCGGACCACCGGAGCAAACAGCCTCCACCAAGTCTTCCGCCTGTCCTCAGTCTGATTGTACTTCGCCAGGTACAGGTCAAAGAAGAAGTTGGTATCCCACGTAAGACTGTGGTCACCGCTGGTCGCACGGAACACATAGTCTATCGACAGCCTCTGGTCAGCCGCTGTGTCGCACGACCGCAGTTCCCTATCACATTCCGCTATTGTACATGTGTACATATCGTCATCTCTCCTCCTTACAATTACTCAAGCCATGACCTCATGAGGTCTGACTCTCCCATCGTGCCAAGCACAAACCCGCCAGCGTGCTCAACACACTGCGGCTTGCAGTTCAGCCTATACCACCAGTCGAAGATATGCTCGACTGACTCAGCAAACTTCAGCGCACAGAAGCTGATGCGGTCAGCGTCTATCGGGCAGGCACGCTTGCAGAACTCTCTGTAATTCCTGGCGCCCGTGCCATACTTCTCTCCTGATGGACTCAGCATGCAGTCTACAGCAAAACTCCAGTGGCTTACTGCCGCGCTCCAATCATCAAACAGGTCTTTCGGCACGTCCTCCTTACGGATATCACACGGGTCAATGCCAAGGCTTAACTCGAAATCATATTCCTTACCGCCACGCTCATACACCCATGCTGAGTCTGCCTGCACCCTGTCGAGCAACGACTCAACATGTGATGTATATGGCCCGTCTGTCACGTTCACCGAATACTTATACGGATTAAACACACGGCAGAACTCTGTCATATTGAACTCCCGTTCCATCGGCGCGTCCCAGATGTAGCTAGCACTGCACGAATACACATGCATGGCAGTGTCTGAGTCCAGCTGGTACATATAACGGTACAGGTTGGCCATGTCCTTGCCCTGCCCTGCCGCCTTGTACAGGAACCACGCGAACTGCTCGCGGACCTCGACGGCCTTGTAGATAAGACATTCGAGTGGACATGCGTTAACCTCACTCGGCGTAATCTCGAACCGGATATATTTGAGTGCGTCACGTACATCCTTCCACGAGTCAATCACGTCAGCCTTGGCAAGCGTTGCCACGGCATAACAGAAACACCCGAACGCGGCCCACAGGTCAGCGTAATCCATTACGCCCCACTGTGATGTGGCGATGCGAAGCACATCCTTGTAAGACGCCCCCTTCAGGTCGCCCGCCCTCTCGCCGAAGATAAGCTCCAGCCAAAGGCACGACCGTACCTCGTCAGTGACATGAGTCAGCTGATAAGCCAGTTCATTTTTATCCATCTCTCATAAGCGGGCTCACGCCCGCCCTCCTACAGTTATGTTACAGTTACTCGAGCCAAGACCTCATGAGGTCTGACTCATTCATCGTGCCGAGCACGAACCCGCCGGCACGCTCCACAGTTCTCATGCCCCCCTTGTTCTTACACCAGTTGTATATGTTTCGGACTGAGTCAAGAAACTCATACATCTTAGTGCAGAGTTCCTCATGTGGAAGGTCCTCATGGCGGTGGCTCAGCGACTGGCAGTAGCCCTCGTAAGTCTTGGCGTTCGACTTAGGGGACTGCAATGCCTTTTGGCATTCAGCCTGCCATGCACCGGCTGACTCAACCCATGACGTCCACAGCTCAGGAGTCGTCTCCTCCTGACTGATACTGAACGGGTCAAGCCCCGTGCTGCTAAACGGGCGAAGCTTGCCATTGCGGATGACATAGAAGTCGTCCATTTGCACGACTGCCTTCCTGACCATTTCATCTATATGGAGCTTGTCATTCCATGCGGCGGCGGCATCCCACGTCCGTTTGATGGGGTACATGATCGGGTTAACATCCGACGCCTTGGTCACCACGGCGGCCAGCTCGAACATGTTCTCAACCAAGTTCTCCTGCCAGTACTGCAACACGTAGCCTACCGTGCCAAGGTCAACGCAGTCAAGGAACCGCATGACCTGAATGCCGTCCCTGCCCATTCGCATGGCGTCATACATCAGGCCGGCAAACGTAGGCAGTACACTGCACCTGCCAAGCGCGTCCTTGAACAGGACAGGCGACCGCATGGCGTTGTGGATTAACCTGAGTCCGTCCTCCGCCGTGTCGCAATCCTCCTCGAGTCCGCCCATTGATACAAACATTTCGCGGAGGAACGAGCTCATCGCCTGCCACTTACCTGTGTGATTGCCGCCCCACTGTAGGGCGCAGGCCCTGACTACTTCAGAATAGATGGTGGATACGAACACGCCGTCCTCACAGAACAACGCAGTCCAATACTGGTTGCCAGTTGCTGCGCCAGATACGCTGTTCAGCGCATGCTCAAAATCTAATTCGTCCATATTATCTCTCACAGTTAAGAGCCCCCTGATAATCACAGCACGTGCGGGGGGCTGAAGCACGCGTGCTACCCTGTTACTTACCTATTACTCTCGCTATCTCCTCCAGCATTCTCTGCTGTAACTCCTCCTCGTTCGGAACGTCCACGCACTTGCAGACATCCTTGAACTGAGGGATGTTGAACCCGCACCCCCCGATGAAGAGGGTGACCACCTCGATGCCAGCCTTGCGTGCCGACACCAGTGACTGACGTGTCCAGTCAAGCTCGTCAGGCGCTCCGTCTGTCACCACGAGCATCAGCTTGTTCATGCCCGGACGACTCAGCAGGTTCTTAATTGACTCCAGTACTCCAAGATGCGTAGGAGTCGAGCCGATTATCTCGTACCTCCTGCACATCTCTTTGAAGCTGGCGCTCCGGCGTACAGGGATAAGCTCCATGACGTCATGCTCACCGCCGCCGCCGAACTCAGTGACACGCACC
>Ga0326513_10004425_pt1 | contig 10081 bp, 7 predicted proteins | sample 2_2465_0518_D_FD_203654 | JGI IMG/M metagenome (GOLD analysis project Ga0326513, IMG submission 203654) | Bovine rumen microbial communities from UC Davis, California, United States - 2_2465_0518 | ecosystem: Host-associated > Mammals > Digestive system > Stomach > Rumen | place: USA: California...
AATGTCTTGATATTCGTGATTCCCTGCTCGGCAAATAGTCTGTTGAAACGGTCGATCGCGTCCTGCTTGTTGTCCTCGATTCCGATATAACACATCGGAGCCTGAATATACTTCATGATCATCAGGGCGCCGTCGATGATATTCTGCGTGTCTTCGAGCATAGTCCTGTGGTCGGAAGTGATGAAAGGCTCGCACTCCGCGCCGTTGATGATCAGAGTCATAGGCTCACCGAGGTTCTTGGGATTGAACTTGAGCCATGTCGGGAAACTCGCGCCGCCAAGGCCTACAAGTCCGCTCTCCTTAACTGCCGCGATGAAACTGGGCTGGTCTGTGATCACCGGAGGCTTGATGGAAGGGTCAATTTCCTGCTTGCCGTCCGATTCGATCACAACAAGTGTGTCGTATCCGCCCATCGCGTTTCTCTGCGTCTCGATTCCGGTAACAGTTCCCGATACGCTGGAGTGTACCGGCACATGAAGAAAGGCCTCGGTGTCTCCGATCTTCTGTCCTACAAGGACATGATCACCCTTTTTGACAAGAGGCTTGCAAGGTGCGCCGATGTTCTGCGACATCGAGATCTTTACAACATCCGGGACGGGCATTACCTGTGTCGCACTTCCGGCCGTATTCTTATAGTGGCCGACATGTACGCTGTTCAAATGCTTAGCACCAAACATTGATGTTCCCCCTTTTCTGGTTATTAATGTAGTTACACTCACTTCTTTGCTATTATAATGCGGAAGAATGTCAAATTGTAGAATAGTTGATCAATTTACGATGCATTTTGTGTTCCAATTCGTGAACAATTTTTTTCATCTGAAATCTATAGGCAAAAAAACATGCTTCCGGATATGGAAAACATGTTTTAATTTCAGGATTCGTAACCATACATCTGATCCAAAAAGCGGAATCTTCCGCTGATCCAGCTGCTGATCCCGGAATATGCGTCGTATTCTTCTCCGGCGTACCACCTTCGCGTATTTCTCTCGAAAGCTCCGCTTTTTTCCAGATATTCCCTTTCCTCTTTAAAAAGAGTGTTTACATATTCCGGGTTTATTCCTCCGGATCTCCACTCTTTCCATTTGTATGCCGTATCTTCGCGAAGATCGTCTATGATCGTCGAAAGCCTTGCATATCCGTAATCCCTGTCAAAACGGATTTTATATGCGTCCGTAGAATCCGGAAGAAATACCGTGTTGCCGTGATCCGGATCCCATTTAAACTGATCGCCAAATGTATAGTTCAGATCCCATATGGTTTCATTCAGGGTATAGCCTCCATTGCCGTCACTATATGCTGCAACGTATATATTTTTCCAGGTATTATCCCCCGCTCTGGTCATCTCACAGAACAGTTCGTGAACGATAAAATTGTCCAAATTGAGGGTGATCCCGGCTTTATTCATCTCTGACATATCTCCGGTTTCGAACACCATATCCTGATACAGCTGAAACGGATCATAAATCCAGCTTTTGTCCGGTTCCTTAGGATATTTTATTTCAAGATAAGAAACTCCGCTCCGGTTATGAATCTCTTCTTTCCCGTTGTAATCAGTAAGTCTTCCGGGAAAATCGATTTCTTCATACCATGTGCCTACTTTATACAGATAGTCCCCGGGATTCATTCCCATAAGCTTTTTGTCTACCGGATACATGAGTCCATAGACGCCCATATACTCATTATTAAGGATCAATTCACAGTATTCGATCTGTGATGACGCAACAGGCTTTTCTTCCATCTCATTGAGCCGTTTCCATAGATCGTAACAGACCTTTTCTCTGGCAAGGCTTTTGTCCGTACATATGGAATTCAGAATCCAATCGTCATCTTTTCGAAGACCGAGAAAGCTCATCTTATCAGATCCCGAATCAGTTTTGGTAAGCTCCACGCGATAACTCTTCTTTTCAAACAGAGTTGACGTCGCTCCCCTTATATGAAACGAACAATCCGCCTCCTGATATTCCTTTCTATAAGGATCCAGCACACATATCCTGCCGGCGTATTCTTTGTCAGGTCCTGCTTCACCTTTTTCGTTGTACATACAGACAGCCGGAAGTCCTGTAAATACAAGATTGCATTCCATGTAATACTTGTCAGACACAAGTGCCGTTTTAAAAGTCCTGTTTTCCTCTAAACATTGTTTTTTGTCATTGACTCTGTCATTCATAATGCAGATCTGCGTGTATGGAGCTTTCAGGGAGAAAGAACCGGTCCAGCTGTCTCCCATACAATCTTGCGGGATATAGACAGTATTGTCCTTCTCGTCATAAGGAACATCCATTTTAACAAACGCCATTACGGAAGCGTCAAAGTCCTTCTGTTTCTTTCCGGAAAGCATCTCTTTATACTGCTCTCCGTCCACAAAGCATGCTTCAACAGGCCTTTCCTTTTCGTCTTCAAAAAAAGCCTCAACAGCCCCTCCGGACCGGAAGGGATCTGTCAAGGCACCTGACGCAGCGGCAAACGCCGCTGCGCATAATAGTACGATTATGATAATTAAAGAAAGCTCATCTTTTTTCATTATATTAATTAATAGTATACTGTACCGAGCAGTTCCGCACCGCTGTCAGCGATCAGGCCGATCTCGTTGCGTATGTCGTTATAAGATGACCGGCCCACTTCTTCGGCGATGATCACGCCATTCAGTTCTCTGAGTTTTCTGTAAGACTCAGCGTCTTTCGCTATGTTATTAAGCGCCGCAAAACTCAGCCCGTTTTTAGATCCGGAAGTCTGTTTGTTAAGCTTTTCAGCCAGAGCACTCAGCTTCTTTCCGGAAATCGTGCCCGCTATACCGATCTTTTTGTCAGCCATTGAGGCCGTGCAGCTCTCGAGCCGCGCGAGCATGTAGTCAAGTCCGGCTTCGTCTTCAGACTTTCCATCCGAATAATCCGCCAGTGTTCTAAGTCCAAACTCTCCGTCGATCTCATCGGTCGAAAGGATTGCGCCTCTGTAAAGCACAAGACAGATCAAAGCGATGGCCATCAGGCAGGCACCGCCGGCAAATCCTACTATGCCGAGTTTGATTCCGTTTTTCAGCATGAATTTCTTGGAATACTGAGGAACCGAGGCCGGCTTAACAAGCTGTGACAGCTGGTTCTGAGACGTACGGAGCGATGTCTGCATTTTTGTGAGCGAATCAGTGTTCGTTTCCTGGAGAGTCTTGAGATTAGGCTCAACTACTGTCTGTGTGCCTTTTCCATACACCTCGATATCAAAACTTCCGAAATTGGAAAACAGATTTTTCCTGCTCATAACAACATCAAGCAGGTCATCTCTGATCGACTCGGCATGCGCTTCGTCCACACCTCGAACTACAACAGTCATATTCCCGCCCTGAGCATATATTCTGAGGTACAGAAGCTCATTGAGGTTAGCGGAGTTCATATTCTGTCTCTCCGCGACGATCATACTCGTGTCTCCGTAGTAGATGTCGTCATAAATCGAATACAGCAGCGAGTACATTTCACTGCTTGATAAGTTGTCCTCTCCGCTGGGTACGACCCGGATCTGAGCTGTAGCGATCGGACAGTTGTAGGGATCGATCTGCATTGCCGGAGCTGTCTGCATATATTCAAGCCTGTTGCTGATACTGCTCTGCATTTCAGCGATGGATTTATTATAATCAGATATATTGGTATTATACATTTCCAGGTTATTCTTGTAGGTCTCATAAGACTTTATCATTTCATCCTTTTTAGAATGAATGGAAAAAATCTTATAGGTACCGAAAAACGCACCCAGAATAATCCCCGCCAGCACGATCAGCTTCCATTTCCTCAGCGCACAGCGCAGAAGTTTCTCCAGACTGACCTGTCTGGTAGTTCCCTCTTCCCTGAAATCATAATAATCTTTCTGTGTCAATGCTCTTTCCTTTCTGCTTAAAGCAAACCTTTTACACCGGCTGCAGAACTGTTAATCCGCGATCGGGATCAAAAGCGCGATCCCTTCCTTTTCTCTCTCGTGGTCTTTACTCATTTCTACTGTCGTCAGGTCAAAATATTGTCCGCTCCTTATATCTTCAGATACAGTATCCCAGGACGGATCAGATTCATGCCATTTCCCATCCCAGAAAACTATGTTCCATACATGAGGCATTCCGTCACCGCTGCCGGGGATCAGAATGCACCGTATCCCGCATCTGTCGAGCAAGTATTTGTAAGCCAGCGCGATTCCGTCACAGACGGCTTTTTTCCCGCACACTGCTCCGTATGCCGTATGTTCAGCCTGCAGAGTGCTGTCGTACAGCGCCTCTTCCTCATATTCCGTTCCGGCAGTCAGGCAGTCATATAAAATCTGCGCCTTCTCCCTGTCTGTTTCTGCTGCCAAAGCGCTGCTGAGGTACTCTCCGGAGGCGCCGGCAAACTCACGCCTCATAACATCCAGTTCTGCTTCGGACTCCGGGATCGGTATCACACTCACTGCATCGGCCTTTTCCTCTCCGCCGATACCGGCGCTCACTCTGTAATTATAGGAGCTGCTGAGCCAGAATAATTCCGGATGGTCGTACAGAAATCCCTGATACGCCACTGCAAGGTCTGAAACTGGTATTTCTGTTTCATTCCCCGACTTGTCTTTGATGAGGACCGGTTCGCTGTCGAACGGCCTCTCTGCGCTAATCCTGAATGCATCATAAGCGGCTGCCTTTGCATCGTCAAATGATTCATAAAACCATTCGAAACTGTCCGCCTGAGCCGTGTTCTCTGCTTTTTTCGGATTCTCCGGTTTTACCGCTGCAGAGCAGCCCGAAAAAATAACCGCTGTGATAAAAGCCGTGAACAGAAAAGCAGAAGTCTGACTCAGTCCCGGCAGCTTCATGTGGCCTTCCTCTTTCTCTTCAGGATCTTTCCCATTAAGAGATCTGTCACAAAGCTGTCCCGCAGGAGCGTGATCACTGCGCAGTAAACGGTAAATCCGATTGCGATCTCCGCAAGCAGCGCAATTATATCAGATGTGACAGCGCCGTCAAGAGCCTTGATCACGATCAGCATGCTCACTCCGGCGATCAGTTTCTTCCAGCTGTCTTTTACTATCGTATCCAGCCTGAGATAGCCATTACAGTTTTTCAAATAAAGAACTGTGATGACCGTTTCCGCGATCAGGGATGCTACTATGGCTCCGTATCCCCAGTATTTCGGGATAAGCACAAGATTCAGCATCAGGTTCACGACAGCTCCGATAATGATGTATCTTGCACTGAGTTTCCTGTATCCGGCCGGTGTATAGTATTGAGACCCAAGGCAATTGCTGATTCCGATAATAATGACGATCGGGCTCATCAGCATGAGCATGGTAACAACTCTGTCATAACCCGGTCCAAGGAATATGGGCACAAATCTCTTTGCGACACCTATCACTCCGAAGCACATCCCGATTCCCATAAAGAGAATGTAATTAGTGGAGTCCGCGATCCTTTCCTTGATCTCATCATACCTTTTTTCGGCAAAAAGAAATGACAGTCTGGATCCCAGGACCATATTAAGAGACGAAAAAGTCAATGCTTTCATCATGTTGATGATCTGCATCGTATAGTGATAGCATCCGTTCTCTGCTTTATTCTTTGTGATCACGCCGATCAGCGTTCTGTCCAGAACCGTATAAACACTGGTTGCCACGGTAGGAATAAAGTATATCAGGGTCTCATGGAAGTGTTTGCGGAAAGTAAGTGTCCGAAAGTCCACCTTCTCCACAAACCGGGGCACATAGAGCCACATGGAAAGATTCCCGATCATCGTGGATGCCGTGATAATGATGATATACAAAAGCAGGTCGTCCTCTTTTTTGACAAAGAGGAACATAAGGACAACTCCGATCAGTTTGCAGGCCGCGTTCTTCGTAACGGTGTACTTGAACTGCTCCATTCCGGCAAAAAACCATGAAATGTCAAACATTGTGGAGAGAAGTCCCATAGTAAGGACAAGGTAGATCACCTTATACTGCGGGGTAAACGCTATAAAAACGAACCAGACAGCTATACAGACAGATGATGTCATGACTGTCATCAGTTCAATCTCCCAGAACAGCTTGCTTCTCATCGCAGCGTCATCCCTGACTCTTGCGATCTCTCTGACGCCGTAGGATGCTGTCCCGAGGGCTGCGAACATGGCAAAATATGTCATGATCGAATTCGTGTAATCATATACACCGCTCTGGTCAGGCCCCAGCACTCTCGCTATATATGGAGCAGTAATGATAGGAAGAATGATCAGCAGCAGCTGATAGAGCGTACTGATCGCGATATTCTTCTTTAAACTAGGCTGCGTGTTCAATCTTTTTCCTCTTAATGCCGGTACATTGCAAACGCCCCTTTTTCCGGTGCCACTTCAAAAGATCGAGAGCGTACCAGATCCCGAACATGGAGGCATTTTCCGCGGGCAGTAATAATAAGTTATTAAACATTGAGTAAAGAGCAATACTGATCATCCAGATTGCCAGCGTTCTGTCGTTTTCCACTACAGATGCATACAGTATGATCGTATAAAACACAAGGATCATAGCAAAAACGATCAGGCCGAAATAGATCATATCCTTTATGTATGCGCTGTCAAGGTAGAAATACGCGCCTTTTGTCGAATCGGTATTCTCTTTGATCTGCGTGCCGAACAGATGGAGTCCGTAAGTGTCAAGTCCCTGTTTGGAAAGAGCGACTCTCTTATGGGAGAATGAGTTGAGTTTCGACATCCACTTAACTTTGGAATCGTAAATACTCGAAACATAATAGGTTATAAACGCGGCCATAGGGAAGAAAGTCGCTGCCAGGATCCTGCACGGGACATTGTTCCTGATAAAAGGGATCCGGAACTTCACTACTATCACATACAGCGCGATGAAAAGCATGCAGATCGCAAAAGGCAGGGACGTATCCGTAACCATGTACAGCCAGACCGTTATCGCTGACATCAGGATGATCAAAGGCCATGGAACAGTCTTTCTCTGTGCGATCCCTCCGTTCCTTCCGGCTCTGTCAGGTTCCGTAAAGACATAGAAGGTGCAGAACAATATGTTCATGAAATTAATAGCGCCAAAGGTTACAAACACAAAATTGAGATATTCCCTCACGCGGCCATTGATCTCGCTTCGTTCCAGCTCATTGTAGCCGACTGAATAGGTCAGAACCGGAATGAGCCATAGCACCGTACATGCGGCAAGAGATACCTTGCAAATACGCCGGAACGAGATATTTCTGGCTCCGTAAACCATAAGAAGGACCTGGATCAGAGGCATTCCGGTGTTGATATTCTCCTGAACCACTATAAAAACAGCTGCAGCTGTAATGAATACCGCGGCAGCTCTTTTATGCAGAGTTGTTTCTGTGAGAACAATCTTGACGAAGAAGATCAGCATACAGAAGTAGCGCGTAACTGTCAGTATTTTGTCGCCGAATAGCTCAAGGAAGATCGTCCTGCTTATATAAAACTGAATCAGCCAAAGAACAAGTCCGGTGAAGAAAAGGATCTCGCCAAAACTGACGCGGATCCCCTCATGGTCCAGCCTGACTTTAGCCTGTTGATAATTGTTTACTATCATCCAAATCCGTCCTCTTGTAATATCTGAACCCGTCAGAAACTCTCATTATACTTCTTATGGAAGAATTTCGCTTTGAGGAATGAGGCACCCTTCTTGACCCAGTCCACCTTCTCAATGTAGACCAGGGGCAATACCTTGATCGAAGAAGTGCTGATCGCTCCGGTCTCCACCTGCCTGTCCAGCCAGACATTAAAAATGATCTCGCTGATTCTTCCGTAAAGACGTCCTTCAAACGCGTCCAGCAGACTGTCGTCGATTCTCTTCTCGAGCTCCTCGAGGATGTCAAACAGCCATGTGCAGTAAATATTGAAATGAGCGCGGTCCATGATGGCCATATTGAACATATAGCCGTGAGTCTGGTTCAGGACCTTATCATAAGAATCCAGATACTCAGGATATCTCTCGGAGAGGACCGCTCTTGTTGCGTCCAGATGCTCCGCATAATGCGTATGCGCATAATGGGAATACAGAGTCTCGATAAAATAATGCTGGGGCGTAGGGACAAAGATCTCATACTTGCCCAGCAGGGGCTGAAGCTCCCTGCCTGTGAGGATTGAATCAAACAGATCCTTTCCTCTTCTCTTTCCGCCGAAATACCGTCTGTAGTGAACAAGACCTATGTAGTCGGATTCCAGATTCTTCCAGGCCCAATAGATTCCCGTGAGCTCGCAGTAGCGGGGATTCTTGAGAGAGATATTGTCCCCCTCATTATCCTTCTGATATCCGAAATCAAGAGGATTTCCCTTGGCATCCCTCTTTCCCTCCGCGCCGACATGGACGGGAAGGTAGAGCGGATCATTGGGCATTCTGTATTTTTTATGTGTAGCTACGACGATCGTAGCGCTCAAAGGTTTCTCTGACATTTTTAGCTCCAAAGAGATTTAAAGATTACCATTTCAATACTATCATACTGGTGCGCTCTTTTTCAATAATAAGACTCAATAAAAGAAGCACGCGTCTCCGAATGAAAAGAATCTGTACTTCTCGCGTATCGCTTCTTCGTAAGCGCTCAGAACCTTTTCTCTTCCCGCAAATGCGGATACGAGCATTACAAGTGTTGATTCGGGCAGATGGAAATTCGTGATCAGCGCATCCATGACCTTAAATCTGTAGCCCGGATAGATAAAGATCGATGTGTCATCAGATCCCGCGTGCACAATTCCGTTCTCATCCGAAGCGCTCTCTACCGTCCGGCACGCCGTAGTACCCACACAGATCACCCGGTGTCCTTCTTTGTGAGTGCGGTTGATAAGATCTGCCGCCTCATCGCTCACCTGGTACCACTCAGTGTGCATATGATGATTTTTGACATCATCAACTTTCACCGGCCGGAATGTCCCAAGCCCCACATGGAGCGTGACAAACGCAGTGTTCACTCCCATTGCACGGATCTCATCCAGCAGCTCATTTGTGAAATGAAGTCCCGCTGTAGGAGCAGCGGCGCTGCCCTCATATTTCGCGTAGACTGTCTGATACCGGTTTCTGTCACTGAGTTTGTGTGTAATATACGGCGGAAGCGGCATCTCGCCGAGCCTGTCCAGGACTTCTTCGAAGACTCCCTCGTACTCAAACTCCACCAGTCTGTTCCCCTCATCGAGAACGTCGAGGATCACAGCCTTCAGGCTCCCGTCGCCGAAAGTTACCCGGGCTCCCGGTTTCAGTTTCTTTCCCGGCCTTACAAGTGTCTCCCACCTGTTGGCACCAAGTCTTTTCAGCAGCAGGATCTCGGCGTTTGCTCCCGTGTCTTCCTTTGTGCCCAGGAGCCTTGCGGGGATCACTTTAGTATCGTTGAGGACCAGTGTGTCTCCGGGCCTTAGATATTCTTTAATATCGCTGAAGATCCTGTGTTCGATCTTTCCCGTGTTCTTATCCATGACAAGCAGGCGGGAGGACGCTCTGTCCTCCAGCGGATCCTGCGCGATCAATTCCTGCGGCAGGTCAAAATAGTAATCCGATGTCTTTAATCCGGTAATCTGTTCCATACTGTCCTATAATTCTTTCGTACCAATCCTTTAATAGTTTGTAAAAGACGCATCCCGAAGAAAAGCTTTATAACCCCGGTATGTCTCATAGAGATCAGCTTTGCTGATTGCCTCCCAGGGGGAGTGCATGCTCAGAACGGGAACTCCGCAGTCGATCACATTCATTCCGTAAAGAGCCATAATGAAAGCGATCGTTCCTCCGCCGCCCTGGTCCACCTTGCCTACTTCAGCGGTCTGCGTGCACACGCTTTCTTTTTCAAAGATCCCGCGGAGATGCGCGATATATTCCGCATTTGCATCGTTTGATCCCGCTTTTCCTCTGCTCCCGGTGTATTTGGAGATCGTCATTCCCCTGCCAAGGAAAGATGTGTTTTTCTTTTCAAAGGCACCACCGTATGACGGATCATAGGCAGCACCCACATCTGAAGAAAGCATACAGCTGTTTGCAAGCGCTCTGCGCATGGATAATTCACTATACTCTCCGCACAGATTCATAACTTCCGCCAGAGCATTCTCAAAGAAGCGGGATTTCATTCCGGTCGCTCCCACACTGCCGATCTCTTCTTTATCTACAA
>Ga0326513_10004426_pt1 | contig 10078 bp, 20 predicted proteins | sample 2_2465_0518_D_FD_203654 | JGI IMG/M metagenome (GOLD analysis project Ga0326513, IMG submission 203654) | Bovine rumen microbial communities from UC Davis, California, United States - 2_2465_0518 | ecosystem: Host-associated > Mammals > Digestive system > Stomach > Rumen | place: USA...
TCGTTGTATTGTCTGATTTGTCTGTCTTTTGATTCAATATCTGCCGTTAAGCGGTCGCACTCTCTTCTCTCAAACCGAGTTTCAAAGCCATCCAGCATTCTTTTGATTTTTATACTTCTGAAGTCGTACTGCTCTGCTATTTTATTAAGTGCGTTCAGATATCTTTCAGAAGATTTCTTCTCCTTTAAAGACTGAATTAACTCCATCTCTTCCTCAGAAATGCCCTTCTGAGCATCAAAATACCAAGGAAGGAATGCAACTATTGAACATTGCAGATAATGCAGCTTTCTCACGTCAAGGTTGTCTACAAAAATCTCAACGCATTTTGCTTCTGTGTTTACGAAGCACAGTACATAGAATTCTTTTCTGTAGAATGCTGTTACCCTTTCAAGCTGAACCCATCCGTTATATACATCGGTGAATCCTGACTTAACCGCTTCAAGCACTGCGTAATTATCTACTTGCGTTCCATTGAGATTATGAATGTAGATAAAGCCGCCTTTTGAGCAAAGATATTCCTCGTCGCCTGGAGAACGTAATTCTTTAACGATGCTGTCTACAGAACGGCTCCCAACGAAACTCTTGCTGTATGAATGATATTCAAAGTACGCCTGAATCTCATCTCCGTCTTCCATTCTAGGAGCTACCAAGGCTCTCAACGTGGAGACTAAACTGTAGTCGCCGTCAAAACTGTCGGCAGTGATATTGCCAAAACAATAATTGGCTTCTTGAGACAAGAACGGGTTTTGATTGATTATTTGTCTAAACATTTTCCGTCAGCACCTTCCTTTCTAAAAGTGTTATGGTAGCGGTAGTCGGACTCGAACCGACACGGCTGAAGCCACGGTTTTTAAGACCGATGTGTATGCCTATTCCACCATACCGCCATGTAAAAAGCCCGTCGTTAGACGGGCTTAATTCCGCAAAGGAATTATGCGTTGTCCGCTTTAACGCACTGGTTGACGTAGGTTTTCTCGGTGATACCGAAGTCGTCAAAGGTCTTGTCCATGTCGCCGGGAGCAATCGCACCGCCATCGAGGGTCAAAAAGCCCTTGGTGTAGTCAACGCCCGCTTCCTCAAGCACAGTACGGAGGGTGGTGTCGGACTCTACGTTGTAGGTTTCCTTGCTTACATTTGTTCTTACATAAACCTTGATTACCATAAATCTTTTCTCCTTTATATATGTATTTTAGTTTGGATACTCGGTTGGTGAAGGGGGCGTAAAGCCCCCTCGCGATTAAGCCTCTTCGATGCTTTCGAGGACAGCCGCCTTCTCAGCAGCAATCTCAGCGATTACTTCGGGGAGAGCTTCCTCAATCTTCTTGAGGTTAGTAAGAGCGCCGCCCAGCTCGCTTGCAATGTAATCCTTGATGTCGGTGTCACTGTCACCCTTGACAATCATGGTGAATGTCGCAAGCTTCTCCTCATCACGGGTAGCTGCGCCGAACGAAACACCGTTCGCGTTGATGCTGCCGTTGCCGTCGGTTCTTACGAACACGGTGAAGATAGGCTCCTTGCCGTCCTCGCCACCTCTCAGGGTGAGCTTCTCGGGACGATACTTCTTGACCGCCTTCAAATCCTCATACTTGATTGCGGACTTAACGACTACTGCGTCGCCAGCGATGATTACTTTTGCCATTATTCATGACTCCTTTACTTCAATGTACACTGTTGGTTGGTTATCCACTCCTCACCGCGTGGAGGTCGTGCCAATCGAGGAGCACCCCGAAATTAATCGGGGAGATAAATAGGGTTATCTTCGTCGTCGAATTCAAGCTCGTCGTAGGGGTATTCACAATACTCTGCTTCTTCCCCTTCGTACTGGATATACATCGGGCGATAAACATCAACCTTATGTTTCCTTGCAATATACTCAATGAAGTGGTCGAGACAATCTTCCTCAATCAAATAAGCTTTGCCCGTTCCCTCATACTCACTTCCCATCATAACAACATCGAGAAAATCTCTAAGCGCGTATGAAAGCTCTGATTCTCTGTCTTCGATGTTCAGTTCTTCTTCTCTTTCTTCTTCGTAAGTTCCTCCGTAATACACAGACCGATAACCGTCATAATCATCATCGTCGTCATCGTATCCGAGAGAAGAGAGCGCACGTTCTGTGAGGTAATCGTTGTAAATATCCGACACTAAGTTATAGCAATCTTGCTCATCAATAGCCGTCACAGACCTAACCTGAACATCATCGGCGTTGACAATGATATTCGGCTTGTCGTATTCCTCGGTCACATAAATTTCTACGCCGAATTCCTTATTCTCGGCAATCATATGCATTGTGTTTTTGAGTTCCCCTTTGTTCTTCTGGAAATAATCCCAGACATCACAAGCGGATACCGAAATCATCTCAGCCATACTGTCAGCTCCTTATTCAAAAATATTCTTCAGGTCTTTGCTCGGACGGAAAATCAACGACAACCTCTCAGGAATGTCAATGCGTTCATTTGTCTTTGGGTTTCTTCCTACCCTTGCTGCCTTTCTCTTCATGGTAAATGTTCCGAATCCACGAAGCTTTACCTCGTCATTACGAGCCAACGCGTCAGTGATGCTGCTGAACACATCATTTACAATGACCGAAACATCATCTCTTTTCAGCGCTCGCTTGGCGCAGATTGTATTAACGATATCCTTTTTTGAAAAACATCCCATGACTACACATCTCCTTCCGTGCTGGCGATGAACATATCAATGTCCGAGTATGCTTCCGACGTGCTGTCGGCACTCTCGAAAAATTCCCCGTCATAATAAACTGTCGCTCCGTACCTCGACGGAACTACCTCAAACTTTGAACGGTCATATCTTGTTAAAGTTGCCACATACAACACCTCTCATTATTTATTGGAATGGTGCGGATGGTGGGACTCGAACCCACATGCCATAAGGCAACAGTTTTTGAGACTGCCTCGTCTACCAGTTGCGCACATCCGCAGATATCTCCCCGTCTATTCCGAGGTGCCAGCAACCTTTGGTAATCAGCCTGATTAATGAATTACAACGACTTCTGTGCCGAGCGGCATATTACTGCAAACTGACTCCCCTTCGCAGTAGAAACTATCAAGGCAATATTCTTTGGTAAATCCATCTGAATATCCCATGTCAACTACCTTGTCCGTGACAACATCGCCTATCAAGAAGTCGTCCTCAGAATACTTGCAGTATCCGACGACCAGCGCATCAGGGTTGAGTGTAGATAATACCGCGATTAATTCTTTTACCTTCATAATCTCCTCCTTTTCGTTATTTGGCGAGGCGGGAGAGACTCGAACTCTCACACCCTTTCGGATTACTAACGGTTTTCAAGACCGTTGCCTTACCAGTTAGGCTTACCGCCCCGTATATGGTGGAGATGACGGGAATCGAACCCGTGTCCAACCATACTCACAAACAAACCATTCTTACACAATAGGAATCTTTGTAACGCTCTCGGTTTACCAACCACTTCTTTGCGTCGTGCGTCAACGACGGGGATTGTAAAGGAATACCACCACCAGCTCTTTACGGAAGCAGGAAACCGTTTTCTATTCTATTGTCGAATCTCAGCATTGAGCCGAATAGCGGGCTTAACCGAGATTACCCATTAGTTATTCTCAGGCAGCCACCTTAGAGGTGAGAGCTGCGAGAACAGGGTGGAAAGAAATAACAGTGTTGTCAGTTATTTTAAGATTGCCCCGTAGGTGGAAGCATACCTGTGTAGTTTGTTCACTTGCATAGCTGTCGAAACCATGACATCCCCATGTAAAACACCCGACACAAACTGCATCGGGTGTTGAATGGTAGTAGTTATGCTTATTGTTTAATAGCAGTGTCCTGCATATCCGCCATCGCTACTGCCGTCGCAATGACCAGCCATACGCCTCATGCCCTTGATGAGCGCTCTAAGAAGCCTTGTGTACATTAAATCCACCCCCTCGAAAGAGTGCCGTCTTCGTACACGACACCGTATTTATTCTTAGGTTTCCTGCCAATGGACATAATAGCTTTCAGACCGTCAGAAACAGACCCTTTAAGGGTTTCCTCGCACATAAAGCACGAACGCTTAAGTAATAGAGGTGTCTTCATCGACGGGATTATTTCGCTTGCATCCAAATATGTCTGGCAACCATTAGAATACGGTGATTTTAGATGTATTCCGAACTGCTTTTCGAACGAAACGAAATACTCCTTGCCGTGCTGTATCTCAGAGAGTTTGATTGAGTTAAAACCCATCTTGTCGTAGTGGAGCAAGCAAGCCGTCAAGTCCTCTTTTGTGTAAAGAAAAGGCTTGACAATATTAAGATTGATTCTGATTTTTTCTTTATACGGGAGAGAAGCATAAAAAGCCTGCCTGTCATATTTAGATTCAGTCCTGCGAATCATATCTGCAACAGCTTCATTATGGTGCTGCGCCGAGATATTCAAACCATCTAACATAGATAAGAGGTGCTCAAATTTATCTCTGCGGTCGAAGCAAACCTTTGGAACTGACGTAGTTACATACAATTTCAGATTCGTGCGAGCCTTAAGTTTTTCAACACAGTCAATCAGCTCATCGAGATATAAGCAAGGTTCGCCTCCGAGGAATAACACATCATCAAGCCCATCAGAATTGTCGCAAATCGTTTTTACAATAGCGTCAACGTCTGGTTTATTGATATGCAAACCCTCGTAGCATCCGTCAACACAATGAGCGCACTTATTATCACACGCACTTGTGAAATGTACGTCGAAGCTGTTGTAAATTCCGTCGCAACAGTTGCATTTCAGCTTCATACTATTCCTCCTAACGAAATCTTAGTTTTATCTATTGTCAAATGGTATAAACCTACGTCTGTCTTTGTCATACGTAAGCCGCACTTTCTTCCACTCTTCGTCATTCGACAACTTAAACACGCCATAATCGCAGTCGTCAAACGCTCCACGCTCTGAGAGGGAGTTATAGCCGTCAATAGCCTCATGTAATGTTCCGAAGGTGTAGGCATAATGAGCATTGCCATTCAAAGCATCGACTATCCACTCCTTATCGATTGGCTGTCTGATTCTGAAAAACACTGCAAACCTCTTTGAGTTATTCATTTATCCACCTTCAAATCTATGTTTCATTCCTCGTAGTTGTCGAATGACCCCTCATTGTCGAACCATTCCTCGAAGCATGGATAAATTTCGCCGCCAGCAAACCCTGAGTCGAGCTCCCACTCGTCAAAAATTGTGCTTGGCTTCAAGTCATCCACGTTAATATCACAATCCTCTCCGTATTCCTCGATTCGTTCGGAGAGGTCATCAATACGCTCGTTCATATACTGGTCGAGCCCAGCCATAATCTCGCGCAGTGTATAACCGTGGTCAATCATCCACTGAAGCTTGAATAGCTCATACTGACGCTGTGTTTCCGCCTGCTGTTTAGCATCTGAACTCATAAGAACCTCCTGTTAAATCTCGGTTTCATATCATTCTAAGTCCACGCTGAAATCGTACTTGATGCTCTCGGGTGGAATGTGAATTTGATATTCTGTTTTGTCTGTCCAGAAAAAGAACCTCACGACAGGATTGGAGTTATGTTTTTTAAGTGTTACGGCATACGGAGACTCAGCTTCATCGTCGTAAACAGTCGTTTTTTTAGTCTCCGCTTCTTTCATAACCTTGCCGCCGTCATTCGTTTCTTCAAGATAGCAGTAATATGTACAGGATTTTGCACTATATCTTCCGACGAAAAATGTTCCCGTGTTATCTGAAAGGGCGCATATCTGTTTATTGGTCGTTTCGTATGTTTCGTCTGCCAGGATGCTCATACCAATACCTACGTAGCATATAAGACCAACAAACACAGCAAGAGCAGAAATTATCACACCTCCGAGCACCGGAAGAAAATCGCGGTTTCTTATCGCATCTACTATGCTCGCAATGAAGAACCCCGCAATCAAAATAATCCAAAACATATTTGTTTATACCTCCTACAAATCAGCTTTATCAAACATTCCAGTTATCCCACCAGCTTGGAGTGTCTGTGGTGAATCCTTCTGGCTCATCGGTTGTGTAGCATTCAATCTCTTCGCCATCAATGTCGAGAATTGGGGTAGCCCAGACGGAGGCTGCATACACATAACCATCATTTGTGAACTTGCCGTTCTCAAAGACGACTCCAGCCGTATTATTCCAGTCCTCCATCAGACCAGCATAAACAACAATTTCGTTGTTTTCCTTTGCACGCTCCTCGATAATCTTATGAGCACGACGCCAATCCATGTATTTTGTTTTCCCGATAGGCTTTGTCGCAACACCACCGACACCGAAAAATAAGCCATCAAAGAAATCAGTATAGCCTTTCATTGTTATTCTCCCTTTCATAATCACGGCTAAGCACAAAATCGTATCTATCCAAGATATCATCAACGCCGTTCGTGTTAGGATTGTAGCAAAGAAACGTTACAATCCTCGTGCCGTTATTGATACCGAGATTAACTCCTTTGTAGCTTATGTAGTTGTATTCCTCGTCGGAGGCGTTCAGCACTCTACCGTCGCCGGTCGTAGCATTTGTTACCTCGCCGATGCAACGCTCAATGATAATTTTACCATTGCGATGCTCTAAGATGTCCCCTGTGAGTTCATCGCTGTTGTATACCTTGCAGTCTGTATTTTTCATTGCTTCGGTATAATCCTCAACAAGCCGCTCCTCAAGGTAGTCTGCGACATATTCCTCTCGCATTAAAGGCTGGTTCGCATTCGTTTTGTATGCCTTAGCAAATACGCCAAGCCCGAATCCGATAAAGAGGATTGACGAAATAGTCATCATATTTATAAGAAAACCTCGCGTAGTCATTGCATCAGCTCCTAATATTGATTATCCTACCATCGGTACAGGCGTGAAATTCTGCATAATGACGGTGCTTCTGTTTGCCCAGAAGTTGTATGCTTCTGTGTAGTTGGAAGTTGTCTTGACAAGGACGTCGCCAATCCAGACGTAATACATCGGATAGTTGTTGACGTATGTACTCCCACAGTAGTACCCTGAGCTCTTCATATATAAACCTGAGTTTTTAATGCCAGTGTCGGCATCAATACAGGTCACTCTGTTGCCAATCATTCGGCATTCATTTTGCCATTCAGAAAGTTTCATTGTTAAAATCCTTTCGTAATACCGAGACTTGCCTCGGCTCATTATTTTGATTATTTCCAGATTGTTTTCAGCGTATCCGCCATAATACCGTTACATTCTTTGACCGTTCCGAACTCTCTGAAACGAATCAAGGTCGCTCCAACCGTCAGCAAGAGCAAGATAGGATAAAAAACTACGAGAAAGACGGTGAACAGCACATTCTGAGCGATTTTCAAAACCTTCTTCATACAATCACCTCACTCGAATACGTCGTAGACAAGCTCAACTTCATCATCGTCGCAGCAGGCGCTAAGAGCGGCAACAATCCTGATTTCTACGTTGGTGAGCAGCTTGTCGTATACATCACCGTATAACCGCGCCTCGTCGTCGTTTCCCTCTCTGCTTTCGTCCGGAACTGTGATGTCGTACTCGTCAAGCACTTCCTCAAACTCGTCCACGATAGCCGCAGCGATGTTATGCGTATAAATTTTTCGTCGGTTATGCTTTTTGGCATGACCATGTTTATGGAAGAACCCCCACACACATCAACACCTCCGTTACCGTATTCTTCCGCCGCCAGACTTAACGTGACGGTCAATCTGGAAAGCCCTGATGATTGTGCAGACTCCCCACAGAACGACGGTGCCGATTCCTGTACCAGCGGCAAACAAAACCAGCACCATGTCTGAGTCTGTCAAGCCAGAGCCGCTCAGAACCTTGGCGAACCAGCCGATGATACCAACAAGGCACACGATTAAGATAGGAAGTGTTGTATTGGTAAGTCCGTTGTAAAACTTTGCAAATTTCATTATAGTTCCTCCGTATTTATTTGTACGCATTTGGATACCCTCAATTAAGGTTGAGCACTGGGGCGACGTCTGCCGCCCCTAAGCTCATTTAGAAAAGGAGGATACCGAATGTTCGTCGTTGTCTATTTCACTTTACCGCGAATACCATCAGGACTCGCAAAAACTTTAACGCCCAAGCAGGCAGATAGAATGCTGTCAGCAAAACCTTGCCGACAATAGGCTGATTGCTCCAGAATTTCGTTTTCATATCCTCAATGGTCAAAAATCCCGTTGCGTGTACGATAAACCCTGCGTAAATCAGGGCAAGAACGATTGCGATGATGACAAAAGCTGTCATTATTATCCTACCTTTCCTTTTCCTCAAAAATAGCATAAACTGAGATTCCGCATGAAACCGATACATTCCGCTCGATATTAATTGTTATGTATGATTTCACCGGAGTTCCGCCTCATACGAAATCCCAGTTTTATGTCCAAACTTAGCTGTTACATTCTCTGTACGTCTTTGCTCTCAGAACTTTATAGTCCCGATAAGCCTCAAACTCTGCCTGCGCCGACTCAAACGTGCAGTACTCACCTCTGCGAAATTCGGGATATACCTGTGTGCAGTACTTGTCATCGGGGTGATTCTCGATTTCGGAGTGAAGCCTGATGATTGTATCGACGATTGTGTCCATAGCGGTTTCGGGATTTGCCTCAACTACTCTTCCCGCGATTGTGTCGGGTGTGCAGTAAGTCAGATTTCCAGCAAATACAAAGTATCTGCCATTCTCTGAATAAGAACCAATCATAAAAGCCTCCTTAATGGCTTATTGGATATTTATCCATTCAATGTGAATGCCGATGTCCCTCCGCAAATAAGCTTACGGAAGAACGTGAGGTTATCATTGAGCTGCTCCACGAGCGAAATCGGAACATTGACATTGTTTTTGCTTTCCATAGCCTGAGTGGTCGGAGCGGGATATGCTCTTCTGAAAAGCCCATTCTTGTCATCCGAGATTCGTTTCATGCGCTGTTCGGAAATTTTTGCCTTCACCTCTGCCTCATCCTTGCCGAGCGTTTTGATTGCCCACGGGATAATGTAGTTGTAGTTATGTACACTCTTGTTCGTGTAAAACACGTCATAGTCGTCGTTCTCGATTGCGTAATACGTCAGACAAATCACAGCGCAATAGTTGTAGCTGACATCGCCGAGAATATCGTGAATCTTTTTGTAGGAATACCCATGTTTTCTCAGGTCAATAACCTGAGCATACATGTTTCCGAGTTTTGCCACCTTTACATCTTTCGACGTAGGGTTTTCCATCGTTGTTGACGTTGCGATATGCAATGTTGTGTTTGTTGACTTCATATTTATTCCCAACTTCCACTGTATTTTGGAAGTGACGGGTCAGGTCTCAGTGATATAACCCACTGTAATATGTATAAGAATAAGATTAATAATCGGTTGGGATTCAATCTGGGTTGCCCGACCCATCACAACAACAAGCTATCTTGCGCAGATACGACCGTTTTTGAGAACAGCTCGTGCCTGATGCTGGTTTGCATTCCAGCGTACCGTTAGCCCGTAGCCTGACGGAGTGCCTGTTATCACCATGCCGTCAGAATAACGAGCGAAGTATTTTCCAATGTCTGAGTCTCGGCTAATCTCTACCGCCGAATTGTTTTCCGTAGCTAACGCCAGCGCTCCTTTGCGGAACGCTGAGAACTTCATGCCGGTTTCCTCTCAGGATTGATGCGACGAGAAAGAATGCGGTTATTGCAGGGAACCTTCTCGTTCTCGCCTGTCTCCTCATTCTTTACGGTCTTAAGACCATCGCAAACCCATGCGTTTGTTCCGGCAATCGGACGCAGCTCTGAGCCGCACGCTTTGCAGATGCGAGGCTTAGCCTTTTTCTCAGCCTTGCCCTTGCCGTTCTTCTTGTTCTTCTTAGTGGTTGCCGTTCTGTCAATTCCAAAAAACTGACCGAGTTCCTCAAAGCTCTTCAAAATCGCTGCCATATTAAATTCCTCCTTAAAAATAGGCATAATAAAACCCGCTCAATGGCGGGCTGTGAATGATACCAGCATAAGGAATCGAACCCCAGACTTCCGCAAATGTTCCTTATTTTAAGGCGGAAATGTTACCACTACACCATGCTGGCATGGATAAGGGTTGTTTATCAAGGCACAACCCTCAAAGCCTTAA
>Ga0326513_10004428_pt1 | contig 10078 bp, 7 predicted proteins | sample 2_2465_0518_D_FD_203654 | JGI IMG/M metagenome (GOLD analysis project Ga0326513, IMG submission 203654) | Bovine rumen microbial communities from UC Davis, California, United States - 2_2465_0518 | ecosystem: Host-associated > Mammals > Digestive system > Stomach > Rumen | place: USA: California...
TTCCTTTGACACCTTCCATCGCATATATTCATCGCGATAGGCTTGGATTCGACCTTGATTAACAAGATTCTCAAACTCAGCCTTGCTGCAATTCAAGTATTTTCTTGCAGTACGTCCACAGATAAGTTTATCGTCATTATTACTTGCCATAGGTTATTGTTTTAGAAAGAATCATATTTCCTGCTATTATGCTGCCAATATCAAGACTGCGATAGCTCCAAGCCCTTCTGCAGCAATCTTTCCAAACCAATGGTCGTCTGTCAGTTTGTGTTCTACGATGTAGTCACGTAGCTTCAACCGCCAGATCTTGTCCTGTAATAGCATCCACAAATCGTCATCTAAATAGGCATACAATACTTTATCTTTCAGCCAGTGTTTTGAAGGAGTGGCGTATGCCTGTGGTTCCTCATCATATTGTAAGTGCCAGAACCCATCTGATTGTAGATGCCAGAATGGATTTGAAATGTCTGTTGGTTTATCAAACTGCGAACTCTTCATATATTGCTGCATCAGCAGCATATACCTTGACTCTAACCAATCCGTCAAACAAAATTCGTTGTTACAAAACATTCCAGATTCTATCCCATCAATAATAGCAAGCAACAAAACAGGCTTGGCTACTATCACCTCGCCTCGTATCTTCGCTTGCCTGATGTTCATGATACGTTTCGTATAATTGGCATAGCATTTCTCGTAGAAGTAAAGCGTCAAGTCTTCCCTATGTTTCTTTCCGCTTTCCTTCTCCAGCCGCTCAATGTTTTCCAACTGGTCTTTGCTAATAGGCAAGTCCAGCGCTTTCAACATATCCGCCGTCTCGTATACTTTATCCAATTCGTTCATAGTACAATTTTAATCTGACAGGACCTTTTCGATTGTGAGATTCAAGTTCAGTTCGCGATTAATCATCTTAAGGACCTCATACTTCTTATCTGTATCAATAAAAGTATTAACGTATACTCCTGGTTCTATTTCACGTTGATAGGAACGGTATTGTTCCTTTTCGTGCAGCTCGTTTGTAACAATATTCTGCCCAAGAGCCATAATTCCTAACCTTTCAACATTTTCGGCTCCAGCATACTTGATTACGTCAAAAAAGGTATTGGCCACTATTTTTTGACATGATACGCGATTATCGGGGAACACAACTCGAATGATGAATTTTTTCTTTCGATAATTACGATCGTCTGTTCCTGATAGTGCATTCGAACTTTGCATATTTGGTTCAGACAAATGAATATCCAACCCTGTCTCTTTGGAATAGACGACTTTCATATTGAATTGGTTCCTCATCTTTTGTACCATTGGCTCCAATTCTTGTTTAATCAGTGGAATTATCTCATCACGTATATAATCCTTCTCCATCTGAGCAATGGCATTTGACTGTTCGTTACTGACTGGAAGTCCAAGAGTTTCCAGCAAGTCAACGGCTTCATATGCTTTATCAAGTTTATCCATACCTATTCTATATTAGATGTGTTACCTTTATTTTCTGCCAAGGTTTGCCTATGCCAAGGGCCATATTCGCAGAATCCCTTGTAATGAGTTCACCCTTCTGTAATCCAGTGATGGCCTGCTTAAGCTCTTGAAGCAACGCACCAGACACTCCAAACAAGTCCTTCAGTACGGCATCGTTCTGCTGTTGCTGTTTCATAATCAACGGATATTGAGCGTTTGCATAGAAGTCAAAGTACTTGCTCTTGAAGCTTTCCATGTTCTGCGTAGCAAGAATAATGCTCATTCCTTTATTACGTCCTACTGCTATCAGGTTCTGCAGCGGTTTGTTTTCAAAGCCCAGCATGTAATGGGCCTCATCAATAATGGTAAAGTGCCTCAATTCAACCCGTTCATCGTTCATAGCTTGCTTGGGCAGTTTTTCATAGATGTTGTTCAGCTTGGAGATGACAAAGTAAACGATAGCTTTTGCCATGATTCCATCTTTTTCGAAACCGCCTAAGTTGATGATGTAGCAGTCATGCAGCAAATCCACTCTGTCTTCATCGGCAAAGATGTTGTTCTTTACCAACTGGTTCAATACCGAACTCACACTATCCTTTTCATCCTGCTTGTTTTCTGGCAACAGAGCCGTATATTCCTCCAACACCATCTTAAATGTTATTGGCTTGAAATCACGTTTCTTATAAGCATTAATAATAGCATCGCTTAGACGATCATCCATTTTTGCGCTAATTCTTGCAGGTGCTATAGAACTAAGAGCAGTAGCCATTGAGGTTGCATAGAGATTCACCTCATTGATTGGTCTGCCAGTAAAGTCCTTGAAAGGAGTAAATGGCAACGGTCGCTCAATTGGATTCAATATCGATGTTCTGTCAGTATCAAACAGCTGCAAATTGCTCTCAAATGCGGGGTCAGAGAATTCACCTTTATAGTCAAACAACAGGAAATTGACCGGATAGTGTGTGTCTGACGAAGCGTTGCGAATCTGATTAATTAGTACAGACAGCAGGTTCGACTTACCGGAACCAGTCGTACCTGCGACCAGTATTTGAGTGTTGGCAATCTGGCGACTGTTCATATCCAGACAAGCATCCATTCCGTTTTCATACTCACCAATACGAAGGTTTAGCTCTGGTATATCCGTAAGCGACTTTCCAGCTCGCAATGGTATATAGGTCAGCCATTCTTCCAACCCGCCGTCCTTCATCAGGATTTCTTTTCCACGCAGTATTTCTCGTCCCATCACACGACTTACCAGGTTTGGTTGCGTCCAGTCAGCCTCGACATCCTTATACCTAAGTTTCAATAGTATCTCAAACAATGTACCGATATTCGACTTAGTGAAGAATGTCGTTGCGTATGGCGTTCTTGAAACAACCATATTGTAGTCATTCAGGTCGTCAATCTTTCGAGGCGACTTGTCGCTCAAGCCTGCCAGCAAACAGATTCTGAGCACCACACTATAGTTGAGTACGACAGGACGGATGTCGTCTGTGTATTCATCCAGATTCAGACGCTGTTCCAAAGCGGTCTTCACGTCTTGTATGCGGTCGTGCATGCCGTTGATGGCCGTCACGCCTCTTATGGTTAGCAGATTAATATTACTCATAGCGTTTAGTCTCTTGTTCTAAGTCCGAAGTAATCTTCAGAGATGGTAGTACATTGGTTTTCTTTGTCACGATGCAGCGTATAGGTCTTGGATACGTATGCCTGTATTTTGTCGAAGTCGTGCTCCGCCGTGATTTCAGTATCCGTACTCAGCAAGATGGTTTGGTGAGCCAAGTCTGGGAAATAGCGTTCCAGAATCACTTCGCGGCTTTCTTTGTCGAGCACGCCCATCACGGTGTCTATCATCACAGGTGGTTCATAGTCACCAAGATTATATAGTACTTTTAGCAGCACCTGCATCACCGTCTGCTTGGCTCCGGCATTTAACTGACTCAGATATATCTCGTTGTTATTCTTATGGAATATCTTGAAGGATATTTCGTCGCTGTCGTCTGCGGAAAGTTCAACTCTTCCAATGAATCCAGCATAAACAATGAGATTAATATTCAGTTGGTCACGCATCATCCGCTCTATGCTAGCCTTTTTTGCCTTCAAGAGTTTCGTCGACAATGCTTTGAAGAAATCTGGCAATTTGCACAGCATGTCATATTGAGGATCAGGAATCTGCGGCATGTCATAGTCGTAAGTGGCTATCTTCTTCCCAAGTTCCTTTACCTCATTCTCTTTACGCTCTATGTCGTCCTTCAGTTCTTGAATCTTCTTGTTGTTGGCTTCGTAGAGTTCAATGATGGTATAGTCACTTCCGTTCAGAGCCTGCTGATATTCTCTTAGATGCTCGCGCTGACGTGGCATTTCATGTATCTCTTGATTCAAACGGATGCGTTTCTCGTCCAGTTCTGTCAAAGGATTAATAATGGCAGTATTCACCAGTTTGTCCAGCTGAGTCACTTCATCGGTTGTCAGGAAGTCGTACTTGTCTTCGACACCGTCTCCATCTTCCTGTTGACGCTTCAGTTCATTAATGAGCGACAGCACGTCTATCTTGTTTGACGTGAAGTAGCGTTCCTCTATCATGCGCACCAGATTCCGAGTAAAACTTTCTATCTGTTCGTCAGAGAGTATGTTTGCCCGCTGGTTTTTTGCCTCGTCTTTCGTATGAAGTATCACGTCAACCTCGGTCTTTAGCTGACTTGCAAGTTTCAGGAAGATTACCTTTGTCTCCAGATCTTTAGCCAGATTGTCAATATCCTGACGGTATTCAGTTTCCTGTCTGACGGTATTCTCCAGCGACTGCTCAATCTTTCTCATTTGGTCGCGCGTGATGTCGTCAGCATTCTTGCCTTCTTTCAAATGGTCGTATTGTTCCTTATGCTCATTGGCATAGTTGATAGCAGCAGCATACTCATCCTTCAGTTCTTCTATCTTCTTTTCTAAATCTTGCTTTTGCGTAGTCAACTGAGAATATTCCTCACGAATCTTGTCATTGGCCATTCGTTCTGCTTTCTTCTCTGCCAGCATCGTTTCCGACACTTTGCGCAGCTGAGCATACTTATTAAAGCCCATCACCGAATTGATGTTCTTCATGATGAGCTTGTTGATTTGTTCTTCTTTTACCAGTTCGCTGGTCTTCATCGCATCAAAGAGGAAATAGTTGCTCAACTCTGCTGGCAGGTTGGCAGCAATAATCTTGTTGACAATTTCCTCACTCTGACTCTTTTGTGCCTGTGGCGTTCCTGACCCATAATTGAACTGATTGCCACCCATGTTCAGCGTTACTGACTCCAATACTTTGTTGTCTGCCAGCATATAGGCGCGCTTCAGTTTGTACTGCTGCTCCTGACTCAGCACCATTCCAGAGAAAGTCACCTCCAGAATAATATGCTTGTTCAGCAGGCCCGATTCGTTCTTTACGCCAGCATTAAACAACTCTTCAAACTGACGAGCATCCTTAATCTTTAAGCCATACAGCGCATGATAGATGGCATCAAACAACGTAGTCTTACCACAACCGTTACCACCACCAATCAGAATGATAGGTCTGTCGTCTGTCACTTCAAGATCTAAGTCGAGAAACTTATAGGTCTTATAGTTCTCAACATGTATTTTCTTTATCTTCATAAGCCTATACGTTCTTTAATGCCTTCTTCAGAATCTTCGTCAGTTTCTTTTCTTCCACGAAATTCTGATTATTGCGTTCCTCGTTATAAGGCTTCAGAATCTGTTCCTTCAGCCATTCTGTATTGATGTCGCTGTCCTGACAGGCTTGCTCAATCAAGGACATATCCTCTGTTCGAACTCCATAGTGCAGAAACGTACTGTCTATTCCTTTTCTCATTTTATATCTCTGTCTTAGGTTTTTATAGTTTACTCAATTCTAATCGTGTCCAGCCAGCTGTACTGTCAATATTGTCAACAGGTCCGTCTGGGAAATACCAGTTCTCTTGTTCTTGAATTAGTACGCCACCATACATTTTTACACCTTGCTGACGATAGGTCTTGACGAATTCATACAGAGCATTGTTCTTCTCCGCACCGTTCTCGTCGCTACCATGCGTTTTTGTATCGAGCAAGAGGATGGTGCCATTCTTCAATCGGATGATAAAGTCTACATAGAAGCAGCGGTCCCTGCCATCTTGTGCTTTATATGGAACAGCAAAGTGCTGTTTGCCCTCATCGCCATTTTTATACCACCAGTCAACAACTTCTCTTTGCTCATCTATCCAGCGGGCAAACTTGTGTTCTGGTACCGACACATTCTTTTGCTCAAAGTAGGGAACCAAAGCATGATTGTATATTTCTCCCTCACGACTGACGCTCTTTTCCGAATTGTAGATACGAGTCTCAGGCACTTCCCAGGTAAACACTTTATAAGGAACATTATCACCTGTCTCTTGCTCTTGCATCCCTTGTAAAGCAGCATACCTATTGATAGCCTTGCGAATCAAGTCTTCAAAATGAGGACGGTTGCGATGGTACAGTACAACCTTGGGGACATCTGTTTCAAATATTTGTAAGTAGTCTTCCAATGCTTTCTCTATGGCGCCCTTCAATACGGGCGTGCTATCATGTTTTCCATACGAGCCTACATTTTTCCTACAGAATAGTGTAAATAGATTATCCAATTCCGATGCATTCAAGGCCAGTCGTGCCTTATCCACAATTTCCACTCTTCCGCTTTCACCTGTCAATGGAGTATCCTTGGGTATAACTACAAAAACACGCGAAACATCTGTTTGAATACCGTGTCGTTTGGCATTGTGGCGGTTTCTAACTAGTTTGGCTTCCATTTCAGCCTCATTGGGTGCATTATCATCTGCTTCACCATCATCCTCAAAGAAATCTTCCTCATTGAACAGTAGCATGGGGTTCTGTTCCCATTCCATCTCCATCATCTTCAAGAATACAGCTCGGAAATCAGCACCCAAACGGTTCCTTCGCTTGCCATTCTTGTCTTGATAAACGCTACGAAGGGTGATGGGTGTAAAGTCTTTGCGACGATTGGCAAAGATGGTACTCAGATAGTTCATGTCGTCGCCCACTATCTGGATAATATCTTCTGAAAGGTTGGTATATACATATCCATAATTCAACCTGTCATCGTGATAGAAACGCTGCTCTGGCATACGAAGGATACGACCTACCGTCTGAGTGGTGAACTTGATGCTCTTCAGTTCTCTGAATATCAGCAGAACAGAGGCGCGTGGGCAGTCCCAGCCCAGGGCTATGGCCTGTTTGAAGAGCAACACCTCTGTCATATCGTCTGGCTTCGTGATTTTTTCAAGATTGGGTGATTTGTCATTTGATAGCCATACGGCCAATTTTCCATTCTCAACGGAAATATTACACAAATCAGAGAGATATGCCTTCATCTCTTCGACAATGGTCTTCTCATCACTCGAAAGGGTATCGCTGGTGTCGTTGGGCAATTGTATCAGCAGCAACGGATTGATACCATATTCTGCATAAGCCTTTGCCAGTTCATTGCGTTTCTTTAATGCCTTAACCAACAGTTGCTGATTGACAGTAAGAGAAGTCTGCTCGTTGTTGCTACGCACATTCGGATTCAACTCTACGCCTTTCTTGATCATCTCTTCTTCTACCACATCTTTGCGTCTTACTTCTACAGCCTGGAAACTCATAGTTTCGGGCGTGGCAGAGATTCTCAGTTCTATCTTAGGATTGATGCTCTTCAGAACTTTCTCGCTCTTCACAGCATTGCGCCCACCAAACATGTGTTCCTCGTCAATAACTACCACGATAGGCACATTGTTTTGGATACGGGTACGACGTAGCAACTCAAACAGAGTCCTGTTTTGCTCGTTATCACGAATCATCACAGCATTGTCCTTGTTGATGCTCTCCCAATTAAGGAACAAAACATCGCCTTGTTGCAATCCTTCTAGATGGTCACATTCATCGAACATCACAGGTCGCAGAGAACGAGTCTCGCTGAAGAAGTTTCTCATCGAGCGGTAACTCTGCTGATGGAGTTTGTTGGGTGCTATCCACACCCAAGCCACACGGGTATAGACGCAATCACCACTCACGGGCAACTCCTGTGTCAGTTCGTCGAGCAAGGCAGACGCCATCACCGTTTTACCGCTACCCGTAGGAGCCTTGAAAACAAGTTTCTGGCGTTCCTCGTCCTGATTGAGCATGTCAACCATTTTCTGCTTCAGTTCCCTGACAGCTCGTTTCTGATAATCTTTCAGTACTATCATGCCTCGCCTCCTTTCTCTTCTTTATATGAATAATGTTCAGCATCGGACAATGCCTCAGCTTGCTCATCCTCATTTATGTCTATAGAAGCTAATTGAGCCTTCTTACGCCTTGGTAGCACTCTCTTATATGCCTGATAAATGGCATCTGGCAGAGCACAAAGCGTAACTTTATTTAGGACTTCTTTGAAGTCATCATCGTATGCATACCTACCCTCGCTAAAGACGTAGACCTTGATAAACTCTTTCTTATCCCAAACTTTTAGTTCCTCAACGATGTACTTAATGACAGCAGGTTCGTAAATGATAATCATTTCATTATTTCCAGCAGAAAACCTGCGGGCATAGTCTTTTCTTAGCGTTTTACCCTTGCAGGTCATCTTTGTCTCTTGATAAAGCCCTTCTTTGATGCAAAGCAAATCTGTAGCCGCTTTCACCAACTCCCGTTTGTTCTTGCTACTGGGGTCTCGTGAGATAAAGCCAGCCTTATAATAGCGTAGGTTGTTTTTGGTTAGACCAGCAATTTGCTCACCTTTGGGTGTGGTATAACCTTGTATCACTCGCTTGTTTCGTTCGTAGGTCACATCCTCACAGATATTATTCTCATTATTCGTCACAAGAATACATTGCCTATGACCTCCATCCTCAGCATTTAGTTGCATCGTTGCGTGCATGGTGGTGCCAGAACCGGCAAAGAAATCCAATATCACAGCATCATTTCTTTGCAGATTTAAGAGATATTTTATTAACTCGGTCGGTTTGGGGTATCCAAATGAGTCAGAATTACCTAAAATGGATGATAGTTCATTTGTTCCAGCCTTTGTCGAACCAACTTCTTTAATTACAGTTGGAGGATTAATAATAGATTTTTCTTTGACGTAATGTAAGACCCCTGATGAATTAAAATAGAAATCTGTTACATGTTGACCTTTAGAATCTATTGTATATTCGCCATTAAACCATGACTTCATCTGATTAACCATGGCAAAACCGGCCTTCAACTTTACATCATATTTTAGTTTGTTGTATTCTGCTACCATTCTGCCATCGATGATTTCCGTTTTCTCGGAACCGCCCCAACTGCCTGTTAGCTCGAAACCATCATCTGCCAAGAACTTTGTTCCAGCTTTAAAATAAAATTCTACCGGAGGATTCTTCTTTGATATTTTTTTTAGAGCAGAATGGTCTATTGTTCCTTCACCTCCAGAGAAATTGTCAACTAAATCTTTATTATTAGCATATACAAGAACATATTCATGTGCTCTGGTAAAATGGCCTGCTTGTGTTCCTGTTCCTAAATCCCAAACCAAAATTCCTAGACAGTTTGACAACTTTGGATTGCTAGAAGAATTAAATATTTCATCACACAAGCATTTTAGTTGACATAATTCATTGTCATCAATTGATATGAACAACAAACCTGTTGGTTTAAGCAAACTTTTTGCGACCTTAAGTCGAGACTTCATAAAAGAAAGCCATTTGGAATGTCTATAAGAGTCCTCAGCATCTACGAATTTATCATTATATTTAAATTCATCCTCCTTGCCAGTATTGTATGGAGGATCGAGATACATGACGTCAATCATACCAGCATGAGTGTACGTCAATGCAACAAGGGCATGAAGGTTTTCTGCTTCAATAATGATATGATTAGGGGCTTCAGCATCCTCTGATATTATTCTGCGTTCTGGCAATTCATGAAGCACAGGCAACTGCTCACGGAGCTGTTCTTCGACTGCCTCTTCATGATTCTCCCAAACGAGACCATACGTTTTCTTCTCGTTAAGTAACTCCAGCAAGGCAGACTTCTCATCGTTCGTCAACCCTGCTAATTCTCTTACTTTGCTGATAAGTTCAGCTTTATTGATATGCCTGCTCATGGCCGCACTCGATTAAGGGTACGACTCAGAGAGACAGATTCTTGTTTTAGATACTTCATAACCGGCCAGTTTTTAAGTTCTAATTGAATTCTGTTAATATGTCTGCCAGAGCACAAAGAAGCGTACCCACTCCTTACGGTTCCTGTGCTGAGGGAGAAACTGGCCGGTTAAACCCATTAAGCTTGAACTTTCAGGAATGAATACGCCATATTGGCGCATCCTTCTTCCTGAGATTCAGCTTAAATTACTTGGCCAGTTTTTATCAGCACAAAATCTCAGTCATAAGACACGACTTTCTTCTTTTCCAGCAAAAATCTGCACCGCAGCCCTCACTCCCGTCAGAGTTCAGTTCGCGCCACAATGCAACTGCAAAGATACGAATTATTTTCCGAGTTTATAACGATTTGCCACAATTTTACACATCTTTTAATAGAACGGCTTTATTAGAGGAAATAACGCAAGTGACTATTTCGCCGATTTTGGGGTTTTTGAAGCCCCAAAAAGTTATTTATATTT
>Ga0326513_10004431_pt1 | contig 10075 bp, 9 predicted proteins | sample 2_2465_0518_D_FD_203654 | JGI IMG/M metagenome (GOLD analysis project Ga0326513, IMG submission 203654) | Bovine rumen microbial communities from UC Davis, California, United States - 2_2465_0518 | ecosystem: Host-associated > Mammals > Digestive system > Stomach > Rumen | place: USA: California...
CGTTGCCACCATCGTGGACGGCGAAGAGGTATATAAGGCCTGAGGCTGTTCAAAGGAGGGAGACCGGCATCGAGGTCGGCAAGGATGCAGACTTCCTGATATTTGACGAGGACCTGCTTACTGCAAAGCACGAGGGATTCAGCTATAACATGCCGCGGGACGTGTATTTTGGCGGAAAGAAAGTTAATTAAACATCAGATATTGGCAGATTATGATGCATTGTGGTAGATAGTAGGGGACGGCAGGAATCCGTCCCCTCTGTTTTTATGTTATCGCAGAGCCGGCGTAAGGAAATTATTGCCTTGCGGCGAACGCCGGGCCACGGACGAACAGGGCGCGATTTCATCTGCCCTATTCGATTGCGATGCTCAAACAGATTTGTCCGCAGGCACCTTTTCAAACGGGATAAATCAGGATAGAATAAAAAAGCACAGAGAGGAAGATACGCATGAACTTGAAAAAATACGGAAAGCAAAAAGAGTTTTATTATAAGAAGTCCTACTTGGAACACAGGCTTCAAAAAGATGTAATGGAGAACGGGATTGCCTATATACCGTGCAAAGTTGAAGGACTTGGCGATATCATCAGCAAATTCAGCATAAAGGGCTGTGAGTCCCTGGATTCGGAATTTGTGGGTTACCTTCTGGATTTTATCGATTGCGTTCCAAAGGAATATCCGGTTGTGCTTGAGATACATGGACCTGCATTTTCAGAAGAAGAAAAAAGACTGATTACTGAAGTTCTTAAGTCGGATACGGATTACCTGCTGGGTAAGACAGAAGCACAGAACAGGCATCACAGGAAAGTTTTCTGGTGGATGGTAATAGGGACCATCGGCTCAGGAATCCTGCTTGGGCTGATAAAAAAGATTCTTTCCGATGTACCGCTCGAGTTCTTTTATGTACTATTTTGGCTCTTTGCGGATTCGCTGGTCAGGTATCTTTTCGTAGAAAACTACGATTATAGAAACAATAAGATCCGGGTGGGCAGGATTGCCAGCATGGAAGTGGAATTTGTGGAAGACTGACTTTAGGCAGCCAAAATGAGCATGGATTGTGGTCACCCTACCCATGACTCTTGACAAAGTGAACTTTTGGCTGTTTACAGGTTTATGCGGCGGTACGGTCTGTACTATAACCAAAAAGTTAAAGCAATCTGTAAAATATGATAAAGCTCCAACGACATTTTCAGAAAATGCCGGCTGTATTCTGGGACTGCTTGCAGCGGTTCTTGTTTCTGTGTTTTTCGGTACATATTCACCTGATATCATGCTTTTATGCGGTGCGGCAGGTACACTGGCAGCTATACTCTGCATGATAATCACCATGCAAAAAGAGAAAAAATAACGGCATAGGATAATTCAGTTCATAACAATGGTGTCCACATACTTCCATACTTTAAGCGTAATTCATTGTATGAAGTAGTACGCACACAAATTGTATCATTACAACTTGTGTGCGTATATTTTTTCTCTGTCGGTAGGGAAGTCCAGAGGGGAACGCTCTGGCACACTTACTTATGGAGCCTGCGTAATAAGTATAGTGTGTTAGACTTTGCCATTGATTTTATCCCTCTTATGTGATATAATGGGGCAAAGTCTTTTTCATGCAGCTACGCTGCATCCACTACGCAACGAGGAGATGACAGTGCATGAGTTTCGGAATTTGCAGAGTTCAGAAAATTAAAGGAGCTGCCGGAGTTGTCGGCTTACAGCTCCACAACCGAAGAGAACGGGAGCACAGCAACTCCAATCCCGATATTGACAGAAGCCGCTCAGGGTTGAATTACAGCTTGATAGACGAACAAAGCATAAACTATAACAGATTGATAGATGAACGCTTGAAACAGGCTTACAAGGGCAAGAAAGCCATCAGAAAAGACGCTGTAAAGATGTGTGAAATACTCTTTACCTCAGACGGAGATTTTTTCAGCCGTATATCTGAACAAGAACAGCGACAGTTCTTTCTGGATTGCTTTGAATTTGCGGCTCAGAGATACGGCAGAGAGAATATTATTGCTGCTACCGTCCATCTTGACGAGGCTACACCGCACTTACACCTCGATTTTGTTCCTTTGACCTCTGACGGCAGACTTTCAGCAAAAGAAGTATTAGGCAACAGACCGCAATTACAGCAATTACAAGATGATTTTTTCAGTGCCGTATCAAGTAAATACGGACTGGAACGAGGTCAGAGGGCTGACATCGAAAACAGAGAACGACCACGAAAGCACCTTGAAACGGCTGAATTTAAAGAGAAATTAGCAAGAGACCGCACAAAACAGGCTGAAGAAACTGAGCAATCAGCTAATCAAAGGATACAAGCAGCAAGACAGAAAGCGGCTCAAGCAGAACAGTTTGCCGCCGATCAGCAGCAGAAAGCAGAAAAACATCAACAAAAACGAAAACAATTGAAAGCTCAAAGACAAGAAGAACAGGCAGAGTTAGACAGGCTAATTCAGCAAAAGAATGACATTCAAAAGGAAATTGACACAAAAAAGGCAGAATTACAAAGACAGCAAACTGAATTGCAAAACCAAAAAGAATCTCTTACAGCACAAATTGGAGAACAACAGCGACAATTAAACTATTTACAGCAGCAAATCACAGATGCAAAACAGGAACTTACCTACAGACAACATATATTGGATAAGATAACGACCAGTCCGGACGGAAGATACTGCTATTTTACTGTCAGTCCTCAGATACTTGATAAAATGCCATTGACAAGCAGTGAATTTAAGTTTATATTCGATGCAACACAACGTGAGGACGGTATGGTTGTATTGCAGGCACCAAGCTCTGAAAGAACCTATCTTTCTGCTGCCGTTGCAAAAGCACAAGTTCTTGTCAAAAATGAGAATCAACCGCCACGAAATCCGCCAAGAATGAGAAGATGAAAGAAACAGGTGTTAAAATATGCCAAATGGAAAGACAATCAGACAGATCGCTGATGAGATTGGAGTCACAAGACAGGCTGTATATCAAAAAATTAAATCAAACCAATCGACCATAAGCAATTTAAAGCTTTACACCTTTATAGTCGATAGTGTAAAATATTACACACCTGATGGTGAAGCATTAATAAAATCTTTATTCTCCGGTAAGAGTACTGTCAAGCAGACTGTAAACGAAGGTGTAAAGTTGTCAACGGAATCCGTTTACACCCCTGTAAAGAAGTTTACGCCCTGTAAAGATGGTGAAACGCCGATAAAACCTGAAGTTTTTGACGGAGCTGTAAACGATGGTGTAAACAAAGCTGTAAACGTGTCAACGAATCCTGTTTACACCTCTGTAAACGAGTTTACACCCTGTAAAGATGGTGAAACACCGATAAAATCCGGAGTTTCTGACGGAGCTGTAAACGATGGTGTAAACAAATCTGTAAACATGTCAACAGAGCCCGTTTACACCACTGTAAACGAGTTTACAGCAAACTTGACAGACTTGTTTACAGCTCAACTAAAGGAAAAAGACAAGCAAATAGCAGAGAAAGACAAACAGTTAGCAGAAAAAGATGCTCAAATCGCAGCTCTGACCGCTATGCTTCAAAGTGCTCAGGAACAACAAGCCGCATTAGTTCAGACATTAGCTGCTGAACAGGCTCTTGCTGCCGCCGATAAACAACGTTTGTTGCTTCAAGCTAAATCAACAACAGAACATCAAGAAGCTACTGAAAAATCTGAGCAATCTAAAAAAGGATTTTTTCATAAGATATTTGGAAGATAGATATTATAAATAAATTTATTGACAAAATACAATATTTTTATTACAATAGATATTGAAAGGAGTTTGTTATATGGGACAGACAAATATTAATATTCGCATGGACGAAGAACTAAAAAAACAATTTGAAAGCTTTTGTACGGATGTTGGTATGACTATGACTACAGCATTCTGTATATTTGCTAAAACGGTAGTCAGACAACGTAGAATTCCTTTTGAGATCGCTTCGGATAAAGATCCATTCTACAGTTCTGAAAACATGAAAAGACTTAAAAAGTCAAGTGAACAAATGGAAGAAACAGGTGGAACAATTCATAAAATAGATGGTGATAACTAATGCTGGATAAATATAAAGTCAAGTGACTTTGAAAGAGGCTTAAAATATGATTATTAACAAGTTAATTTTTACTGAAAGCGAAAGAAAATATCTGATAACTGATATCTCAGCAGCAGAGTTTGAAATGATACATTATAAGGCTCAACAAAAATACATAAAATCTTTTGCAAAAAAAATTAACATCAAACAAAAAATAAACAATGACAGATCACTCTCAAAACAAGAAAAAGAAACTATTGCTCAAGCTATCTTAGCAGATATAAATGAAATATTGAACGCTGTAAATAAACAGGATTTTATTGATTATCAACAACAAAAACAACAGATTTTCATAACATCTGCCGATGATACAATAAGTGATGATGTAATAAGCGATAAAACCTTTGAAACTCATTTCAAACCGAATTACTATAGCTGTGTTACATTCTTTATGCATATTCTTAGAGCTCAATTTGCTGCATACGAATACTATGGACTGGAAGATTCAGAAGCCACACAGCTAATCAATCAAAAAGCTAACGAATGGTATGCTATGTCATCATCTTCTGAGGAAGATGCGAAAAAAAATGATGATCTTAACGAAAGTTTAAAAGAATTACCAATCGTTAAACGAGCATTAGCACCTGAAAAATATTTTTTACCCACCTATAAGATCAATGATATTCTTTTTAATGGAGATTTTCCAATAGGAATAGAAAAAAAGGTAGGTATGACGAGCGAAAAGGACAAAAGAAAAGGTAAATTGGCTTATACTATATTAATGCTCAGCTTTGATGAACTGGATGACGGTATAAAAATCAGCCGTGAACTAACGGTATATGACCAACAAGTCTGGAATGCGTGTACAAACTTAATGATTAATAATTATAAGATAATAACACCTGCACAGATTTATAGATGGATGGGTTATGAAAAACAAATGAGCCAAACAGATAAAGACAGAATTATGGAAAGCATAAATACAATTATTCGTGCAAGAGTATACATAAATAATGAAAATGAACGCAAATTGTATCCCAAATATCCTGAAATTTCATTAAATTCACCATTATTAGCTGCAAAAATATGCACTGCAAAATCCGGAAAGAATGAAGTCAATGCTATCGAAATGTTGGAAATTTCCGACCTTTTTACTGTTGCAGAAAAAAGAGGACAAATTACAACCATTCCCTTTGAATTACTTGAGGTACCTATAAGCAAGACTGATAACAACTTACAACTTTTAAATTATTTGATAAGAAGAATTATTTATATGAAGCACGATAACAGTACATCAAGAAAAATACTTTTGAATGCAATCTATACCAAATGCAAGATTGAAGAAAAAAAACAAAAACAAAGACTTCCTGAAAAAATAAAAAAAATACTTGACTACTATAAATCTATTGAATGGATAAAAGATCATCATATCACAGATCAAGGCATAGAAATTATATTATCTGATAAAAAAATTACCGATACTAATTAATTGTATCGGTAATTTTTGAGTTCAAGCACGATATTTTGTCCCCTTAAAATAGCAAAAGTGAAAATTAACGACCGAAATTTTGTCCCCCTAAAATAGCAAAAGTGAAAATTAACGACCGAAATTTTGTCCCCCCAAGCAAGAAATTTTGTCCCCCCAAGCAAGAAATTTTGTCCCCCCAAGCAAGAAATTTTGTCCCCCCCCCCTTCTCGAAACACGCATGAATACTGGCTTTTTTGACCATCAAAATTTGTATAAGACTTATAAGATATATAAGACTTATAACGGTTCAACCGCCCCCTTGACAGGGGGGCGGTTTTCCCTTTTAATGGAACCAAGAAAGAAAAAAACAGAATAGGGCACATGAAACGGGAGGATTGCCAAAAAATGGAATTTGAAACAGTTGTTCAGGGATTGAAAGGATATATTCGGGACTATGCTGAAGAAATGTTGACAAAATCAAAAAGCAAAGGGCAGTATGAGTGTATTTTTTGCGGAAGTGGTACAGGTGCCAAAGGAACAGGTGCATTAACAGTGTATGAAGATCATTTCTATTGCTTTTCCTGTCAGAAATCAGGTGACATATTTGACTTGATACAGCAAGCAGAGGGAATAAGTAAACATGAAGTGGTACAATATGCAGCGAAAAAGTATGGATTAAGCATTGATAATACACCCAACAGAGAAAAAAATGTAGATTATACTTCATTTTATCAGGCATGCAATAAAAATTTGCCGTACACGGATTATCACAGAGGAATTTCTATTGTTACGCTTAATCGCTTTCTTGTGGGTTATGATGCACAATGGCAGCACCCGAAATCACCACAATCAAGTCCGACTCCAAGACTGATTATCCCTACTTCGAGGACTTCCTATCTTGCAAGAGATACCAGAAAAACAGATGAAATCCCTGAAAATCAAAGGAATTACACCAAATCGAAAGTGGGAAATGTGCATATTTTCAATGAAGAAGCACTTCAATCCAGTGGTGTTGTGTATGTAGTTGAGGGAGAATTGGACGCATTGAGCGTTATAGATGTTGGTGGAAATGCCGTAGGATTGGGAAGTGTCAGCAATATCAATACTCTTTTTGATGTCTTAGATCATAGTAAAAGAGTCAAAAATCAAAGATTTATTCTCTCTCTTGACAATGATAAAGCAGGCAAAAAGGCTAAAAATGCATTGATAGATGGTTTTAATGAGCGAAATATCCCATATTGTGTGTACAATCCGAATGGAAATCACAAAGATAGTAATGAAAGCCTAATGACCAACAGAGAAGAATTTGCAAGGGCAGTAAAATATGGGATAGACAATATCGAAAGTATGATTGAAGAATGCCAAAAACAGAGAAGTCTTGAATACGACCGGAAGTACTGTGCAGAGGTACTGTTTGAAAGCTTTATTGACGGTATAGCAGACAGTGTCAATACAGAAGTTGTTCCGACAGGCTTCAAGGCTCTGGACGATGTTCTGGACGGCGGACTTTATGAAGGTTTGTATGTGATCGGAGCAATATCTTCTCTCGGCAAGACCACTTTTGCCTTACAGATGGCTGATCAGATAGCCGAACAGGGGCACGAGGTATTGATTTTTTCTCTTGAAATGTCAAAAAATGAATTGATGGCAAAGTCTGTGAGCCGGAATACGCTGAAAAGAGTGATCGCTGCAAGGGGAGATGTCAGAAATGCCAAAACTACACGAGGAATACTGACCGGAAAAAGATACGCATATTACAATCCTACTGAGCAAGCGATGATAAAAGGTGCTATGCGTGACTATCAGAGCATAGCAAAGAATATTTTTATCCGTGAGGGAATGGGGGATGTGACAGCTGATACAATTATCGAACAGGTCAAAGAACATATCAGCAACGGAAAAAAGCCTCCTGTTGTTATTATAGACTATCTCCAGATTCTTATGCCACATAACAACGGCGGAACAGACAAGACAAATACGGATTACTCAATACTCAATTTCAAGCGTCTTTCAAGGGATTACAAGATACCTGTTGTTGTAATCAGCTCATTCAACCGTGAAAATTACAGCAACAAGGTGTCTATGCAGGCATTCAAAGAAAGCGGTGCTATTGAATATTCAACAGATGTTCTTATTGGGTTGCAGCTGATGGGTGTTGGAGATAAAAATTTTGATGTTGATGCGGCAAAGACAAAAAATCCAAGAGAGGTTGAAGCAGTTATCCTGAAAAACCGCAATGGCAGGACAGGCGGCAAGATAAGATATGATTTTTATGCTATGTTTAACTACTTTGAGGAAGTGAAGGGTGCAATAAGCGTTTCAGCAAAGAATGACAAATATGAAGATGATGAAATATTGTAATTGATTTGAATAATCTTGCTAAATGACAATAACGAGGACAAGAAAAATGAATGATTTAGAAAAAATAAATGCTCTTTTTGATAATGTATCAGAATTTCAAGAACAAGAGCCTCCGTCAGAAGAACTTCGGCAGATAGAAAACGCTTTGAAGCCAAAATTCTTTGAAGCACAAAGAGTAGAGGATATTTTAAGAGAATATCAGGAAAACAGCCTGAAAGCAAGTCAGGGAATGAAAGAAATTCTGCAAGGAGCTGAATGTGGAGTCAGTTTGTACAATCTATTTTTCAAGGCTCTTGAGGTGATTGAAAGTATGACGAATGATGGCGGAGTATTTACGGAAAGTGTTAAGAAAAAGATGCAGAATTCAGAAAACAAAGAAAATTTTGCCGAAGAACTGAACAGGGCAGAGCTTGAAATTGTCTCCAAAAGGCTTGAAAGATTAAAAACAGTACTAAAAGGAGCAAGCGGAGATGACAAATTACGCATAGAAAATTCCATTCGGGAACACGAACGGAAAATTGCTGAACTCAAAAGGCTGTCTTGTAAAAATTCTTGATTCAATAGTATCAAAATAAACATTATTCATAAAAGTATCAAAAGCACCATTGAAAATTTCAATTTAATAGGTGTTTGTAAGTATCATTTTTAACGGTCGTTTATTTTAGTACTTTTTAGATTGCCTGTATATGCTCAAAATACGGCGATTTTTAGGCGTGTAAGTGCAATGGGGTAAACTATACTCCTAACCCATTTGAAGCCATTCTCGTGCGTTCTACGAGCATATATGAGTATGTTTATTTTCGTCTTGTTGGTGATAGACATTTTTTCAAAAATAAATAGTTATATGTGGGACTTGAAGTCCCGTATTACATCTTGACAGATGAAATGCAGTAGATATATGATATATACAAGGAAGTGATGAAAATGTCCGATAAGGATGCAGTTTCTAAAAAGTATTTACAGGATAATGCCCGCTTTGCTGATTTGTTCAATTTTTACTTGTATGGCGGCAGACAGGTCATTCAGCCGGATAAGCTGAAACCACTTGATACAACAGCAATTACTCTGCCTTATGGGCAGGACGGAAAGGCTTCTCCTGTACAAAAACAGCGAGATCTGATAAAAATAGTCAGTGCAAAATCAGATGAAGATTGTGCCTATCTGTTATTAGCTGTAGAACTTCAATCTGAGCTGCACTATGCTATGCCTGTCAGAAATATGTTGTATGATGCGATTCAATATACGGAACAAATTGAAACTATTGCAAAAGCACACAGAAGTCATAAAGATAGGGCGGAAAATATCGGAGAGTTTCTTTCAGGATTTTACAAAGCTGATAAATTATTGCCGGTAATAACATTGACGCTCTATCTTGGTGCAGGACAGTGGGATGCACCAAAATCATTGCATGAAATGTTGACAGTCAAAGATGAAAGTCTGTTGAAATACATTCCTGACTATAAGCTGAATCTGATTACCCCTGCGGATATCAATGATGATGAATTGGGTGCTTTTCATACAGAATTGGGAACTGTTCTTGAATTTATCAAGTATTCAAAAGACAAGAAGAGAATCAAACAAATTGCGATGGATAAGACAAAGTTCGGAAATTTACCTATAGATGCTGCCGAGATGATAACTACATTCGGCGATTTCAGTGTTAATTATGAAACCAGAAAGGAGACGGTAAATATGTGCAAAGCAGTTGAAGATTGGGCAGAAGAATTATTGACCGAAGGTGAAGCAAAAGGCAGAGCGGAAGGCAAAGAAGAAGGCATTATCACTACACTTGCTGATTTAGTGAAGAATGGTATTATTACAGTAATACAAGCGGCAGAACAGGCTAAAATGCCTGTTGAGGAATTTACAAAAAAAGCAGGTTTATCCACATAACCAAAAACCGTACCGATCAGAAATGAAAGGTACGGTTATTTTTTTGTTGTCTTATTTATTAGGCTTGTATATATTTGTAAAAGTGAAGTACTCACCGCCTATAGAGGCGGGAGCTTCCTTTAATCCGCCCAACCTTGCAAAGGATTGCATTTTACGGGCATCAGTTTCCGAGGCTATGGGTTTTTTATGAGGCAAACCCTTCCCGTACTCCCTACGGTACTGTTATCTTACGAACAACTTTTGGAAACCTCTATGTCTATATTTTAGCAACAGATATCTATGTTGTCAAGGGACAGTCAGCCCCGACCTATAG